>OGPN01002470.1_pt1 | contig 10708 bp, 10 predicted proteins | sample 1552941 | NCBI WGS metagenome assembly OGPN01 (sample SAMEA2580220, study PRJEB22360) | human gut metagenome | biome: human gut; feature: human-associated habitat; material: faeces | place: Denmark | collected 2008/2010
CTGCTGCCAATATTACTGCATTCTTAGGCTTTTTCTCTTTTAATTCCTTTAAAGCTTTTTCCATAACTTCTTTCTTTTCATTCAAATATCCTTCTTTAATAAGTGCCTTTAAAGATTGGTTAACCTTACCTACAGAATACCCTAATCTCTTGGCTACCTCTCTTTGATTACCATATTGATATTCTAAAATGCTGTTCATAATTTCATATTCTTGAATGTTCATGTATTTATCTCCAATCATTTTTGTGAACAATCTGATTATATACCTATCCTTTATAAAAAGCAAGAAATTTATAATAATAATTTAAGGGTATCGAAAACTCATCATTATATGGTAAGTTTTCGATACCCTTTTTAATATAGCTTTTTTTGCAACTATTTTACTAATAAATGACTACCTTTGTACCTCTTGGTATGTTATCATAAATCCATTTTGCATTATTTACATCTAACCTTACACATCCATGAGACAATTGCATACCCAATCTTCCGTCAATAATTTTACTTGGTCTTGATGTTTGTGCATAAAGTACACTATGGAAAAGATAGTTCCCCTTAAACTGTGTATAATAAAAACAACGAGCTCTTCCAGAATCAAAATAATACCCTTTTCCCTGAACTGTAAATGTTCCTGATACTGTTGGTGTTGATGGCTTTCCTGGCGAACAGCTCCAAAACTTGCTTTGCTTCCAATTTCCTGCTTTACCAGTATAAATTCCCACTCTACAAGCTGATCTGTCCACCAAGATAAGATATCTAGTATTACTTGCATAAGACTGAGCTTTCGCCAACATTTTCATCTCTGTACTGGAAACCATAGCACCACTATCTGTGAGTTTCCAACCATCTATACTTACATTACGTGCCATCGCACATTCCACACCACCATGAGGATCGTTTGCAGTATAGAAATAATACCAATTACCACCTATTACTTTCCAACCAGTTCTGGCCGCTCCGTCCGCCCCCAAGTAATACCACAAACCATTCACCAAAGTCCAGTTGGTTCTCATTGAACCATTAGCATTAAAGAAATACCATTGTGAACCCAGTTTTTTCCAACCATTAGACACCATTTTATTGTGATTACTCGGATCCATATAATACCATGTATTTCCCACTTTTTTCCAACCAGAAACTATCTGTCCTGTATGATCATCATAATAATACCAACTTCCATTCTCTGAATACCATCCTGCTCGCATTGCTCCGGATGACATAAAAAAGTATGTTTTGTCTCCTATTATCCTTTCACACCCCGCCAGCATCACTCCTGGATATTCTTCATTTGTAGCATCTAAATAGTACCATTTCCCAGACACTTTCTGCCAGCCTGTTAGCATTGCTCCACTTTTATTTGTATAATACCAACCTTCCGGACGTAATACCCAACCTACCGACATCGCTCCACTTCTATCGAAAAAATATGTGCAATTCCATATTTTTTTTGTACAGTCCGATAGCATTAATCCTGGATACTCTTCATTTGTAGCATCCAAATAATACCACTTTCCAGACACTTCCTGCCAACCTGTTAACATTGCACCGCTCTTATTTGTATAATACCAGCCTTCCGGACGTAATACCCAACCTACTGTCATAGCTCCGCTTTTATCAAAAAAATATGTGTAATCCCCTAGTTCTTTTACGCACTCTGATAACATTAATCCTGGATATTCTTTATTATCCGAGTCTAAATAGTACCATTTTCCTGCTATATGCTGCCAACCATAAAGCTTTTCTCCCTGTGGATTATAATAATACCACCCTTTATCTCTCTCATTATAATACCAGCCATAATGTTTTACTTCTTCTATCTCATCACTCGGAGCATTTTTATCTAACTCTTCTTGATTTTCTACTTCTGTATCGTTAGCAGTGGTATCATCCACACTATTCAACTCGCCGGAAATTATCTCTTTATTTTCAGAATCAGATACTACTTTATCATCTAACATATAATCACTATCGCAATTTAATTGTTCTGTCGTTTCTTCTCCACAAACAGTAATCACATTAAACATTAATAATAGAACTACTATAAGAAAAACACTCTTCTTTTTCACTATATCCGCTCCTTCTACACTTTACTTAACTTTAAACTCTCAATCTGGGCACGTATCTTATTTCCATATCCTACTGATGTAGCCCAACCTAATCCTTTAGGATTTTCTTTCTGCCCTAACCACTCAACATATTCTGCACAGCCTTTGGTCACATATTTGAACCGCTCGTCGACACACGGATTTGCAAGTGTTTTTTCTGTGATATCAGCAGATGCATATGCCTTCAAATGCTGAATTTGAGCACGAATCCCCATACGTACACCTTCCGTTCCATATTTAGAAAAGTCAGCTCCTGAAGCACCGCCATCCGTCGCTCCCAATCCAGCAAAATTAAACTGTCCAATCTTTACTTGTCCTTTAAATTGTAACCACCCTGTTTCGTGCATTGCCTGAGCGAAAGCTACTTCAACTCGAATATTTTCACTCTGGGCCTCCTCATAATATATCTGGCATAATTCTTCAAGACTATTCACACCCCCTGAACGATATGAATCCACCGGAAAATCAATTGGAGATTTCGTAATATACCACTTCGCCATCTGCTCTACAGAAACAGTACTTTCCCCCTCAAGGGTATAATAATTTTCAACAGATGGTTTATCTGTTGGTTTTTCAGAAGGATTCTCTTGAATCGGTGGCTTACTTGTTGGATTAGAATTCCATACACCGGAGGGTTCTAGATAATACCAGCTATTTCCTATATATTGCCAACCGGTTAACATCACTCCACTTCCACTCAGATAATACCAATGGCCACCTATCAATTGCCAACCGGTGAGCATTGCTCCACTTCTGTTCAAATAATACCAACTATTACCCACTTTTTGCCAGCCGGTAAGCATCTCTCCTTTTCCATTCATGTAATACCACCGACCACCTACATATTGCCAACCGGTTGTTTTATATCCATAACTATTATAATAAAACCACTTATTCTCCAAAATACGCCAACCTGTATGTAACGCTCCCGTCTGTTCGTCTAAATACCATTTTGTTCCTCCTATATTCTGTTCACCTTTTAACATATAACCAGAGCCATTAAAATAATACTTAATATTCTCTATTTCTTGCCAACCAGTAAGCATCCACCCACTACTATTAAAATAGCAGGTCTGATTTCCTATTTTTTGCAATCCCGTAAGCATTGCTCCACTTCTATTTAAATAGTACCAGTGTCCATCCAAATACTGCCAACCTGTTTGCATTGCTCCACTTCCATTTAGATAATACCAGCAACCATCTATAAACTGCCAACCGGTAAGCATTGCTCCGCTCCCGTTTAGGTAATACCAATATCCATCCAAATACTGCCAACCTGTTTGCATATATCCACTTTTATCAAAATGATACCATTTATCAGCAATCAGTTTCCAACTGTTAACTACATATTTTCCACTACTCTCTTTCCATTTCCATTTACCGTTAATAAACTCCCATTCGCCTTTGGATAATCCATAGTATTTCGCAATTCCAGTAGCATCTGCAACGCCCAGTGAACGTAATTTTGCATCACTTGATAAATACTTAGAAGCATCTCCAGAATTGCTGACAAAAGCATGTTCAATAATCAAGCCTGGAAATCCATTACGTATTGAATTTTTAATAACTGCGTATGTATCACCTTTTTTCACTTTACGATCATTAAGTCCTAACGCAGTTAATTCATTTTGAATTTTTTGCGCCAACGCTTTTCCCTCGCCACTTGATGACGGATAATATACTTCTGCCCCTTTCGCAGCAGCGGAAGCTGAATTCAAGTGAAAACTCACAAAAGAAGAAGCTCCTTTACTTGCCGCCCACTGTACGCGTTTCTCTATATCCTTTATATTTCCCTTGGACACACCTATTGTCTCAGGATATGGACACGCTGCACTTGTACGTGTCATATAAACTGTAACGCCACCATATTGTTCTAATTCCTGCTTACAATACTGTGCTATTTTTAAAGTTGCAACCTCTTCTCTAACTCCATGTCCAGATGCTCCCGTATGACTCGAGTCATGTCCTGGATCTAATACAACAACTACATTACTTTTTTTAGCCTGTCTACTTCTGGCTACAGGCACAACATCTTCTGACACTTGTTCTAATGCATTACTTACATCTGATACAATAGCACTTTCATTATTATCAGAAATAACTACTGCTTCTTCTACCTCTTCTTCAGTTATATCTGTATTTTCAGAAAACATAGCATATTCTGAAGATTCTTCTCCAACCTCAAAAGAAGCTTCTATTCCTTCATCTTCTAACAGTAATTCATACTCAGCATTTCCAGAAGTATATTTAACCTTGGTAACTGTATAAATCCCTTCTTTTTCAAACTCTTTACTGAAAAGATACGTCTGCTCTTCACTTTTATTTGCTTTTAACTCCATTTCCTGTCCAGATTCTGATTCATATACCAAAGTAACTGCATCAATCTCATCTGGCGCCTGAGCTAAGGATACCACTATATTCTCTGTATCTCGTATTCTCATATCAGGACTTTCTATATACAGATATTCTACTTCGGGCAATGAATTTTTTTTACCATTTTGTGCATCTGCTTTCGCCTGAGTCCCCATCACAGAAAACACAGAACAAAATACCGTGATAGCTATGAGCCCTATTACTGATCTCAATCTTTTAATTTGCATTATTCTCCCTCTCTTATGTTATAAATTACGACGTTGTTGCATAAGTAGTTTTATTATACAACATTTGGCAACAACATTCAAGATTGTAAGCTACTTGAGTTTCCGTAGTTACTGTCAAGTAATCGTTGGCAACTTTCTTTTTGATTTATCTTTTTGTTGAAATAGCATGTTTTTGTTTTGTACCAGTTTAATATCCAGCCATATACAACAGTCGTTTTCTCTCTCCCTGTATCTTTCCATTTAATCCAACCACATGCCCAATCGCCGGATATTCATATCCTTTTCCGTCTTTCTTTGGCGCTTTCGCTGACATCAGAATCTCTCCATACAATTCTTCTACTTTTTCTTCTTCAAATACCGGCCGACGCAAACGTTCGGTTACTTCATACAGTTTTCCACTGCACTTTTTTGCCAGGATCTTCGCCAGATGATTTCCTCCCCATTTACTCCAGCTTCTATGTCCATGCTTCATTCGCTTTGCGATCACGCTCCATACATGGTTTTCCATCGTTCCCATATTCCGATATGCCAACCCTTCCGGTGGCTCTGGAAGATTGAGATTTTGAGACTGGTAAGGCACGAGTCCTTCCCGGTTATTCTCATAATAACGAATCAAGTCTTCTACATCTTCAATCTCGGTCTCATCACTTAAGCTGTTTCGATAGATTTCCAGATACCGGAATACTTCTTCAATCTCTTCGGCTTTTATCAACTCTAAGACAGCATCCCTCGCAGCCTGTTTATGGATTTTCTCTTTCACAGCCTTATTCCGGTGGAACGGGTCTAACTGAAAACAGGTGCTTTTATCTTTCACTTTCTTGATCCAGGATGCTCCGTCTGCGTTTAAGATTCTTTGATCTACTTCATCCAGGTTAAACTCCTGCGCGATTGCTGCTTCCCGATATTCCCGAAACTCCTTTGCTTTGGAAAATCCGGCAACGACTACTTTATTTTCCAGCGCATAACGATCCGAACCGGTTTTTCGCCATCCTTCATAAGCGATCCCGATCTTAATCTCTGATTTATCCCGTTTTTCCTCTTTCCGGTCTTTTCCCTGCAGCCTGATATAAACTCCATCCGCTTCTTCAAACAGAACGGGAACCTCTCTTTTTCCTTTCACATGCCCTTTCTTATATTCTTCTGTCAGCTCAGCTTCATCCTCACAGACTTTTTCCCCTAACGCCTGAATGACGTTCCATACACCCATCGCACTGATAGTCTGTCCAGTCATTTCACTGACCTGACGGGCACATTCTCTATAAGATAGTTCTGTAATCCCTTTTACCAACAGTTCCGCCATATTCGTTGAGATCAAACCCACGTGATCCAGATCCAGTGTTTCATCTAGCAGATATACAAAACGCTTTCTTCCGTCCTCCTCAGTCACTTCATAAACATTTCTCTGATAGGTCACCTCACCATATACAGTCTTTACGGTTGTCTGTCTGCCTCCTTTATTCCGGTACTTCTTTTTGTCTCTGTCCTCCAGCAGCATCCGGTCATACCGTTCCAGGAACTCTTTTGTGAACTCCCTGCCGATCTGGCAGACCCACGCATAAATATTTTTCTCCAACTGCTTGAATGTTACGCCGTTTTCCTTTATCATTGAATTCATCATACAGACTCCTTATGTTTTTTTCAGCAATTAAACAATAAGATAAATCTGTATGATTGGGAAGAGGTTTCGATCTCTTCCCTTTATTTTTGCCAATGATAATTATACTCTAAGAAAAAGTGGTGTAACCCTTCAAGGTTACACCACGACTCTTCTTTATTTACTTTTCAACAAGCAAGACGATAAGCCGGGTTATGTCGTTGAGTAATCATCTATCTAGCCCCACCGTTACCGGTGAGATCAAGCAACCTACCTAAGACGTGACGGGCCGCCACATTGTCTTTATCCGGTCTTGCTTCGGATGGGGTTTACATGTGCCCCTGCTGTTACCAGCAGGGCTTCGCCTTTTATTTAATCCGACCATTTAGCAATCGCATATCGGAGAGCGACAAAATGCTGTTTCCCGACCATTTAGTATCCGCATATCGGGGAGCGGTAAAATGTCATTTCTTTATTTATAGTATATCACTTATCGCAGAAAAAAGCAAGTGATATTATAGGAAAACACCATATATCATGGCAATAGGCGAGATAGACATCCAGTTTTGTGAAAAACCTTGACTTCAGCAAAGATGTGTGATACACTTTCGTTAGACGTCCTAAAGATGTCTAATGCACATCCGAATATCTTTTAAGGAGGAAAGCAAAATGCTCAAAAAGTCTGAAAAAATGACTTTAACCGTCGAAAATGCCTCATTATTTCGTTCAGTAGTTGGCGATTTTGCAGCGCATGAGAACCGTTCACTTTCCGCTATCGTCGAGCGAACTACGCTTAACGCGTTATTACCAACTGACAAGTACATGCGTGCAGTTGCCCAGTATCAGCTGTTTGGCGAGGGTGGGAATGTCGGTTTTGCACTCGCAACGCTGTTTGAAAATAATTCGGCAAGTATTGACTCAAATGCGCAGCACACAAATTTTCAGCCGTTAGTTCTCTTTGCTCGGGAACAATCAACTTTCTGTTCTTCTCGCTTGCTGGCTGGTGATAAGGATGCAGCAAAGTTGGCAGCTTCGCATACTGCTTCTCAGCTGGAGTCACTTATTGATCACCTGCGTGGTTTGGGCGAAAAAGCTGAAGATGAAATGAAAGCGGCTTATTACCTTCGCGAGGTCAAGATCGGTGAGTGTTACTTGAAAGAGTTAAAAAGTGAGCCGGGTTTTTTCAAAACATTTAACGGTTATACTTTCGTGTTAGATCACTGGTGTGATTTAAGCTGGTCGAGAGTGACTTATCGTTTTTTGAATGACCTTGTTTTGTTGGATGGTCACTGGAGATCCGATCCGGAAGCGCGGCTTGAGTTGTTAGATCTGATGAAATCGGTTTCTGCAGAGTGGAGGTAATTAAAGAGGGGACAGATGTCCCCTCTTTAATTTTTATGTTTTATTCAGAAAGGTATACATTTTTGAACATAGTTAAAAGGCATCAAGAAAATGTTCAAAAAATATGATATATCAATTAACGAATATATTCTCTTTTGGTTTGTACTTTGTGAATGAAAATGGTATACTAAGCAGAGGGAGGATGTACTATGATAGAAACCAGAACATACTATTATGCTCGCGTATCTACGAGCAATCAGAATTTGGACAGACAGATGAAAGCATTCCGCGACCTGGGTGCGGATGAACGCAATATTGTGACGGACAAAGAGTCGGGTAAGAACTTTGATCGAGCCGGTTACCAGGCCCTCAAGACTACTATGCTACGTACAGGGGATACCTTGGTCATTACGTCCTTAGATCGTCTTAGCCGCAGCAAGGGAGATATTCAGGCAGAATTGAAATGGTTTAAGGAACACGGAATTCGGTTGAAGGTCATTGACTTACCTACGACTATGCTTGAGTTGCCAGAAAATCAATCGTGGGTTTTTGAGATGGTCAATAATATTCTGATTGAAGTCATGGGAACGATTGCAGAGCAGGAACGATATATGATCAGAAAACGGCAGCGTGAAGGAATAGAAGCTGCGCGGCAAAAAGGAAAACGCTTTGGCCGGCCAGCACTCCCATTACCGGAAAATTGGCAGGAAGTCTATGGTTTATGGACGCAAAAAAAGATTACAGCTAAGAAGGCTATGGAGCTAACTGGTCTAAAACGGACACACTTTTATAAATTGGTAAAGCAACAGAGTCATAACCACTAAGAATGCATTCAAAGAAACGATGGATTATATTAAATTAGGATTATAAAGTAAACAACGCAGTTAGAGAACCACGTTGGTTTGTTCACTAACTGCGTTGTTTTATACCATATAATTTCTGATTATGCCATCTGATAATACAGAACTGCTCCTGAAAACTGAACGAGTGTGTATTCAGATAGTTCCGGGTCTGATAGAGACTTTCTGGTAAAGCAAAAATTTATGGTATTGTTTTCGGTTGGATACACTCCTTTTAGCGGTAATTCGCTTGCTCCATCCGAAGTAAAGGTAGATTTCACGGAGAAATTACTGATACTATATTCATCATTATTTTCTTGCCTTACTGTCGCAAATTGTACAGCATTCATATCTGCGTAATATAATGCGTAACAAATGCAGTTCGGAATATCCAGTTTTACAAACTCTGCACTATTGTCTTCAAAATACTCTTCGACCTTTTGCACAGTGGAAAAACGCATTTCGGTCTGTTGCGATACAGGCTGCTCATTGAATTGGGAATCATCCACTTTCGAGCCGCAGGCACAAAGCGAAACGAACATAAGAATAAGTATTATGAATCGTCCCCGCATAGCTTTACCTCCGTAATTACCCTTATTTTTCGATCAGTTGATATAAACCATCAGCATAAGCAGAAATCTTTACCGGGTCAACTACGGTAATTTTATATGTTTTATATCCGTAGCTGGAAAATTCCTCAAGCGTTCCGACTGTAGTTCGTTTTTTCGGAGTAAACACTACATATCCAGTTTTACCGGCAGCAATAGTGTATGTTACAGTAAACGAAGAATTACTGGATGCCGATTTTGTCAAATTGATGGTTGCAGAAATGGAGTCTAGCACAGCTGGCGTAAAGGTGATACCGCCAGAATACGAAGCCGTGAATGTATGGGATTCACCCGACGAAATAGTTGCTGGTCCAACAACCATAGGCGTAACGCGTTTCTGATCACTGGCCCAAAGTGCAGTTGCCTGATTGGTCACCTTGAAATTGTATCCAGTTGCTCTGGCCGTCTGATAAGTATCTACAATGCTTTCGTCGTGGATAATCTGTTCCTGCTCATGCAGCAGTACGGTTTCAGTTTCCTGTCCGTCAGCAAGAAGTTTTTCGGCTTCTGCAGAAGAAATAATACGCGGGATACCGTTTTCGACGATAACCGCATTTTCTGCGGTGAGTACGTTTGCGTTTTCATCGGCATTGACCGCGAATGCCATCGTACCGGACATAATGGTCATAAGGAAACCAGCAACGAGTGATAAGCTCAACAATTTCTTTTTCATGATAACACCTCCAGCTTAAATATTGTCTAACGGTTTTTAACTTCAGTGCACTGTTGATGATATGAGTATAATCTAATTCATAATACTTAGCAATGCTGAATATTGACAAAATGAAAATAAGATGTTAGTATAATTTCAACAAACATGTTTGGTGATATTATGAAAAAAGAAAGCAAATCCACTAAGGAAACAGGCCATTCCTTTGAGGACTATTTCAAGCGTGCGGTGAATCCTATGCTCGTATTAGAGATATTATCTGAACGCTCTATGTACGTATATGAAATGGCAAATGAACTGGAAAAGCGCAGTAATGGTCAGTATACGATCTCATTGCTGTATCCTGTCATTTATCGTCTTGCGTCACATGGATTTGTGCGCGAAGGCCCTAAGGCCATTTCGGAGGATAATCGCGTTCGTCAATATTATGAAATTACTCCTGAAGGAACAGCATATTTACACCAGATCGAAGAAGTTTATGATCAAATGGTGGAAGCAGTACAGCAGATACGTCACAATAGCGGGGATGAAAAAAATGTCTAAAGCACAAGGACTACACAGATATTTGCGCACAATTTCACGTAAATTAGTGTGTTATAAAGATACTAAACAAACCTTATTAGAGGGTTTGGAACAGTAATTATCGGTGTATAGTTCATTGTCGTATGACGAGCTTTGTCAGGAAATAGGTAATCCTACTCAGGTTTCGGCGCAGTTAATGGAAAATATCAGTGAGCAGGAAATTGCCTATATGAAGCGTAGGAGAAAAATGATTCTCTGTACAGTTTCTATCTGTTTTGTAATTGCTTTCGCTCTTGCTGTGTTCTATTTTGTGCACGCGCAATCTGTTATGCGTGGCGATTTCTATGTACAAGAACATAATACAGTTGAATCTGATACTTTTGTATCTAGTGGAACCTTAGATGATAACTAAGAGGTGGTCTTATGAGA
>OGPN01002471.1_pt1 | contig 10706 bp, 14 predicted proteins | sample 1552941 | NCBI WGS metagenome assembly OGPN01 (sample SAMEA2580220, study PRJEB22360) | human gut metagenome | biome: human gut; feature: human-associated habitat; material: faeces | place: Denmark | collected 2008/2010
AAGCTTCTTAATATCTGCGTCTGTAAGTCCTTCATCGAAAAATACTGTTACACATACTTCATTCTCAGCCTTATGAATCATATACTGAAAATTGGATACAAGTGCATAGAATACACCAAAAAGGAATATACACGCTGTAATTGTTGCTATAGACGCAAGAGAGAACAATCTATTACGATAGATGTTCTTTAATCCGTCTTTAATATGATAAAATAACGATCTAATCTTCATAGAAATAACCACCTTTTTCCAAATCACTGATAATCTTGCCTTCGCTCATAGTAATAGTTCTCTTCTTCATCTGCTGAACTATCTCCATATTATGGGTAACTACAAGTACTGTTGTTCCCTGCTTATTAACCTGATTAAGAATCTTCATGATTTCATTAGAATTGGCAGGATCAAGGTTACCTGTTGGCTCGTCGCACAACAATATAGCCGGCTTGTTAACCAGCGCTCTTGCAATTGCGATTCTCTGCTGCTCACCACCTGATAACTCATTAGGAAAAGCCTTGTATTTGTCAAGAAGTCCTACCATAGAAAGCATCGCAAGTACTCTTGACTTAATCTTTCTGTTAGGAGCTTCTACTACCTTCTGTGCAAATGCGATATTCTCATATACGTTTCTGTCCGGTAACAGACGGAAATCCTGGAATACTACACCAATATCTCTTCTAAGATACGGAAGCTTCTTTCTTGTTATCTTATTGAGATATTTCTTATTAACATATATCTTACCTGATGTAGGATCTAATTCCTTAAGTAATAGTTTGATAAGAGTCGACTTACCTGAGCCACTCTTACCTACTATAAATACGAATTCACCTTTCTGGATGTGAAGATTAATTCCATTGAGCGCAGCAACGCCAGTGGAATATGTCTTCGTAACATCTTCCATGATTATCATGTATCATTTCCTCCAAAAATCACTAAAATGTATCTTTACTTTCCATATACTTCATGTACTTAACTACCATAAGAGCAATCTTAAATGTTATTGCATCATCAAACACTCTGAGGTCAAGTCCGGTTATCTTCTGTATCTTATCTAGTCTGTAAACAAGTGTATTTCTGTGAATGTAAAGCTGTCTTGATGTCTCTGAAACATTAAGGCTGTTCTCAAAGAACTTGTTAATTGTTGACAGAGTCTCATCATCAAAATCATCAGGAGCCTTTCCTTCAAATATCTCCTTAATGAACATCTGACATAATGGTATAGGAAGCTGATATATAAGACGGCCTATTCCTAATCTGTTGTAAGCAACAACATTCTTGTTGCTGTAGAAAATTTTTCCAACATCAAGTGCCATCTTAGCTTCCTTGTAAGATCTTGAAACCTCTCTTATATCATTAACAATTGTACCATAAGAAACATGTGCCGCACTCATCGCCTCAGTGCTTAACATATCAATTATAACATCAGCTGTCTTATCAAGTTCTTCATATGATTCATTACCCTTAACTTCCTTAACAAGAATTATACTCTTCTCGTCAACTGCTGTAATGAAATCTCTTGTTTTATTAGCAAAAAGAGTTCTTACTGTCTCTAAAGCATTAGTATCCTTTTCGTGCTTAGTCTCAATAATATATACAACTCTCTTAACATCAGTTTCAATATGAAGTTTCTCTGCTCTTGTATACATATCAACTCGAAGAAGATTATCAAGAAGAAGATTCTTGATAAAGTTATCCTTATCAAATCTTTCCTTATATGCCACAAGTAAATTCTGTATCTGAAATGCAGTAAGCTTTCCAACCATATATACATCATCACTTGTTCCTCTTGCCATGATTATATATTCAAGATTGCCATCATCTTCAACCTTAAAAAACTGAAAACCATTAACTGCCTGACTTTCTGCTGGCGAATCAATAAAACTAATCGCATCCGCAAGGCATTCTGAAACATTATCAAAAGTCTTGGCTGCAACATTCTTATCTGCATCCACAATGCACAAATCCACTCGTGAAATAGCCTTAAGTCCATCTACAGTTGTCTGTAAAATTCTATTAGATATCATTGTTATCCCTTTCTGTCTACCACTTACCTTTTATTCGTACATATTCTATCTTATTGTAAAGCAAAACGGCAAAAAAAAAAAGGGGAAATGCAAATTTATTGCATTTCCCCTTCATAATTAAGATTCATTTAATAATTAGTGTGTGATAACGATTTCTGTTTCCTTATCGAATACATGAAGTCTTTCAACATCCATAGCAAATGTTACTTCATCACCAGGTCTTGCTGTTGTACGAGGATTTACCTTAGCTGTACATGTTACATCACCGATTTCATAGTGAAGGTTAACTTCTGCACCAAGTAATTCGTATACCTTAACTGTAGCTGTAAACTTAGAATCTGCATTCTTAGCGATGAATTCTGCATCATCCTTAACATCCTCTGGACGGATACCAACTACAACTGTCTTACCAACATAGTTGCCATCGATAAGCTTCTTGCTCTTCTCAACTGGAAGAGTAATTGTAACTGTATCAGAAAGTACAAGGTCAACCTGTGAACCGTTAGCCTTAACTTCTGCGTCGATAAGGTTCATCTGAGGTGATCCGATGAATCCAGCAACGAAGATGTTGTTAGGTGTATTGTAAAGGTTCTGAGGTGTATCTACCTGCTGAATGATACCATCCTTAAGAACTACGATTCTTGTACCAAGTGTCATAGCCTCTGTCTGGTCATGTGTTACGTAGATGATAGTTGTCTGTAATCTCTGGTGAAGCTTAGAAATCTCAACACGCATCTGTACTCTTAACTTAGCATCAAGGTTTGAAAGAGGCTCATCCATAAGGAATACCTTAGGGCTACGAACGATAGCACGTCCCATAGCAACTCTCTGTCTCTGACCACCTGAAAGAGCCTTTGGCTTACGATCAAGAAGGTGCTCGATATCAAGAATCTTAGCAGCTTCATGTACAGCCTTGTCAATCTCTGCCTTAGGAACTTTTCTTAACTTAAGACCGAAAGCCATGTTATCATATACTGACATATGTGGATAAAGAGCGTAGTTCTGGAATACCATAGCGATATCTCTGTCCTTAGGCTCTACATCGTTAACCATCTTATCACCGATCCATAACTCACCTGAGCTGATTTCCTCAAGACCTGCGATCATACGAAGTGTAGTAGACTTACCACATCCTGAAGGTCCAACGAAGATGATGAACTCCTGATCAGCAATTTCAAGATTAAAATCCTTAACAGCTACGAAACCGTTAGGATATACTTTACAAACATTCTTAAGCGATAAACTTGCCATTATTAAATATCCTCCTAATATAAATGCGCCTTTGCGCTTTTGATGTGATTATAATACACTATATAGGACTTTTTTACCACATGACATTTTTACAAATCTTTTCCGCGTTTTTTTTGCAAATTTACCATAGCAAGTCCGCTTATGTATAAATTGTACAAATTTATCAGGCTTTTATCTGCAAACATCACTAATGCAATATGCCTACTCAATCGCATCTATAGGGTACCAGCTAATTCCAAGGTTATCATATACATCACGCATATTACAATTCCCACAACAACCGGAGCCGTAAAATAATTCTTTATATGAGATAATCTGATTCCACTGAATCTGATTTTCTCAAGATTACCATGTCTTTTTGCCATAGTCTTAATGCACACGATTGCAAGCATCATGAATGCGGCAGCCACAACAGCAAGTATAATCATCTGGATTACTGTTGTGAGAGTACCCGTAGACGCCGCAAGTTCAGCTTCGCCTTCAGCCACTCCCGATAACTGACCATCTGTGGTGTACATGCCTGCCATCTTCAGAAGCTGTACAATTCCTATTGAATATGTATTAACTGCAAAATGTGCAATAACTGACGACCACAAAGATCCTGTAGCCTCAACCATATATGCGAACACAATTCCCATAACAAATGCGTACAATGCCTGATTAATATTGAGATGAAAACATCCGAATAATAATCCGCTCATTAGTGCCGCACCTGTCATTCCGGCTTTCCTGTAAGAGCCAAAGAATATCCCACGGAATATAAGCTCTTCTACAAGCGGTGGAATAACTGCCAGCAATATAACCTGCATCGCAAATGGATATGTAAGCAGTGTTGTTGTTCCCTCCTCAAGATAATTAGTTGAAAACAACATGCTAAGATTACTTATTAATAATACTGCCGGAATAAGGCAGTATCCTGCAACAAGCGAAAGAATTACATCAACTATGCCTATTCTTTTGTATGGAATCTCCCTGATAGGATCTATCTTCTGAACAATCATATACATAATTGCAATAAGAAGAATTATCCCTTCTGACATAACATACTGAATCCAGTCAGGCACAGCTATACCTGAATTCTGTGCATAAGCCATAATCGATGCACACACAACAGATAATCCGATATAACCTATTACAAATATAATAAAGAAGCTATTAACTTTTCTTACTTCCATGCAATTGCTTCCACTTCAAGAAGAACATCCTTAGGAAGTCTAGCAACTTCTACGCATGAACGCGCTGGAAATGGCTCCTTAAAATATTTCTTGTAGATTTCATTAATCTTACCGAAATCATTCATTTCTTTAATAAATACTGTTGTCTTAACAATATTCTCTACCTTAGAGCCTGAAGCCTCAACAAGATTACAGAGGTTCTGGAATGCCTGCTCAGCCTGAGCCTCAACTCCACCTTCTGCGATTTCACCTGTAGCTGGTATTACAGGGATAACTCCTGATGTATATACCATATTGTTAATCTCGATAGCCTGTGAATATGGTCCGATTGCACTTGGTGCCTTGTCTGTACTGATTACTTTCTGCATAATAGTCTCCTTATTTCAACATATTTTACGTTACAAACGCATTGAATATATTGTACCGCAATCGTCATATTCATTCAAGATATTGATTAAAGAAGCTAATTCTATGGAACTATTTTTTAAGAATTATTGAATCCTGTGTTATCTCAATTTTGCCTTCTTTAAGCAGTCTTCCCACAGCTCTCTTGAAAGCATTTTTACTCATATTAAAATGTTTCTTGATAATCTCAGGGTCTGCCTTGTCTGTAAATCCGAGACTGCCACCCTTCTTTACTATGGTATCATATATCTGGACTGAATCCTCGTCCATCTGTATATAAGCCTTCTGCTTAAGGCTTATAACAAGTTTTCCATCTTCTCTTACTCTTGAAACACGTCCGTGAATAACCTCACCGACACTAAGTGGCTCAAATACTTCTGACATAGGAATAAATGCGTCGTACTTATCTTCAACTGCAACATACGCTCTGTAATCTGGAGTTATTCCTATTATAGTACCTGTAACCGCACTGTCTTTTACAAGTGTCTCTGACTTTTCAAGATATTTGTTAATTCTCATAGTAGCTGCAAGTCTGCCGCTCTTATCTATGTAGAGAGCAACAAGGTACTCTGAGCCTTCTGATACATGTGTTGTCTGTTCCTTGTATGGCATTAGAAGGTCTTTTTCAAGTCCCCAGTCAAGAAATGCGCCAATACCTGTAACCTGTGATACTTTAAGTCTCTTAAGTTCTCCAAGCTGAATCTTTGGCTTATTAGTAGTTGCAATAAGTCTGTCGCTTGAATCCCTGTAAACAAATACTGTGAGAGCATCTCCCACTTCAACATCATCTGGAACCTGTTTTTTAGGAAGAAGGACTTTATCTTCTTCTGTTCCAAGATATACTCCGAAATCTGTTACCTTTACAATGTTAAGACACTGTGTTTTTCCTAACTCTATCATAACAACACCTATGCTGGCAGCTTCACCAGCCCTTTCATAATAATTTCAGTGCAAGTATGGCTGTTGCCTTTCTACGTTTATTCTCATCGCTACTCGCACAAAAAAACCTCCCGTATGACTACGAGAGGTTTCTAGCTGGGCTTGAGGGATTCGAACCCCCGAAATGCTGGAATCAGAATCCAGTGCCTTACCACTTGGCGAAAGCCCAATATCGTGACGACATGCTGTATTATACATGAATGTTTTTAGGAATGCAAGCACTTTTTAAAAAAATTTTCAAAAGTGTTATAATCCCTGTCTACTCCGTCATCTTGAGGGGTACTGTACCATCTGCATCAGTCCCAAGATTAGGCACCTTCTGCATCTTTTGTGCAGTTCCAATAAAGAACTTGTACTGGTCAAGTACCGGATCCTTCTCCATATCAGATACAGCTTTCTTAATGTCAACATCTTCCATGCTGCTTGTAGCTGCTACAAGATTGAATCTGCTTCTGCTTGTAAAGTCAAATGTAAATTTCTTGGGATCAGAATGTGCAGTGGCTGTTGACTGATGTTGCGCTGTCTCTCCTCCTGCTGTAACGCCAGCATCTGTCTCTTCCTGTGTTACAGCAGCTTCCTTTCCGCCTTTATTACATCCTTGTGCTTTATTTATCGGCAGATGCATCTGATAATTTACCACCTTTATTTAAAAAATCCAGTAATCCTTATTAAATTTTTATAAATCCCCCCTTTTCCGTTGACCTCTTTTACATATTAACTTAGAATAAGAACATATATTCATCAACAAAGATTTTATATTAAGGAGTACATTAATAATATGAACAAAAAGAACTCATTATTCGTGCTTATTGGCATTTTCCTGATTTGTACAAGATTCTGGATATCAATCGGTTCAGTACACATTGATATCACTAATGACATTGTGGGATATATTTTAATATTTATTGGCATGAAGGATTTAAAATCACTCAACTCAAGATTTAAGAAAGGCATGATTCTTTCTGTTGCCGGACTTATCAGTGCTGTGCTTTCCCAGTATCTCATATCGCGTGACTGGCCTTCATCACCTGAAACAATGTATTCAATAGCGATCGGTATAAGTGTCGTATTTGCAATCTATTTCACTTATTACTACACTGAAGCTCTTATAATGGAAGCCCGTATACAGGAAAAGAATGCTGTAACAAGGAATTATCAGATAACATGGCTTTTACTGTCAGTAGGAATTTTTATCCACTATTTTGCTTTTAAAGCTTCAACAACTGTTTACTCAATACTTGTTGAAGCTCTTATAATAGTAATTACCATATATTATTGTTTTTCTGTTTTTTCTACAAGCAAGCAGCTATATGAGGATTAATTGCTTAACATTTTTTTATGATTACAGTTATAAGATTAACATTATTCGTTTATACCTGAATAGCGTTGACTTTTAATCTTTACAGTGTTTTAATAATGTCGTCAGTACGAAAGGATATTATCTATGAAGAAATTAGAGATTATTATCAGACCTGAAAGACTGGATGATTTAAAGAACATCCTTAATAGTAATGGTGCTCATGGTCCCATGATATCTAACATCATGGGATATGGAAGCCAGAGAGGTCACAAGCAGGTATATAATGGTGTTGATTTCGGTGGCAACCTGCTTCCTAAAGTAAAAGTTGAGTCTATTGTATCTGATGAAACTTATGAAGCAATCATTGATCAGGTTATTGACCAGATTAATACTGGTGAATACGGAGATGGTAAGATTTTCGTATATGATGTATATGATGCCATAAGAATCCGTACCGGTGAACGCGGAACAGACGCATTGTAATTATATATTATTATGTTATCAACGGAGATAACAGTCAGGATTGATGTTCTGACCGTTATCTCTTTTTTGTATATAACTTTCGGTATCTGTATCCCATAACCGTACAGATATATAAATCGGGGCCGCAGGAAACTACCCAGCCTGCGACCCCGCCCCTTTTTTTAGTTATTTGCTTATCTTCTTCAATTCATCTATTCTGTCCCTCGTAGAAGTAATAGCAATATTATACATCTGTAATTATATTATAATCAACAAAATCATTTTCATTATTAATCATTTTTAACTCATTAGTTGAAAAAGGTTCATATGCATACAAAGTATCCGTTGAATTTCTGAAATGCTCTACCCACAATGCTCCCATATAATTAATCAATGCCATGAACATCATTACCAGCAGATACTTCTGTGAAGTCCATGCATAAAACATAAGTAAAAAACAAGCAGGCATATATTCTTTTTCTTAATATCCAATATAACTGCATAGCACAACAGATTAATCGGAAGAAAAATATATATAAATAATAGGCTTGAAAAACCATTGTTATTCTTCCTCTTCTTTATCCTCATTAGTATCTTCTTCTGTTCCTGCCTCCTGTACTGATGGAACAGATTCCTTTTCAAGCTGTTTGAATATGCTTGAGAAAATATATGAATCAACATACAGAATCAATGGTATAGTTACAATAAATGCTGTGAAATAAAGACATGAAAAATATGTAAGTCCCACAGTAGCTATTAACATAATAATAGTCTGTGGAAGATGATGTACACTTATTATAAGAGCATTTTTTAATGTCACTATTATATTATTGTCATATCTTGACAGCATTGAAAATGAATACAGCATAACTGCTGCCCATACCGCCATAACACCAACTACAACAAATACAAATATAACACCAGCCTGAGAGCCCTGTACAAATCCCCACTGGGCACTGGCTCTTAAATCAACGAAAAGAAGGAAACCAATTACAACATGTATAAGCTCTAATAAAAATCCCTGCGCGAAATTCATCTTGAATGATTTCCAGAAATCCTTATATACATAGCTTTCTTCATCCCTTACAAGCTTAATGCCAGAATAAAATGCTGCTGTAAGCGCTGCTCCGATTGTAATAACCGGAACACAGAATAATACTGTAATAACTGCTAATATAATAAAATCTCCTGCTTTTGTAAGGCCTTTAAATAATTTACCATCTAATCCAAATCCATTCATAATTATATACCCCTTTTTTGCTTAAACACTATGATTATACAAAACCTTACATAAAAATCAAAGAAAATTTCAAATATATTTCTTAAATGTTTATAAAAGCTGTTTTTTTGAGTTTATATATGTGTTAAACTGTATGCTATCTTACGATTAATTTAAGGAGAATTTATGGCTAAAGGCAACAACATACACGATGAAGTAAAGGAACAGCGTAAGAAGTTAAAAGAGCTTACATTTTCCGGAAAGATTGAATACATCTGGAGCTACTACAAAATTCCTATTATTGGCATTCTGCTTGCCATACTTTTTGCAGGTTCCCTTACTTATTCTATTATAAGAAACAATTACGACACCGTCTGTTTTATAGCGGTTCTAGACGGTAGAATAACCGGATATGATGATGATACGGACGCTCTTACTACAGGTCTTACAGATTATCTTGGTATTGACGGTAAAAAAGAACAGGTTGATATATCATATACATTTTCACTTGTAGAAAAGGAAATGGATCAGGAAACTGCTGTAACAGCCAACAGAATATATACCTATGCATCAACCAATACTCTTGACGGATATCTATCTGAAAAAGAATATATCGATTATTTCTGTACTGACCGTAATATATTCTTCTGGGATTTAAGAGACCTGTTCTCAACAGAAGAACTTAATGAACTTTCTAATTATATTATTTATTACACTAATTCATCAGGAGAATCATTTCCTATAGCTGTTGATATTTCTGAAGCCCCTGTTATCAAAGGCAGTGACCTTAATATGAAGCAGCCTTGCTACGGCATCATATCAACATCCAAGTATTCTGAGAATGCCGCCAACTTTATAAGATTTGTATTCAATATGGAAAAGCCTTGATATCACAGAACTTTTCTATATATATTCATCCCGTCTGTATCGCCTGCATACAATGTGAACCCTAGTTTCAATGCAAGCTGTATGGACGGGTTATTTGTTTTCACTGTGCATATATACAATTCTTCTAAACCGAACCTGTCCTTAGCAATATCAACTATATGGTTCATAACTTCCCATGCCACATGCTTTCCCTGCCAGCTTTTTTTCACAAGATACCCAAGTTCCTGACAATTCTGTCCGTCTATGCTGCGGTTTTCAATGCCTGCCCTAGCCACTAGCTCATGAATATATCCTCCCTTTTTTTCTTATCAAGCACAAGCCACAGACCGTATCCGAAGAAACCATACATATTCTCAATGTATTTTATTGTAAATGCTTTCTCATCCTCATATTCATATAATGGTTCAACATACGGGCAGTCTGAAAGTGTCTGATATAATTCGTATAAATGTGGTAAATCCCCCACTGTCATCTCCCGTATAATAAATCTCTCCGTTCTGGCAATTACAAGCGGCTCATTGTATTTTCTGGCATATACAAGATCTAACAGGTCGTCATCAATATCTTCCTCATCATATACAACATATGAAGCTTTTCCAAGGTATGCTTCTCCAAGCCCTATATCAGGAATCTCCAGCGTCCCATCCGGTTTTAACGTATCTTTATCACTAATTATTATTTCTCTGCCTTCGCCCATATCAATACATTTTCTCATATATGCCTCTTTATAATTGTTTCTAAAGTTTTAATTTGACTTTTTATACTGTAGTATTTAGAATTAATTACATCACATTTTGCTCATGCAGACAAGCGGGCAATTTAATGAATTTCAGGAGGAATAATATGGCTAATCCAATAGTTACATTTACAATGGAAAACGGCGATGTGATGAAAGCTGAGCTTTATCCGGAAATCGCGCCTACATCAGTTAATAATTTCGTTAATCTTGTTCAGAAGGGATTCTATGACGGACTTATATTCCACAGAGTAATCGCAGGTTTTATGATTCAGGGTGGTGACCCTGAAGGAACAGGTATGGGTGGGCC
>OGPN01002476.1_pt1 | contig 10677 bp, 10 predicted proteins | sample 1552941 | NCBI WGS metagenome assembly OGPN01 (sample SAMEA2580220, study PRJEB22360) | human gut metagenome | biome: human gut; feature: human-associated habitat; material: faeces | place: Denmark | collected 2008/2010
AAATGAAGATATCCGCAAGTGCAGGAAGATTGAATTGCTGTCGATCAGAGGAATCCGGGAAAGAATCGAGCAGTATCTGAGAATTCAGCAAAGCCGCCATAAAAGCAATGCCTTTGATATTGAATTTAACAGAGAACAGATGGCAAATTATCTGGGGATCAACCGGAGTGTGCTGTCACATGAGTTGAAAAAAATGGAAAAAGAGGGGATTTTGAAGGTCAGAAAGAATCATTTTGAGCTGGCTGATAAAGAATAAAACAGAATTTCTGCTGAAAATATCGAAAAGTGGTTGGTTTTTATCAGAATATAGTTTATAATGAAAAAAGGATTAGGCGGCAAGGAGGTTCTTTATGGCATCGTCAAAAAATTATACAGAAGTTTTGATAGGCGGCAAAGTATTCACCCTGAGCGGATTTGAAAGCGAAGATTATCTGCAGAAGGTATCCACTTATCTGAACCATAAAATCGAGGAATGTACAAGCAGCGATGGATATCGCAAGCAGAGTGCGGAAGCCAGAAGTGTGCTTCTTGCTTTAAATATAGCAGATGATTATTTTAAAGCCAAGAAACAGGGCGGCGCATTAGAAAGCGACATCGAGGCAAAAGACAAAGAGATGTACGATTTAAAGCATGAACTGATCTCAGTACAGATCAAGTATGAGAATGCTGAAAAAGCACTGGATAAACTCAAGGCAGAGAACCAGGAACTTCAGATGAAGATCGTACAGCTTGAAACAGAAATGAAAAATCACCGTACAAAATAGACTGTCCTGAGGCAGTCTATTTTTGATACTCCGGTATACAAAGAGAAATGTCTGCAACACAGGGACTTTGTATACAGGTTATTTAAAGATAGAGGAGTTATATGAAAGACAGAGTTGAAATCCTTGCACCGGCAGGGAGTATGGAGTGCCTGAAAGCGGCAATTGCAGCAGGAGCTGATGCGGTATATACAGGGGGAGCCCTTTTCGGGGCACGTGCTTATGCACATAACCTGACGGAGGAAGAACTTTTAGAGGCAATTGATTATGTTATAGGCAAAATTCATCGTGCCAGAGTCCGCATAAAGTCTAATGTGAATTTTGACGCAACTTTAGAGTTGCTTATTGTAGAAGCGAGAAGAGAGTTTTAAGAAGAACAGGAGGTAGAAATGGCCAGAGTAATAGGAGTTCGTTTTAGAGATAATGGTAAAATATATTATTTTGCCTCAGAGCAGTTTGAGGTAGAAGTTGGACAGAATGTTATCGTGGAGACTGCGCGTGGAGTAGAATACGGCAGAGTTGTTTTAGGAAATCGTGAGATTCATGATGAGAAGATTATTGCAACTTTAAAGCCAGTTATCCGAATCGCAACACCAGAAGACGATAAGATTCAGGAAAATAATAAAGAAAAGAGCAAAGAAGCTTATAAAATCTGTATTGAGAAGATAAAAAAACATAAGCTTGCAATGAAGCTCATTGATTGTGAGTATACATTTGATAATAATAAAGTATTATTTTACTTTACGGCGGACGGACGAATTGATTTCCGTGAGCTGGTAAAAGATTTAGCCTCAGTTTTTAAGACAAGAATTGAATTAAGACAGATTGGTGTAAGAGATGAGACAAAAATTAAAGGTGGTATCGGCATTTGTGGAAGAAGCCTTTGCTGTAATACATTTTTATCTGAGTTTGTGCCAGTATCAATTAAAATGGCGAAGGAGCAGAATCTTTCTCTGAATCCTACAAAGATTTCAGGAGTTTGTGGAAGATTGATGTGCTGCCTGAAAAATGAGCAGGATACTTATGAGTATCTGAACAGTAAGCTTCCGAATGTTGGTGATGAAGTAAAGACGAATACGGGAGTAAAAGGTGTTGTTCACGAAGTCAGCGTGTTAAGACAGAGAGTGAAGCTCGTAGTTACTGACGAAAAGGGAGAAAAAGAACTCGTAGATTATAAAGTGGATGATTTGATTTTCCGTCCTCGGAAGCGCAGAGAAAAAGTAAAAATGGATGATGAGCTTAAAAAATTAGAGGCGATGGAGAAGAAGGAAAGAAAGTCTAAGCTTTAATGAAACGAAGAGAAATAAGGGAAGAGAATTTAAATAATAAAAATTACTGTTATTTTTATTGTTTTATTCCTCATAATTTTTTATAATACTCAAATTTTGGTTTTGTTGATATAAGAAGTTTGAAAAAAATTAAGAAGAGTTCTTTGGTAGTATAATTGCTGGGTTCTTCACTTAATTGTAGTTGAAAATGAAGATTTAAAATAGGATACTTATATGGAGAATGTACAAATTAAAGAAAATGAGCGTATTGATGATCTCCAGATAAAGGATTACCGTATTATCCAGAAAACAGATGGTTTTTGCTTCGGGATTGATGCGGTACTGCTTTCTGATTATGCCAGAGTTAAAAAGAAAAGTAAAGGGATTGATTTGTGTAGCGGTACAGGAATTATTCCAATACTGATGGAGGGTAAATATCCGCTTGCTTATGTAGAGGGGTTAGAGTATCAGGAAGAGTTTGCCAAGATGGCAGAGCGTTCTGTGAAGATGAATGGTCAGGAAGAAAAAGTGCATATTGTACAGGGGGATGTTCGTAATATAAAGACAGACTATGAGAGGGAGAGTTTTGACTGGGTGACCTGTAACCCTCCGTATATGACAGGAGAACATGGTCTGACGAATCCAGATTATGCAAAGGCAATTGCAAGACATGAGATTACCTGTTCCCTTGAAGATGTAGTAAAGGCAGCAAAATGGCTGTTGAAAACAGGCGGCCATTTTTATATGGTGCACAGACCCTTTCGCTTAGCGGAGATTATTTATACATTAAAACAGCATAAATTAGAGCCGAAAAGGATGCGTCTCGTACATCCTTATGTAGATAAAGAGCCAAATATGGTTTTGATTGATGCTGCAAAAGGTGGTAAGCAGAGGATTACGGTAGAACCCCCATTAATTGTATACAATAAGGATGGTTCTTATACCGATGAGATTTATCAGATATATGGAGAAATGAAGAATTAAAATGGCAGGAACATTATATTTATGTGCGACACCGATTGGAAATCTCGAAGATATGACCTATCGGGCAGTACGAATTTTAAAAGAAGTGGATTTGATAGCGGCAGAAGATACGAGAAACAGTATCAAGCTTCTCAATCATTTTGAGATAAAGACGAAGATGACCAGCTATCATGAATATAACAAAGTTGATAAAGCAGTTTATCTTGTAAATAAGTTAAAAGAGGGATTAAATATTGCGGTAATTACGGATGCAGGAACACCGGGAATCTCAGATCCGGGAGAAGAACTTGTAAGACAGTGTTATGAAGCAGGAATTACAGTGACTTCTCTTCCTGGTGCCTGTGCCTGCATTACAGCGCTTACCATGTCAGGTCAGCCAACAAGAAGATTTGCATTTGAAGCATTTTTACCGTATGACAAGAAGGAAAGAGCGCAGATTTTGGAGAATCTTCGTAATGAGACAAGAACGATTATTATTTACGAAGCGCCGCATCATTTAAAGAAGACTTTGAAAGAGTGCAGGGAATATCTTGGTAACCGAAATATGACGGTATGTAAAGAACTGACGAAGCGATATGAGCAGAAGCGCAAGTCAACTCTCGATGAAATGATTGCTTATTATGAGGAGAACGAGCCAAGAGGGGAGTATGTTTTAATTTTTGAGGGAAAGAGTTTACAAGAACTGAAAGAAGAAAAACAACAGGAGTGGAATCAGCTTACTGTGCAGGAACATATGGAACATTATCTTGAAAAAGGGATGGATAAAAAGAGTGCGATGAAACAGGTAGCAAAAGACCGCGGAGTAAGTAAGAGGGATATTTATCAGGAATTGTTAAAAGAGTAATCCTTTTTTCTAAAAATTAAATAAATGAATTCTTAAGAATTCTATAGTTGAGAAATGTTATCAACTGTAGAATTGACATGGAATATAAAAACAGGTAGTCTTTTAAATAAACTAACTAATGTTAGAATTAAGTAACATAAATTAGTTTTAAGTGGCAACCTGTTTTTTTTATTAAGTTTATTTGAGAGAGAGAAAGGGAGAGAAACAAATGAGAAAAATTAGTTCATTCATTATGGCATGCGCTATGTGCCTGTCAATGACAGTAGTGGGAACAGTTGCACCACAGGTAGCAGTACAGGCTGAGGAGACAGCAGCGGTAGAATTGAAGGAAGCACCAAAAGCTCCTTCAACATATAAGACAGTTGCTGGATATGATTGTCAATTGAATTATGGCGATGATGCTGAAGAATGGCTTTCAGCAATTGATAAGGTTGAAGTAAATGGAATAGAGTATGAAAAAGCAACTTCTTCTTATAGTATATGGAACAATGCGAAATATTATGCTAAGGCAACGCTTGATTCCTCAGATAGTACGGATGTAAGATACCTATTAATTGGAGAGGGCAAATTTGAAAAAGATGAATCAGCAGTTAATAAAGTTGTTATTTCTGCAGATGGATATAAAGACTTAGTATTGGAAGTAAATAAAGATGGTAAAACAGTTGCCATCCACACAAAACACACAGGCGGAACAGCTACTTGTACGAAGAAAGCAGTCTGCGATTTCTGTGGAGAAGAATACGGAGAGTGCGCATCTCATAACTATGGAGATGAATATGAGTCTGACGGAACTTATCACTGGAAGAAATGTCAGAATGAAGGTTGTGATGCTACGACTGAAAAAGAAGCACATAAAGGTGGCGAAGCTACAACAACAAAGAGAGCAGTCTGTGAAGTGTGTGGAGCAGAATATGGAGCTCCAAAGCCAGCAGACAAAACAACAGAAAGTAAAAAAAATGATACAAAACCAGCAGAAAAGCCAGATAAGAAAACTGTAAAAGCAAAAAAAGTTGTTGTTAACAAAAAGCGTATTGTGTTAAAGAAAGGCAAAAAAGTTAAACTTAAAGTAAAATTAAAACCAGCCAATGCGACAGAAAAAGTTACCTTTAAGTCTTCTAACAAGAAGGTTGCGAAAGTAACAAAGAACGGTGTTGTAAAGGCTGTTAAAAAAGGTAAATGCAAGATTACTGTTAAGACAGCAAGTGGAAAGAAAGCAGTTGTTAAAGTAACTGTAAAATAGGAGAAACCGGATATGAATAAGAAGGTTAGAAAGTTATTAGCCAGTGTTGTTTTGGGAGTGTGTTTACTTACATTATCCTTTATTCCTTCATTTGCGGCAAACTCTGCCAATCCTGCAAGTGTCGGCAATATAGAAGCAATGAAAGAAAATGTAGTTTATGATTTTCAGAGTATTTCTTTTACAGATGCACCTGACTATGTCAAAGGAATAAAAAGTGTTTCTGTAAATAAAACAAAGTGGGAAGAAGCAAGTTCTCGTTTATCTTTAATGAGACGAGAAGCATACTACAGAAATACAGATGAAAATAAACTTTATTTTGATGGTTCTTCTGATGGTATGTTAAAGAGTGGAAATATTCTCACGATTGAAAGTGAAGGCTATGAAACGCTGTACTTACGTGTGATAAAGGCAACAGCAGATACATTTACTGTTAAAAAGACAGATTCAGATGCAGAGACTCCTTCAGGACCTTCTGATGGAATGAATACGCTTCATGTAAGAATACGAGGAAGCTTTGAAAGTGCTTTAGAAGGACAGAAGAAATATGATGCAATCAGTGGAGCTTCTACTTCTGTTACGACAAATAAAAATAGTGATGTGATTGTTGAAGCAGCAGTTCTTCCTGATGGACAGGAGCCGAAGAACAGCGACTGGAAGCCGTTAAGTGAAGTAATCACAGTAAATAAGAACAGAACAAAGATAAATATTGATACAGAAGCCTGCGGAATGGAAGGTGTTTATTCTGTCCACGACAGTTCTCTTTCTTTATCAGGGGAACCGTTAAAAGCCGGCTCTTATCCAATTAGTGTAACAGTAACGGATGAGAGCGGTCGTACTGCAACAAGTAATGAGCTGAATTTTAAAGTTTATACTCGTACAGAAGTACTTGCAAAGCAGCTTAAACTTGAGAATTGTAAGCAGACAGCGGATGGAAAGTATATGTATGATATGGAGCCATGGGCAATTGCTTCTTTTGGCGGAGAGAACGAAACAGTTACGGTACCAAAGGATATTAAGGCATGGTACGGTTCTCATACAAGTGGAACTTATGGAGAACTTGGTTATGCTGTAGATGGTAGTCCAGTACAGACATTGATTGTTCCAGATGGCTGTAATCTTACTCTTGTAAATATGAAAGTTTTCAGCAGCGTAAATATTGTTGTAGAAAATGGTGGAAAGCTTGTTCTTCGTGATTCGTCTATTCATGGAAATATTGAAGTGAAAAGTGGCGGTAAGTTCTCATCAAACTATGATGATTATGGCAGTCAGTTTCTCACAGGTTCTTCAATTAATGGACAGTTGATTTTAAATGATGGAGCAATTTTAGAAAATTCATCTATTTATTCTAACACCAATTTTATATCAAATGGACATATCATAAGACAGAATACGAATCCTGTTATTGTTGTAAAAGGAAAGGTTACCGTAGATGGGCAGGTATTTGTAAAGGGAGATGAAGCAGCAACCGGACAGGATGAAACAACAGGAAAAAGTCTTTCCGGGCAGCCGGCGATCCGTATTGAGAATGGTTCCTTAGATATTAAAAAAGATTCCGTAGTAGCGGTATTTGGTGGAGGATATATCGCAACAACATCTGTTGGCGGCAGCGGAATTATTTTAGATAATGGAAGTATTTCCGGTGAGGGAACATTAATTGCATTTGGCGGTAACGGTACATATGATGATGGCGCAGATGCTATCAGCGGTAATGGTACTGTTTCTGTAAAAAATGTTTATGCACAAGGTGGCTGCAGCAGTATACCAAAAACAGGTTCTACTGCGGGAAAAGCAATCGCAGATGGGGTAACGCTTGCTAAGACATCCAATCGGACATTACTAAACGGCAAGGAAATCAAGGATAACTATGGAACAATTTCTGAGTTGTACTGGTCAAGTATTACAAAAGTTCCAGATGTGAGCAAGTATGTGATAGAAGTAAATGGTTCTGATGAAGAGGATAATACGAAACCAGGCAGCTCTGAAGATAAGCCAGACACAAAGCCGGGAGCATCCGAGAATAAGCCAAATACGAAGCCGGGAACATCCGAAAAGAAGCCAGAGACGAAGCCAGCTTCAGGTTCTACAGTTAAGAAAACAATAAAAACAAAGTCTTTAAAAGTGAAGAAGACAAAAGTTACTTTAAAAAAGGGAAAGAAATATAAAATACAAGCCAAGAAGATTCCGGCATCTTCTACTGCTAAGATTATGTATCGCTCTTCCAATAAGAGGATTGCCAAAGTAACAAAAAAAGGTGTTATTAAGGCATTGAAAAAAGGTAAATGTAAAATTACTGTAAAGACCAGTGATGGAAAAAAGAAAGTAATTATAGTAAAAGTAAAATAATAAAAGCAAAATAATTGAAAAATTCGGGAGATACTATATTTCCCGAATTTTTTACATATAAAAAACTTCACAATAGGAAAAAATGTGGTAGAATTTATTTGTTTATAGACTTTTTTATAAGGGGTGTTTTGCGCCCATTTATAAGTATACTAAATGTGACATAATATAGATATGTACAGTAACCTGAGTAAAGTATGATTTTACAGGATTACTGTAGAAGTAAGGGAAAGAGGACAAACATGGAAGAATACTTGCGTACCTATTGTGAAATTGATTTAAAAGCAATCAGGGAGAATTATATAAATATCAAAAAGAAAACAGGAGATAATGCGATGACTATGGCTGTCATAAAGGCTGACGGTTATGGACATGGTGCAGTGGAAGTAGCACATTATTTAAATGACATTGCAGATTATTTTGGTGTTGCTACAATTGATGAGGGAGTAGAACTGAGAAAGGCTGGATTAAAACAGCCAATTTTGCTTCTTGGCTATAATTCCCCCTCTCTTTATTATAAGAATTTGGAGTATGGTGTAGATCAGACGATTTATTGCTATGATACGGCTAAGGCAATGTCTGAAGCTGCCGTAAAGGCAGAAAAGACGGCGAGAATTCACATCGCATTAGATACCGGAATGACAAGAATCGGTTTATCTCCAGATGAGAAAGGGCTTGCGATTGTAAAGCAGATTGCAGAGTTGCCAAATATAAAGATTGAGGGGTTATTTACCCATTTATCCTGTGCAGATATGACAGATAAGGCATACACAGAAAGTCAGATGGAGAGATATGATTATTTTGTTCAGTTACTTGATGAAGCGGGAATTGAAATTCCAGTAAAACATATCTGTAATAGTGCCGCTATCATGGAATATGAAGACCATCGTTATGATATGGCAAGGGCGGGTATTATTCTTTATGGAATGTATCCTTCTGATGAAGTGGATTTCTCTAATTTAGATCTGACACCGGCCATGAGCTGGTATTCTCATGTAGTAAATATTATGGAGCCAGAGATGGAACGAGGTGTAAGTTATGGAGCGACTTATATTGTTGAACATCCATGCCGTCTTGCTACAGTATCTGTTGGATATGCGGATGGATATGCAAGAAGTCTTTCTAACAAAGGCTGGGTATTGATTCACGGACAGAAGGCACCGATTGTCGGAAGAGTGTGCATGGATCAGATGATGGTAGATATTACAGATATTACAGATGTGAAGCTTGAAGATACCGTTACCTTGATTGGAAAAGACGGGGATAATTATATCAGTGTTGAAGATATGGCGAACCTTGCCGGAAGCTTTAACTATGAATTTGTTTGTGATGTAGGAAAGAGAGTTCCTAGAGTGTATAAAAGATAGATAATGGACATTCATACAGGATACGACAGACAGCAAGATATTTATGCAGTATGCGGATTTTGCGATGTATCAGATTAAACATACCGTTAAGAATCAGTTTGGTTACTTTGATATGGAAGCATACCGTACAAGCCAGGAACAATATAATGAAGAAAAAGGTTGAGAGAGTTTGAGTGGTTTATGCTGAATATATTGTGGGTGATTATGATTGCCGGAGGAATCTTCTTTGCGGCATTTCATGGCACAATGGGGCAGATAACAGAAAGTTTTATTTCATCTTCAACAGAGGCGGTGAATTTATGTATTTTTATGCTTGGAGTTATCGGTGTCTGGAACGGCATGATGGAAATAGCGGTAAAGAGTGGTCTTATGAAAAAGATTGCAAAGACAATGTATCCCTTTATCCACTGGTTATTTCCAGACATACCACCCCGCCATAAAGCTAATGAATATATAGCGGCTAATATGGCAGCTAATATTCTTGGGCTAGGCTGGGCGGCGACCCCAGCTGGGCTTAAGGCGATGCGAGAGCTGCAGAAGCTGGAGAAAGGTGGGGGCAGAGCTTCCGATATGATGTGTGCTTTTCTTGTTTTGAATATTTCATCATTGCAGCTTGTCCCAATTAACATGATTGCCTATCGAAGCCAATACGGTTCCGTGAATCCAGCCGCGGTTGTACTTCCAGCAATCTGTGCGACAATGATTTCTACCATAGCAGGAATTGTATTCATTAAAATAATAGAAATAACAAGATACAATGGAAAGAAATATAATAGAAAAAATAAGAAGAAACGGAGATGGATACAGTGAAGTTTCTTCTTTATTTTTCGGATTTTATCGTGCCATTTACCATGTTCTATATTGTTGTATATGGCTTCTTTAATCGCACCGATGTATATGAAAGCTTTCTAAAGGGAGTAAAAGAGGGTTTTCAGATTGTTATTGAAATCGCGCCGACAATGATAGCATTACTCGTTTCGATAGGAATCTTTCGTGCATCAGGAGCATTAGATTCTTTCTCAGAACTGCTTGCTCCCGCAGGAAAGTTTTTGCACATTCCAGTAGAAGTTATTCCCGTATTTATTGTAAGAATATTTTCTTCATCGGCAGCGGTCAGCTTTGTCCTTGATATTTTTAAAGAATATGGTCCGGATTCAAGGCTTGGAATGATTGTCTCAATCATGATGAGTTGTACAGAGACGGTAATCTATACAATTACGATTTACTACATGAGTGTAAATATAAAAAAAACACGTTGGACTTTACCGGGAGCGATGTTTGCGACGATAGCAGGAGCGGTGGCGAGCGTGGCAATAACGGAATTGATTATGTGATTTAATCAATATAGTATTAAGCGTAATTACTAGAGGGTGTTTGAAAAATGCTTTCTGCAAGATGTGCGTCATCTTACATCTGATATAAAAGACCAGCTATAATTAAGATAAGTTTAAGAACTACTGGTTAATAGCTATTGTATACATAATAAAGACTATATGAGAAATAACAAGAAAATATAGAAGTTGGAAAAGTAATAAATGAGGAACACTTTATGAAACAGGAAAAAAATATTGATTATTTTCAGATAGAAGGAACCCCCGGCGGCAATCAGGAATGGTGCACAGACTTCTGGATGTATCTTGGCGGCTGTGGTGCATTAGCTGCCTGCGATTTATCTATTTGCCTGGCGAGAAATTATGGTCTGAAAAAATGTTATCCCGGCGATGCATTAAATCTTACTAGAAAAGAATATGTGGACTTCTCCATGAAAATGAAGCCCTATATTCATCCAAGAGTCGGAGGAGTCACAAAACTTTCTATGTTTACAGATGGGTGTGGACAATATTTAAAGGATTGTGGATATCGGGCTGAATTT
>OGPN01002479.1_pt1 | contig 10673 bp, 7 predicted proteins | sample 1552941 | NCBI WGS metagenome assembly OGPN01 (sample SAMEA2580220, study PRJEB22360) | human gut metagenome | biome: human gut; feature: human-associated habitat; material: faeces | place: Denmark | collected 2008/2010
AGCTGCCAAAACCCGCGAAAAAACAGGGCAGGGACGCACCTGCCGTGCGCCCCTGCTCTGTTTTCAGGAAGGAAACTTTCCGCTGTTACCTTATAATATGTGCGCTCACTCCGCCAGGTACTTCAGCGCGACAGCGCTCATACCCGCCACGCCGGAGCGCATCACGTTCTCGTCGAACACGATCTTGCCGTTGTGCAGGGACACCATCTGCTCGCCGTGGCCCGCGTCGATCATCATGAACGCCGACGGCGTGTTGGTGAGCTTGCCGAAGAAGCTGAAGTCCTCGCTGCCGGAGAAGGGGCGGTCGAGGTGGAGCACCTTGTCCGCGCCCAGCTCCTCCGTGACCGCCTGCTCCACCAGATCGATCATGGCGCCGTCGTTGTACTGGAGGGCGTAGCCCTCCTCCAGCTTCACCTCGATGTCGCAGCCGAAGGCGAACCCGATGCCCTTGCAGATCCGGTTGACCTCCTCGATGGCGGTATCCCGTGCCGTGTCGCTGAAGCTGCGCAGCACCGCCACCATCCGGGCCTCGCCGGCGGTGATGTTCACCGCGTCGCCGCCGGACATGGTGCCCACCGTCAGCACGGCGGAGTCCATGGGGTCGATACGGCGGGACACCACCGTTTGCAGCGCGGTGATGAGATACCCCGCGCAGGCAATGGCGTCGTGGGCGGTGTGGGGTGCGGCGCCGTGGCCGCTCTTGCCGTGTACGGCGATGTGGAACAGATCCACCGCACTGGTGAAGTACCCCTTATAGAGCTGCATCCGACCCACCGTGTCATTCTCGGAGGGGCAGACGTGCTGGCCGAAGATGGCGTCCACGTGGGGGTTCTCCATGACGCCCGCCGCCACCAGCGCCCGTGCGCCGCCGGGCATGGTATCCTCGCTGGGCTCAAAGATGAACTTCACCGTACCCGCAAAGGAGTCCCGCATATGGCACAGGGTCTTGGCCGTGCCCAGCAGCATGGTGGTGTGCAGGTCGTGGCCGCAGGCGTGCATGACCCCTTGGTTGCGGGAGCGCCAGTCTGCGTCGTTCCGCTCGTCGATCGGCAGGGCGTCGATGTCGGCGCGCAGTACCACGGCCCGGCGTTTGGGGTCGGCTTTGCCGCGGCCTTCGATCTTCGCCAGCACGCCCGTTCCGGCTATGGGACGGTGCTCGATGCCCAGCTCCGAGAGCCGGGCGGAGATAAAGGCCGCCGTGTCGTGCTCCCTGAACGACAGTTCGGGATGCATGTGCAGGTGACGGCGGAATTGGATGGGATTCATTTGAGTTAAAATATCGCTTTTGCTATCTTGATGATATTGTCGGCCTTGCCCATCGGGTAGTAGTGCAGTACGGGGACTCCGGCCTGTTTCAGCTCCCGGCTCTGGGCGACGGCCCATTCGGTGCCGACTTCGCGGATCGCCTTGGGGTCCTCCCTATGGCGCAGGACTTCGCGTTCCAGCTCTTCGGGAATGCGGCAGCCGAAGGTCTGCGGCAGCAGCGTCAGGTGGCGCAGCGTCGAGAGGGGTTTGATGCCGGGGATGATCGGCACCGCGATGCCCGCTTCGCGGCAGCGGCGCACGAAGTCGAAAAAGCGGGCGTTGTCGTAGAAGAGCTGCGTGACGATGTACCCGGCTCCGGCGTCGATCTTCGCCTTGAGGGCGGCGATGTCGGCTTCGGGCGAGGGGGACTCTTCGTGCCCTTCGGGATAACCGGCCACGCCGATCGAGAATTTCGAGTGGTGGCACTCCTCGACCTCGCCGTCCACGAATTCGCCGCGGTTCATGGCCGCGATCTGCCGCACGAGGTCCACGGCGTGCGAATGTCCCTGCGGGTGGGGCATGAAGAACTTCTCGTTCTGCGATTTGTCGCCCCTGAGAGCCAGCACGTTGTGCAGGCCGAGGAAGTCGAGGTCGATCAGCGCGTCCTCGATGTCGTATTTCGACTGTCCGCCGCAGATCAGGTGCGGCACGACTTCGACGCCGTACTTCTTCTGAATGGCGGCCGAGATGCCCACCGTGCCGGGACGGCGGCGCACCACGTGCCAGTCGATGCCTCCGTCCGGACGCACGGACTGCTTGATTCCCTCGCGGTGGAAGGTGACGTTGATGTAGGCCGGGTCGAATCCGATGAGCCGGTCGATGGCTGCGAATACGCCGCCCATGCCGTCGCCCTTGAGGGGCGGGAGCAGTTCGAACGCGAAGCGCGTGCGGTGTTCGGCGATGGCCGTATTGATTATGTCCAGAACATTCATGGTTCGGTCTGTTGTTGCTTTGGTTCGGCGGGCGGGGCCGCCGGAGCGTTCCCGCGCGTTAAATATTATTGGGTATCAGTTTCTTGATCTCTTCGACCTCCATGCCGCGCCGCCGGGCGTAGTCGAGCAGCTGCTTGGTGTCGATCGTGCCTACGGAGAAGTAGTCGGCGTCGGCGAACATCAGTCCGCAGAGCGCTTCGCCGGGATCGATCATGTAATTCTCGGTGAGCTTCATGCCCGTCGTCATTTCGACCGACAGCAAGTCGAAGACCTCGCGCTTGAGCGAATGGTCGGGCGGCGCGGTATAGCCGAAGGCCATGCGGCGGCCGCGGTACTGGCCGCGGACGGTCTGCTGCGGCGTGAGCGGCTCGCCCGTTTCGTAACCCCACATCTGCCGCCGCACGAACGTGTGCACGGCTTCGGCGAAGGCTTCGGTCAGCCGGTCGGCCAGCAGTTTGGCCATGATGGCGCCGTAGTCGTCGCCCTCGGCGCGGAATTTTTCGCAGAGTTCCCTGAGTCCGATGCCGGCGGTGACGGCGAAACAGCCGATCCAGTCGCTGTGCGGCGCGATGCAGTCCGCCAGCGAGCGGTTCTCCTCCCCGCGCGTCTGGTTGCGGAGCATCGCCAGCCGGCGTTCGCGGCCTTTCTGGTCCGTAATCCAGATGTCGTCGCCCTCCGCGCGCGCCGGGAAGATCCCCACGGCGGCCTGCAGCGTGAGCAGCCGTTCGTCGCGGATGCGGGCCAGCAGGGTCTCGGCGTCGGCGAAGACCTTGCGGGCCTCGGCGCCTTTTTCGGGGTGGTCGAGGATTTCGGGATAGCGTCCCTTGAGACCCCATGCCGCGAAGAAGAAGCTCCAGTCGATATAGGGTTCGGCGTCGGCGACGTCGAAGTCGGGGAAGACCATGCGGCCGGGGTGCAGCGGCTCGACGGGCAGGTGCGGGGCGGCGCCTTTGCGGGCCTTGCGGACCTCGACGATCGGAATCAGGTTCCGGGTGCGTTCGGCGCGCAGGTAGTCGCTGCGCAGCGCCTGCTGGTCGGCGCGGACCTTGTCGGCGTACAGCTGGCCGTCGGGACCGAGCAGCTGCGCCAGAATCTGGCTGTTGCGGCTGGCGTTGGGCGAGTGTATCACCAATCCCGAATAGACCGGGGCGATCTTCACGGCGGTATGCAGGTCCGAGGTCGTCGCGCCGCCGATGATGACCGGAAGGCGCAGCGCGCGGCGTTCCAGCTCCTCGCAGACGTGGGCCATCTCGTCGAGCGACGGGGTGATCAGGCCGCTCAGGCAGATGCAGTCGGCGCCCCACGCCACGGCCTCTTCGACGATCCGCTGCGACTCGACCATCACGCCGAGGTCCTTTATCTCGTATCCGTTGCAGGCCATCACGACCGCCACGATATTCTTGCCGATGTCGTGTACGTCGCCTTTGACCGTGGCGATCAGAACCTTGCCCGCGTTGTGAGGGGTCTGGGCGCTGCCCTGCTCGATGTAGGGGGTCAGGGCCGCCACGGCGCGCTTCATCACGCGGGCGGTCTTCACGACCTGCGGCAGAAACATCTTGCCCTCGCCGAAGAGCGTGCCGACCCGCTCCATGGCGGGCATCAGCAGGGTGTCGATCACGGCCATCGGCGTTCCGAGGGCTTCGTAGCCCTCCAGCGCGTCCTGCTCGATGTAGTCCGCTACGCCCTTGAGCATGGCGTGGCCGATCCGTTCGGCGAGCGTTCCCGCGCGCCATGCGTCGGGGACCTGCGGCTCGGTCTGGGCCGTGGCGCGCACCTGCTGCGCATATTCGGTGAGCCGTTCGGCGGCGTCGGCCCGGCGGCAGAGGATCACGTCCTCGACGCGTTGGAGCAGTTCGGGTTCGATCTCGCTGTATATCTTCACCATTTGCGGGTTGACGATGCCCATGTCCATGCCCGCGCGGATGGCGTGGTAGAGGAACGCCGAGTGCATCGCTTCGCGCACGGCGTTGTTGCCGCGGAAGGCGAACGAGAGGTTCGACACGCCGCCCGACACCTTTGCGTAAGGCAGGTTTTCCTTGATCCAGCGCGTCGCGTCGATAAAGGCTTTGGCGTAGCCGTCGTGTTCGGGAATTCCCGTCGCCACGGCCAGTATGTTGGGGTCGAAGATGATGTCTTCGGCGGGGAATCCCGCGTCGGTCAGCAGGCGGTAGGCGCGTGAGGCCACCTCGATCTTGCGCTCGCAGGTGTCGGCCTGTCCCTGCTCGTCGAAGAGCATCACCACCGCGGCGGCTCCGTAGCGGTGTATCTCCCGTGCGCGGCGCAGGAATTCGGCTTCGCCCTCCTTGAGCGAGATCGAATTGACCACGGCCTTGCCCTGCGTGACTTCCAGACCCGCCGCGAGCACCTCCCACTTCGAGGAGTCGATCATCGTCGGCACGCGGGCGATTTCCGGCTCCGAGGCCATCAGGTTGAGGAACGTGCGCATGGCTTCGACGCCGTCGATCATGCCGTCGTCCATGCAGACGTCGACGATCTGCGCCCCCGCATCGACCTGCGCACGGGCTACCGACAGAGCCTCTTCGTAATTGCCCTCGCGGATCAGGCGGGCGAATTTGGCCGAGCCTGCGACGTTGGTGCGCTCGCCGACGTTGACGAAATTGGTTTCGGGTGCGATGCGCAGCGGCTCCAGTCCGCTCAGCGTCGTGACGCGGCGCGGCGCCGGAACGGGGCGCGGGGCATAGTTGCAGGCGATTTTCGAAAGTTCGAAGATATGCGCGGGCGTCGTGCCGCAGCATCCGCCGACGATATTGACCAGTCCGCGGCGCATGTATTCGCCCACGTCCTCGGCGAACATCTCCGGGGTCTCGTCGTAGCCGCCCATGACGTTGGGAAGTCCGGCGTTGGGATGCGCCGAGATGCGGAACGGGGCCGTTTCGGCCAGCCGTTCGAGGTAGGGCAGCAGCTGTTTGGCTCCGTAGGCGCAGTTCAGGCCGAGGGAGAGCAGCTGTGCGTGCGACAGCGAGGTGCAGAAGGCCTCGACGGTCTGTCCCGACAGGGTGCGGCCGCTGGCGTCGGCCAGCGTGCCCGACGCCATGACGCGGATCGTGCGGCCGAGTTTTTCGGCCAGCGCGTCGATCGCGTAGAGGGCCGCCTTGGCGTTGAGCGTGTCGAAGATGGTCTCGACCAGCAGGATGTCGGCTCCGCCGTCCAGCAGTCCCCGCGCCTGATCGGTGTAGGCTTCGACGAGTTGTGCGAAAGTCACTTCGCGGGCCGCGGGGTTCGCCACGTCGGCCGACATCGAGGCCGTGCGGTTGGTGGGCCCCATCGAACCCGCCACGAAGCGGGGTTTCTGCGGGTTGCGGGCCGTGAATTCGTCGGCCGCGCTGCGGGCCACGGCCGCCGCCGCTCGCGACATTTCGTAGGCGTACGCCTCTAGTCCGTAATCGGCCAGCGATACGGCGTTGGCGTTGAACGAGTCGGTTTCGATGATGTCGGCTCCCGCCTGCAGGTATTTGACGTGGATTTCGCGCACCGCTTCGGGCCGCGTCAGGGCCAGCAGGTCGTTGCACCCCTTGAGCAGCGCGGGCCACTCGCGGAACCGTTCGCCCCGGTAGTCCTCTTCTGTCAGTCCGTACTGCTGGACCATGGTGCCGAAGCCGCCGTCGAGCAGCAGGATGCGGGATTCGAGTTGTTCGTATATGTCGGCCATTTATTTCTCTCTGATTTCGATTTCAAACAGTTTGTTCCAGTTTTTGCCCGTGACGAAGATGCGCCCTCCGGCCGCGTCGTATGCGATGCCGTTAAGCACGTCGGTCGCCGGAGTCACGTCCTCTTCGGGCAGCAGCCCCGTCAGATCGACGATCCCCTCCACCGCGCCCGTCGCCGGGTCGATGATGACGATTTGGTCGGTGGTGTAGACGTTGGCCCATATCTTGCCGTCGATCCACTCCAGCTCGTTGAGGAAGTTGAGCGTCTCGCCCCGGAGCGTCACCGTGGTGCGCTTTTCGCGTTTGAAGGTGGCCGGGTCGAGTGTGTAGATGTTTGCCGTGCCGTCCGACATGTAGAGCTTCTTCCCGTCGGTCGTGAGGCCCCAGCCCTCGCCGGGATAGCGGAACTCCTTGAGTTTCTCTCCCGTCCGGGCATCGTAGACATAGGCTTTGTTCGACTGCCACGTGAGCTGGTAGACCTTGCCGTCCAAGAGGGCGATCCCTTCGCCGAAGTCCTCCTTGGGAAGACGTGCGAAGACCTCCGCGCGGCCCGTCGCGAGGTCGAGCGTCTGTACGACCGATTCGCCGTGCTGGCCCGTGCCTTCCCACAAACGGCCGTCGGCGTATTGCAGGCCCTGCGTATAGCTGGTCGCCGGGTGCGGGTGGACCGCCCGGACGCTGTAGGTGTATTCCTTGGGTTCCGCCGGCGCCGCGGGGCGTTTGGCCCGGACCTGATTGCCGCCGCACGAAGCCAGCAGCACTCCCGACAGCAGAACGGTAGCGAACTTTCTCATCTCTTTCTTGTGAATTCGTCAGCAAAGACAGCGCGAGCCGGAAACGGAAGCGAATTTATTCGGCCGGGCCGGACGCCGCCTGTCTGAGCGGAGGTTTATCCTCCGCAAAGATAGGAAAAACCCGCCATATGACGAATTTTTTGACTATCTTTGCGTTTACCCGCGTTTTCGGATGCCTGCGCATTTCCCGAAAACAGCCTTTGCGGAGTTTGCCGCCGGCGGTTGCAATACACTATATTTTAGAAAAAATATTGGTTTGTCCGCGAAAATCGCTATCTTTGCGGGCCGATTTCGGAAATAAGACAACAACAATATAGAAAGCATTCATTATGAAGATCGTAAGAGAACAACGCGAAGAGAACAATTCGCTGCTCAAGGTAACGGTGGGCGAAGAGGATTACGGCCAAGCCGTCGAGAAAGAGTTGCGCGAATACAGGCGCAAGGCCAATATTCCCGGTTTCCGCCCCGGCATGGTGCCCATGGGCCTCGTCAAGAAGATGTACGGCAAGGGCGTGCTGGCCGAGCAGGCCTACCGCACCGCCTCGAACTCGGTGTTCGAGTATCTCCAGAAGGAGAACATCGACTACTTGGGCGACGTGATTCCTTCGGAAGAGCAGGGCGATTTCGATTTCGAGAACGGCAAGGAGTTCGAATTCGTGTTCGAAATCGGCGAGGCTCCTGAGATAAAACTCGAACTTTCGGACAAGGATAAGCTGACCTACAGCAAGATCAAGGTGGACAAGAAGATGCACGACGACTACCGCGCCAACTACCTGCGTCAGTACGGCCGTCTGGTCGATGCCGACGAGGTGACTTCGGACGAGGCGTTGTCGGTCACGCTCGACAACGGCGAGATGAACGTGGCGGACGCTTACGTGGGCCTGATCTCGATGTCGGAGGAGGAGCGCAAGCCCTTCATCGGCAAGAAGGTGGGTTTCAAGACCGAAGTCAACGTCAACGAACTCTACAAGAACCCGTCGCAGCGTGCCGCCGTGCTGCAGGTCAAGGAGAACGAGCTGGAGGGCATCAAACCCGAATTCACGCTCGAAATCACCAAGATCCGCAAGTTCGCAGAACCTGAGCTGAACGAGGAGTTCTTCAAGACGGCATTCCCCGGCGGGGAGGTGAAGGACGAGGCCGGACTGGACAAGTTCATCGATGCGCGCATCGAGCCGGAGCTGCGCCGCGAAAGCGACTACCTCTTCACGCTCCAGCTGCGCGACTATCTGGTGCAGAAAGCCGGTCTGAAGATGCCCGAAGCGTTCCTCAAACGCTGGCTGTATACGATCAACGAAGGCAAGTTCTCGATGGAGGACATCGACAAGGACTTCGACCAGTTCCTGAAGATGTTCACGTGGAACTACCTGCAGAAGCACTTCATCAAGCAGGACAATATCACGGTGACCAAGGACGAGGCGCTCGCGGAAGCCAAGGCGCTGGCCGCCGCGCAGTTCGCGCAGTACGGCATGCCGTCGGCTCCCGAAGATATGCTGGCCGGCTATGCCGAGAAGATCCTCGCCGACAAGGATCAGGGACAGAAGATCTACGAGAAGCTGTACGAAGTGAAGGTCGTGGAGGATGTGAAGTCGAAGATCAAGGTGACGGAAAAAGCCGTATCTGCCGACGATTTCGCCAAATTGGCCAAGGCGCTTTAGTATTTGCCGAAAAAAGATTATCTTTGGACTTTGCAGGCGTGATGTTTGCAAAGTCCTTTTGTTTGACGATATACAGCTTTAAACGCCGTTTCGGCGACAGTCCCCCGCCCGCAGCTCCCGCCCGGAGCCGGCCGTGGGCCGCGAATAAGAGATGCCGGGCTGCCGGCCGGCGGTAAAAACGATAGCGATAGCGGCAAACGATAACGAACGATAACAATTACGATAATTTATTATGTCAGAATTTGAAAAATACGCACGGAAACACTGCGGGATCAGTTCGCTGAAACTGCACGATTTCCAGTCGGTCAGCGGCGCCTACGTGTCGCCTACGATCATCGAAGAGCGTCAGCTGAATATCGCCACGATGGACGTCTTCTCGCGGCTGATGATGGACCGCATCATCTTCCTCGGCGCGCCGATCTACGACGACGCGGCCAATATCATTCAGGCGCAGCTGCTGTTCCTCGAATCGGTCGATCCCGAAAAGGACATTCAGATCTATATCAACTCGCCCGGCGGTTCGGTTTCGGCCGGACTGGGCATTTATGACACGATGCAGCTGGTCAATTCCGACGTGGCGACCATCTGCACGGGACTGGCCGCTTCAATGGGCGCCGTGCTGCTCACGGCGGGCGCCAAGGGCAAGCGTTCGGCGCTGCCCCATTCGCGGGTGATGATCCACCAGCCGCTGGGCGGTGCGCAGGGACAGGCCTCGGACATCGAAATCACGGCACGCGAGATCATGAAGACCAAACGCGAGCTGTACGAGATTCTCTCGGCCCATTCGGGCGTCGCGCTCAAGAAGATCGAGAAGGACGCCGACCGCGACTACTGGCTCTCGGCGCGCGAAGCCAAGGAGTACGGGCTGATCGACGAAGTGTTATCCAAACGCGGGAAATAATGGCATCGGGAAAAGGCAACAACCATAAGAACGGGGCGGGCGGCGACTGCTGCTCGTTCTGCGGCGCCAAGCGCAGCGACGTGGAGATCATGTTTCAGGGCATCGACGGCGCCAACATCTGCAACAAATGTATCGAAAACGGCTACCGGATCATCGTCGAGAACGACGTGGCTTCGGAGCGCGGCGGCAGCGCCGCCGATCAGCCCTGCGCCGCTCAAGATGGAGGAGCTGCTCAAGCCGGCCCAGATCAAGGATTTCCTCGACCAGTACGTCATCGGTCAGGACGACGCCAAGCGTTATATGGCCGTGGCCGTTTACAACCACTACAAGCGGCTGCTCTACGCCCCCAAGGAGGACGAGGTGGAGATCGACAAGTCGAACATCGTGCTGGTGGGACCCACGGGTACGGGCAAGACGCTGATGGCCCGCACGATCGCCAAACTGCTGAAGGTGCCCTTCACCATCGTGGACGCCACGGTGCTGACCGAGGCGGGCTACGTGGGCGAGGACGTCGAGAGCATCCTTTCGCGGCTGCTGCAGGTCGCCGACTACAACGTCGAGCAGGCCGAACGTGGCATCGTCTTCATCGACGAGATCGACAAGATCGCCCGCAAGGGCGACAACCCTTCGATCACGCGTGACGTTTCGGGCGAAGGCGTGCAGCAGGCTCTGCTGAAGATTCTCGAAGGAACCGTGGTCAACGTGCCCCCTCAGGGCGGGCGCAAGCATCCCGAACAGAAATTCATTCAGGTCGATACGCGCAACATCCTCTTCATCTGCGGCGGCGCGTTCGACGGCGTGGAGAAGAAGATCGCCCAGCGTCTGAACACCCGCGCCATGGGGTACGGACGGCTCCGTGCCGACCGCATCGACCGCAACAACCTGATGCAGTACATCACGCCGCAGGACCTCAAGTCGTTCGGACTGATTCCGGAGCTGGTGGGGCGTCTTCCGGTGCTGACCTACATGCAGCCCCTCTCGCGCGAAGCCCTGCGGTCGATTCTCACCGAACCGAAAAACGCCATCGTCAAGCAGTACAAGCGGCTTTTCGAGCTGGACAACGTCAAGCTTACGTTCGACGACGCGGTGCTGGATTACATCGTGGACAAGGCCGTCGAGTTCAAACTCGGCGCCCGCGGCCTGCGTTCGATCTGCGAGGCGATCATGATGGACACGATGTTCGACCTGCCCTCGACCGACACGCGGAAATTCGTCGTGACGCTGCCATATGCAAAGAAAAAGATAGAAAAAGCAAATATTTTAGAGCTTAAACAAGTTGGGTAGTATCTTTTTTATTACTTTTGTGGCAGAAGATACGCTGATTAATACAAAGACTTTAAAACTTTAAATACTCATGTCATCTACCAATTCCAAACTAACGCGTGTAGCGGACAATATCCGAATTTTGTCGGCCTCTA
>OGPN01002480.1_pt1 | contig 10662 bp, 9 predicted proteins | sample 1552941 | NCBI WGS metagenome assembly OGPN01 (sample SAMEA2580220, study PRJEB22360) | human gut metagenome | biome: human gut; feature: human-associated habitat; material: faeces | place: Denmark | collected 2008/2010
ATGTGTTCATGGTGAATCATGATATACTGCTTGATCTGGAAGCCCAAGGCCAGGTGGAGGATCTGTCCGATCTTGATACGATAGAGGAATATACAGACCAGATGCTCAGCCAGATGCAGGATGAAGGCGGAATCTATGGTGTGCCGACCATTGTCTCTGCATTCGGATTATACTGCAACCTGGATCTTTTGAAAGAGCATAAGCAGGAAGTTCCCCGGAATCTGGAAGAATGGAAAGAAGTATGCGAATATTTTAATTTAAATCCATATATGCTTCGGTCCGGCGGAACATTGCTTCTTGCCTGTGCAAATGGAGCCAGAATTGTCGAGCAGTTGAAAAATGCCGGAGTGCAGGCGGCAGTGATCGGACAGACGACTGCAGGAAATGACAGACTGATTCGCTATGATGATGAGGCTCGTTTCTTAGAGCCGCCGAAGATGGATGAGTATTATAAAGTAAATTAGATAAAGGAGAAAAATTATGCGTCATGAAATTTTACGAATGCTGGAAAATAACAGCAGAATAGATTTACACGACCTGGCAATTATGCTTGGAACCGATGAGAGTGTTGTATTAGAAGAAATCGAAAAAATGGAGAATGAGGGAATCATCTGCGGATATCCTACCCTTATTAACTGGGATAAAACAGACACAGAGAAAGTAACAGCATTTATCGAAGTGCGTGTTACCCCACAGAGAGGACAGGGATTTGAAAAGCTGGCAGAGAGAATCACAAACTACCCGGAAGTAAAGTCCATTTATCTGATGTCTGGAGCTTTTGATTTTGCTATCTTTTTAGAGGGTAAAACTTTAAAAGAAGTCTCCATGTTTGTCTCCACAAAGCTTTCTACATTAGAAGCAGTTGCCGGTACAGCAACACATTTCGTCCTAAAAAAATATAAAGATCACGGTATGATTCTTATAGATAAAGAGCCGGCAAACAGAATGAAGGTGACACCATGAGAAACCCTTTATCCGATAAAGTAGTACAGATGAAACCTTCAGGAATCCGTAAATTTTTTGATTTAGTACAGGAAATGCCAGATGCTATTTCCCTTGGTGTAGGTGAGCCGGACTTTGATACTCCGTGGCATATCCGTGAGGAAGGTATCTATTCCTTAGAAAAAGGACGTACTTTCTATACATCCAATGCCGGATTGTTAGAACTTCGAAAAGCAATCGCACACTACATGTATCGTAAATATGAACTTACTTACAATCCTGCCCACGAAATCGTTGTGACTGTTGGTGGAAGTGAGGGAATTGATCTTGCTCTTCGTGCGATGCTGAATCCGGGAGACGAAGTTATTTTGCCAGAGCCAGCTTTCGTCTCTTATCTCCCATGTGTGAAGTTAGCGGACGGTGTGCCTGTAACAATTGACTTAAAAGAAGAGAATCACTTTAAGTTAAAGCCAGAAGAATTACTTGCAGCAATTACCGATAAGACAAAGATTCTGATTTTATCCTATCCAAACAATCCGACAGGTGCGATTATGACCCGTGAAGACTTAGAGCCGATCGCCGAAATCGTAAAAGAAAAAGATCTGTATGTCATTTCTGATGAAATTTATGCAGAACTTACTTATGGACAGAATCACTGTTCTATCGCTTCTCTTCCAGGAATGAGAGACAGAACGATTATCATCAATGGATTCAGTAAATCCTTTGCCATGACCGGATGGAGAATGGGATTTGCCACGGGTCCGGAACTTATCATGCAGCAAATATTAAAGATTCATCAGTTTGCGATTATGGCAGCACCGACAACAAGCCAGTACGCAGCAATCGAAGCAATGACAAACGGGGAGGAAGACGTTCAGATTATGCGAAATGCATATAATCAGCGCCGTCGATTTGTCTTAGAACTCTTCTCCGAAATGGGATTGAAATGTTTTGAGCCAGAAGGCGCATTTTACATGTTCCCATGCATCAAAGAATTTGGCATGACCTCCGATGAATTTGCAAACCGCTTCTTACGCGAAGAAAAAGTAGCCATCATTCCGGGAACAGCATTTGGAGACTGCGGAGAAGGATTCCTTCGAGTATCCTATGCTTATTCTATCGAAGAATTAAAAGAGGCATTAGGTCGTCTGGCTAACTTTGTGGAAAGATTACGTAAAGAGAAAAATCTGTAATAGTAGTAAATAAGAAATATCGAGGAATAAATTATGGTAAACATCGTATTACATGAGCCGGAAATGCCGGCCAACACTGGAAATATCGGAAGAACCTGTGTAGCAACAGGGAGTGTTCTTCATTTAATCGAGCCACTTGGCTTCAAAATCAACGACAAAATGCTCAAACGTGCCGGACTTGACTACTGGGATAAATTAGATGTTCGTACTTATGTGAACTTCGAGGACTTCCTTGCAAAGAATCCAGGAGCAAAAATCTATATGGCAACCACAAAGTCAAAACAAACTTACACAGATGTAGAATACGAAGACGGCTGCTACATCATGTTCGGAAAAGAAAGTGCCGGAATCCCGGAAGAAATTCTTCTTGAACATAAAGAAACCGCTGTTCGTATCCCAATGCTCGATCATATCCGTTCACTGAATCTTGGAAACTCTGTAGCAATTGTTTTGTATGAAGCACTGAGACAGCAGGGGTTCAAAGAATTAAAGCTTGAAGGACAACTCCACAAATACGAATGGTAAATCTGAGTTGCCGCAGGCAAGGGAGACGCTCCCCCCCAAGAGCCCATAGCCTATATTTGTGACTCTATCGCTGCGGTTTAAATATTCCTTAAAGGTTCGCATTCAATCTTCGCTAAGACCACAAATATAGGCTATGGGCTTTTTTGGGGAGCTGTCTTTCAACTGACTAGTAGGACTTGAAGTAGCCAGCCGCTACATATATATCCTTTATCGGATTGCTCAAAAGAAAGCAAAGAGAAGGAGTATTCTAAGCTTGAATTTTGTGACTTTGCGCTGTGGAATCCTGACTGTAACCTTGCGAGCTCGTTTTCGAGCAAGGTTGTTTTATCAGGCAGGATGGAACGTTTAGCGCAACGGAACAAAATCAAGCTTAGAATACTCCTTCTCTTTGTTTTTTTGAGCAACTGCCTGCAATTTTCTTTGTAGCGGCGTCTGTTTAGTTCTAAAAACTAGTATTTACTTAAAAGTTACGATTGTTACCCCGGCATCCCCTTCGCCGAATTCTGCAAGCTTATAGGTCTTCACAAACTTCAGTTTACGGAGATACTCGTGGATACCTTTTCGTAAGGCGCCAGTTCCCTTTCCATGAACAACCCGGACAGAAGTAAGTCCGGCGATCATAGCATCGTCAAGGTATTTTTCAAGGCGGGCGATTGCCTCATCCACAGTATTTCCGAGAAGGTTGATTTCCGGATTGATTGTTGCAGCCTTATTGATACTGTAGCGGTCTTTTGGCTGATGCTGTGGTTTCGGTGCTTTTTCTGGAGCGAGAAGTTCTAAGTTTTTGTAGTTTACTACAGAACTTAAGAAGCCCATCTGGATTACAAGGTCTCCATCCTTGTTGGCAGCTTCTTTTACAGTTCCGTTTAGAGAAAGTGTAGTTACAAATACAGAATCGCCTACTTTGAAGTCAGAAGGATCGGAGATAGTGGAAGACTTCTTTGCCTTATAGGCGAGCTTTTTGTCAAGCTTACTCATGCGGCCTCGGAGATCACTTCTCTGTGCTTCCATTTTTTTCATGTTGTTCTGCTTTGGATGCTGTCCCCATGCGTGATATTTACGAATGGATTCATCAGCAACTTCCTTGGCTTCTTCGAGAATGTTTCGTGCTTCCTCGCGAGCATCACGGAGCATCTTGTCTCGTTTTTCTTTAATGTCATCCTGTTTTTCTTTCAGGCTGTTCTTTAAGTTCTCGATTTCCTGTTTTGTCTTGTAAAGTTCAGACTGTTCTTTTTCAATTTCAGCTTTGTTTTTCTCTAATTCAGAGAGCATGTTTTCAAAGTCAATGGCAGTCGCATCGATCTGGGAGCGTGCCTGTTCGATAATGTAGTCTGGCAGGCCAAGACGTTCACTGATGGAGAAGGCATTACTTTTTCCAGGAATACCGATTAAAAGGCGGTAAGTTGGAGAAAGAGTCTCAAGGTCGAATTCACAGCAGGCATTCTCTACGCCAGGTGTGTCCATTGCGTACATTTTTAGCTCAGCGTAATGTGTTGTTGCAACTGTACGAATCTTTCCTGTATGCAGGTCATCTAAGATGGCAATGGCAAGTGCCGCACCTTCTGTCGGGTCAGTTCCTCCACATAATTCATCGAGTAAAACGAGAGAATTGGGGTCAGCTTCGTCTAAAATGTGGACAAGGTTCGTCATATGAGATGAAAATGTGGATAAGTTCATCTCAATACTCTGCTCATCTCCGATATCTGCAAAAATATCAGAAAATACAGCAAGGCGGGAACCCTGAAATGCAGGAATGTGGAGTCCTGCCTGTCCCATAAGCTGGAAGAGACCGACTGTTTTTAAGGAAACGGTCTTACCACCAGTATTTGGTCCGGTGAGCAGAAGCATATTAAAGTCCTCGCCAATATAAATATGGATTGGAACGACTTTTTTCGGGTCAAGTAATGGATGACGGCCCTGCTTGATATCTACAATTCCGTCTGTATTGAAAATCGGTTCGGTTCCCTGATATTCTTTTGCATATTTTGCCTTTGCGAAAATGAAATCAAGCTTTGTCAGAATCTTCTGATTTTCCTCTAATTCACGGCTGCAGGAAGCGGCCTGTGCGCTTAAAGACTGGAGAATCTTTTCGATTTCTATTTTTTCTTTAATATCTAATTCTTTCAAATGGTTGTTTAACTGGACAACGGCCATCGGCTCGATGAAAAGTGTAGAACCGGAAGAAGACTGATCGTGAATCATACCCGGAAAGGCGTTACGATATTCTGTTTTTACAGGAACACAGTAACGGCCATTACGGACGGTAATCAGCGCATCCTGAAGCATTGTCTTGTTATTTTGTGAGTTGATAACAGAAGTCAGCTTATTGTGGATGGAGATATTTGTCTGTTTGATTTCGCGGCGAATGTCTTTTAATGCGGAAGAGGCATCATCACTGATCTCATCCTCAGATAAAATACACTGTGTAATTCTCTGGTAAAGGAATTCTAATGAATCAAGTTCTCCAAAATAGCTGTTTAAGGAGTCATATGCCATTATGTCATCTTCCGTATCGCCGTATTCTACAGCCTGTGCTGTAATAGAAAGAAGACGGGCAATATCGAGAAGCTCCTTTGTATTTAATGTGGAATCAATTTCTAATAATCTTAAATGTGGACGGATATCAGAAAGTCCCTGAAAAGAAAGATAACCCGTCTTATAAAGCCGGGTCAGTGCATCTTTTGTTTCTGTCTGTGCTGACAAGATTTCTTCGTAATCAGAGGAGGGAAGCAGGTCTTTACAGAGTGCCTTTCCCATGGTCGAAGAAGCAAAAGTCTCCAGCTTTTTAATGATTTTATCATATTCTAATGTGATTAGTGCCTTTGTATTCATAAATAAAATCCTCTCAAAAATTTAAGTTCAATCTTGATATGCATCTTAATTTGTGATGGATGCATTATGCAGGAAAACGTATTGCAGAGCTATGTAAAGAGAAATAATCCAGATAGTATATAGTTTGTACATAGTTTTACTGCGTAAGTTATGATTGAATAAGATTTTCATATATTGATAATATTAGATTAACTTGTTAGTAGCGAGCCCGAAAGCCCTTTTCATCTGCTACATTTACAGAAGGAATATTTGTAATGTCCAATTTGTCAATGCGGATGAAGCGATTCCCACCTGGCCGATCAGAGGATAACTCCTGTAAAAAGAGTTCCACACGGTGGTCTAGTCCCTGGACTTCCATCTCTACCGTACCATCATAGAGATTGCGGACCCAACCCGTCACATTGTACTTTTTTGCAAAACCGGTTACTGTAAAGCGAAGACCAACGCCCTGTACGCGGCCGTGTGCAATAATGTGTTTTCTAATCATAATGCTTACCTACAGTCCGATACTGTGCCGGACTATTCCTTTCCTTAATTTAATGCAAAAGTAATTGTGACATGAAATACTTCATTTGTCAATGAAGACGGGGCGTAAAGCCTTTAAAAATGCGGAAAAATCTGCGAAATAGAGCATTTTCTTGGTTGTCAGCCTATTAAATTTAAGCTATAATATGTGAAGTAATTAAAGAGATGGATTAGAAAGGAAACGTATATGCGTTATATTAATGAACTCAGAGAAGGAGATAATGTCTCTGAAGTGTACCTTTGTAAAGTAAAAAATATTGCGAAGACAAAAGCGGGAAAGACTTATTATTCCATGATTTTGCAGGATAAGACTGGTGTCATTGACACAAAAATCTGGGATTTGAATAATGGAATCGAGAATTTTGAACAGATGGATTACATCCGTGTAGAGGGTAATGTCACAAGCTTTCAGGGCAGTCCGCAGCTCAATGTCAGAAGACTGCGTAAAGCCAGAGAGGGCGAATTTGCAATGGAGGATTATATCCCATGTTCCAGCAAGAGTATTGACGGAATGTTTAAGGAATTATCTTCTTATGTGAATCATGTACAGAACATTTATTTAAGACAGCTATTAGTTGCTTTCTTTGGAGATAAGGAATTTGCAGCCAAGTTCAAGGCACATTCCGCAGCGAAAAGAGTACATCATGGATTTATGGGTGGTCTGTTAGAGCATACATTAAGCGTAACGAAACTGTGTGATTTTTATTGTACGCAGTATCCGATTTTGAATAAAGATTTACTTATTACAGCAGCAATCTGTCATGATATCGGAAAGATTGATGAGCTTTCTGATTTCCCGGAGAACGATTATACAGATGTTGGACAGCTGGTCGGCCATATCGTAATGGGAACGATGATGATTGATGAGAAGATTAGAAATATTAATGGTTTCCCAGCGAAGCTGGCGAATGAATTAAAGCACTGTATCTTAGCACATCACGGTGAGTTAGAATACGGTTCCCCTAAGAAGCCGGCATTAATTGAGGCATTAGCTCTTAATTTTGCAGATAATACTGATGCAAAGATGGAGACGTTTATTGAAGCACTTGCAGAAGAGAGCCGTCAGAGCGGTGAGTGGAAAGGTTACAATAAATTATTTGAAAGCAATATCAGAGCGACAAGTCATTTAGGAGAAAAGGATTGAATAATAAAGTGAAATCAGAACAGAAGTTGAATTTGAAAAAGAATCAGGAAATTTCACTTACAATCGAAGATTTTACAAAGGAAGGGGAAGGTCTTGGCAAGTACCAGGGCTTCCCTTTCTTTGTTAAAGACACGGTAATCGGTGATGAAGTGAGAGTTTCCATAACAAAATTAAAAAAGAATTACGGTTATGCCCGTCTGGTAGAAATCGTAACACCATCAAAAGACAGAGTAACCCCGCCATGTCCGGTCGCAAGACAGTGTGGAGGTTGTAAGTTACAGCAGATTTCTTATGAGAAACAGCTTTCTTTTAAGAAGAGTCTTGTGGAAGGGTGCCTGATGCGTATCGGCGGTTTTGGAAAAGAAGATATTGAGCAGAAGATGGAGCCGGTATACGGAATGGAAGAACCGTGGCATTACCGCAATAAGGCACAGTTTCCTGTTGGTTATGACAAAGAGGGGAACCTTGTTGCCGGATTTTATGCGGGCCGTACCCACTCCATCGTGGCCAATACAAATTGTGCGATTCAGGCAGAAGTAACTCACCCGATTGTTGAAAAAGTTCTTACTTATATGAAAGAAAATAAGATCTCTGCATATGATGAGAAAAATCACAGTGGTTTGGTGCGCCATATTTTAACCCGCATAGGATTTACTACTGGCGAGATTATGGTATGTCTTATTGTAAATGGTACGAAAAAGCAGTTGAAACATATTGATAAACTTGTAGATGACTTAAAAACAATCGAGGGAATGACAAGTATTATCGTAAACACGAATACTGATAAGACAAATAAAATTTTGGGACTTCGCTGTGAGACTGTATGGGGCCAGGATTATATTGAAGATTATATCGGTAATATTAAATATCAGATTGGGCCGCTTTCTTTCTATCAGGTAAACCCACAGCAGACAAAGGTTCTTTATTCTAAAGCATTAGAGTACGCTGAGCTGAAAGGGCAGGAACTTGTGTGGGATTTATACTGCGGAATCGGAACTATTTCCCTCTTTTTGGCGCAGAAAGCAAAGCAGGTTTACGGTGTAGAAATCATTAAAGAAGCCATTGATGATGCAAGGAGAAATGCCGCATTAAATCATATGGATAATGTTGAATTTTTCGTTGGAAAGGCAGAAGAAGTCGTACCTGCACAGTATGAAAAGACTGGGATTCATCCAGATGTCATCGTTGTTGATCCACCAAGAAAGGGCTGTGATGCGATACTCTTAAACACAATGCTCGATATGGCACCGAAGCGCATTGTCTATGTAAGCTGCGACCCGGCAACATTAGCAAGAGATTTAAAGATACTGTGTGAGGAAAAATATACCTTGGAGAAGGTATCCGTGGTAGATCAGTTCAGCCACTCGGTTCATGTGGAGACTGTGGTGTTGCTACAAAGGAAGAATATGTAGAAATCCTTGAATTTACGCACTTTGTGGAGTTTTTCAGTTTCAAAAAAATAGGCGAAAATCACAAAGAAAAGAGCCTTGTGAAGAAAGTAACCGTTGTTGTTGCGTTAGACCTCGGTACGGGGAACACAAAGAATTCTGAATATGAAAATGAATAGAGAGCTATCAAATAATTGATAGATTATAGGGATACTTGTTAAAAGCGGGTGTCCCTATTTTTTATAGGGCATTCCAGAAATGGGGTGTCTTTTTTATTAAAATTTAGGAGGAAAACAGAAATGACAAACACAGCGTTAAGAGCAGAGAATAGCAATTCTCGCACAATTACTTTCAAGAGCAAGGAACACGAAAAATTTTATATGGAATATCTGAAAAAATGCAGATATCAGGATGTTTATCATAAGGCTTTGGTTTATTGCCTGGGTATCGACAGAGACACAAGAGAAAATGTGAATAAAATTTATAATTTTAAGACTGGATATGTAAAAACGGAATGCCTGCAGGAAGGCTGGCAGACCAGTGGAAGTTTACGGATCGTCCGCATGGCATTTAATCTTTACTGCAATGGGACACCAAGTGTCGGAGACTATAAAGCGGAGGAAGATCAGTTAAAAGAGTGTCAGTATTATACCGTAGAAGATCTGTTTTGTTGCGGATATGCCCGGTATTTTTGGGAAGCCATTAAAATCCGTTATCCAGAGTATTGTTTTTACAAAGACTGGGAGGACATGTATGCTGAAAATTAGATTACAGGGTACTTTAAAGGATATTCAATGGTTCCGCCATATTTTAGAAAAGCATAAGGAATTGGATGTTCTGGAAGTATCAGAGGCTTATGCGAACAAAGGAACAAGCAAATATTTTCGTGTTTATGTTGAAGTAGAAGAAAAAGAGTAAATCGGAGGAAAGTATATGTGTAAAGTAATTGCTATTGCAAATCAGAAAGGCGGAGTAGCCAAAACAACGACAACAATCAATTTGGGAGCCGGACTGGTGAAGTCAGGGAAAAAGGTAGTTCTGGTAGACGCAGATCCGCAGGGGCATTTGACAATGGGATTGGGATTTCCAAAGAATCTCAAAGTAACATTAAAGAGCATGATGGAAAATATCATCATGGGGCTGGAATTTGATCCGAAAGAAGCAATTCTCCACCATGAAGAAGGTGTTGACCTGATCCCATCCAATAAATTGCTTGCTGGGATGGATATGTCCTTATTTACGGTGGAGGACAGAGAAAAGGTGTTGAAAGAGTATCTGGAACTGCTGAAGGATGAGTATGATTATATTCTGATTGACTGTATGCCATCCCTGGGAATGCTGACGCTCAATGCTTTGAGTGCAGCGGACAGTGTTCTGATTCCAGTGCAGCCACAATATTATGCGGCAGATGGACTCATGGAATTACTCAAAGTGGTAAAGGGAATTCATCAGAGGTTCAATCCAGACTTACAGATAGAAGGCATTTTATTCACAATGGATAATTGCCGTTACAATAATGCAAAGAGAAATAAACAGGCAATTAAAACCACATACGGAAGTGACATTAAGATTTTTGAGCAGACGATTCCGAGAACAGAAAGCCTTGCAGAAACAGCATCAGAGGGTGTAAGTATCTTTGCCTATGATGAAAAAAGCAAGGGGGCAGATAGCTATCTGGAACTGGTTCAGGAGGTGTTGAAACATGCGTAGACCGAAAAAAGATATTCAGCTTACCTCTTATGATGAATTACTGGGATTAGAGGAAACATCGGAAAAGAGTATGAACCAGGTTGTAGAAATAGAACTGGAAAAGCTCTATCCCTTTAAAAATCATCCGTTCCATGTAAACGATGATGAAAAAATGGCAGAAACCGTAGAGAGCATTAAAACATACGGTGTTTTGACTCCTGCACTGGTAAGACCTCGACCAGATGGCGGATATGAGATGATTTCCGGGCATAGAAGAAAAAGAGGCTGTGAACTGTGTGGAAAGACTACATTGCCAGCTCTTGTCCGAAATTATACGGATGATGAAGCGGTCATTATTATGGTCGATTCCAACATTCAGCGTGAAAATCTACTGCCAAGTGAGAAAGCTCATGCCTATAAGATG
>OGPN01002483.1_pt1 | contig 10653 bp, 8 predicted proteins | sample 1552941 | NCBI WGS metagenome assembly OGPN01 (sample SAMEA2580220, study PRJEB22360) | human gut metagenome | biome: human gut; feature: human-associated habitat; material: faeces | place: Denmark | collected 2008/2010
GGCGGCAGGACGAGGCGGCAGAACGGGGCGGCAGGACGGAGCGGCAGAAAAAGAGGGGGAGGGCAAAGCCGGGTCATCGCAGCGGACAGGTCCGGGGGCGCCGCCCGCACAAACAAAAAAACGGGCGAGACCATCGGTCCCGCCCGTTTTAGCACCGGGATTCCAACCGCCGGAAGCCGCCGGACAGCGAAAAAGCGCACGGAGAAGCGGCCCGGCATCTGCAAAAGGCCAACGCACAGGTTCTCAATACGCTGTTCGGACACCGGGAAGGGTGCAATATTATCCGCACGGCCGCCGTTAGTAAAATAACAGAACGCAACTTTTCGATCTTTTTACATTCCGATCATTCTTTCCAAGCGCACAGCCGGACCCGTCCGTGGTCTTTCCCGTTCCCGGAACTGTGCCCGGAGGCCGAGCGGGTCTCCGTTTCCGCAAATCTTCGCAGGCATCGTGCGGCCTTTGATTTGCGGTTTTCTATCTTGTGCACGATTTCACACAAAATTCTATTCTATGACGTATTCACCGGATTCAGTCGGCATACACCGACACACGTTTACGGGGCGGGCCGCATTCACGGGGCAGCCCCGCAGTAAAACGCCCCCCGATTTCATGTCCTGCTTCGCACTCCACGTCGCCGAGTGCGAACAAACGGGAAGAGACGGTTCCGCAGCAAACTACCTGACGGCATACCGCATGCTCGTCAAATACATGAACGGCCGCAAACTGCTGCCCGAACAATTTACCGCCGAATGGCTCGAACGTTACGAACGATGGCTTCTGGCAAGAGGACTGGGGACAAACAGCGTCGTGTTCCACATGCGCTACCTGCGGGCCGTCTACAACAAGGCCGCGGACAGGGGCAGTTTCATCGCATCCCGCGGCAATCCGTTCTACCGCAGGCATATCAGGCAGGTGGCGACCCGCAAGCGCGCGCTGCCGCGCGAAACGCTCAGGCGGATCAGCGACGCCGACCTGTCAGAACTGCATCCGAAATATGCGCTGGCGCGCGACCTCTTCATGTTCAGCTTCTACACCCGCGGCATGTCGTTCGTGGACATGATCTATCTGCGAAAAAGCGACATCAGCGACGGTGTGCTGACATACAAACGAAAGAAAACCGGCCAGACACTCACGCTGCGCATCGAACCGCCCCTGCAGCGCATCATCGACCGTTACAACGGCGATTCACCTTATATACTGCCCGTGCTCGCCCGCGACGACAGTTACCGCGCCTACCGTCAGCAGCAGCGCGAACTGAACAAATTCATCCGGAAGATCGGCACGATGCTGGAAATTTCCGAACCGCTGACATTCTATGCGGCACGCCATTCATGGGCGACACTGGCACGCGACTGCGGCACGCCGCTGACGGTCATCAGCGCCGGCATGGGACACACCTCCGAACGAACGACGCGCATCTATCTGGCGCAGCTCGATCACGACGTCATCGACAAGGCCAATCGGAAAATCATCAACCTGTAACGATCAGGCCGATTCAGGCAGCGTTCGGATTTTTCTGGTATCAGGAAAAAATTTTGCAGAAGCGAGAAACAAGGCCCATTACTGTAAATAATGGGTCTTCGGAACGTAAACAATTGTTTTATAATCATTTCCCGTCATCGGCAAAAATAGGATTATTTATAATCACAACCAAACATTTCATGCAAAAAAATTTACGCATCACAGCTAATTAATTGACTTTTAGCGTAATAACCCGTCCCTTGTTTAAAAAATCGAAAATCCGAACACCGCATTCGATTTTTTCTCCCGCAATTGTGTCCGAATCTGCTATTTAGCATCTGACAACCAGCATTTTACACAAACAAGACCCATTATTTACAGTAAGGGGTCTCGGAGACGCAGTGTAACTATCTGACTAAAAGGCTGGTACAAATTGACACTTTCACTTAAGATTTTATGGGCAGTAAAGATTCTGCTCGCACTCCGCAAGGCGTCGGAAGCCGGCGCCCCTCCCATGAAGAGCCGCGAACTGATGGCGGCATGTCTGAATCCGGGCGCGGACACCTACATGTACCGCCGGGTCCTGCGCGAACTCGTCGCCAAAACCGACTATGCGACCTGCATCATCCAGTCGGGAAGGACCTACTATGAATGGAACCGCAACCTGCGGCCGACGCTCTACGACCTGACGCTGCGGCTGGAAGGCGGAATGCACGAGGTCACGAACGGCTTCTGGTCATACGAGAACAGCCACCTCCTGCAACCCTTATACAAGGCGAACAGGCAGTACGAATCGCTGACGCGCGAATATCTTTCCAACATCCATATCGACGAACTCGACTCCCCGGCGCGCTCCGCGCGCAACAGGGCCGGACAGCCGTACGCATACCTGACTGCGGCCGAACCGACGGAACGACACATCAATCACCAATAAACATTAAAAAATGAAACGTCTCTACCTCATTGCATTATTCGCTCTCGTCTGCGGCGGCGCTTCGGCGCAGGAGAACGGCAACCGGGATGCGCAAAACCGCGTCGTACGCGGCCCCTACGAAACCAACCGGCTCTCCGACAACATCTTCGTCGGCATCGCCGGAGGTATAAACCTCTATTTCGGCGAGCACGACTCTCAGGGAAAATTCGGCAAACGGCTGGCTCCGGCGCTGGACATTCACGTCGGCAAATGGTTCACCCCCTCGATCGGCGCGCGCGTCGGGTACACCGGCCTGCAGGCCAAAGGCTGGACCACCGCCGGAACCATGTACGCGAAAAAGCAGGACGGCGACTGGTTTGAGGAGAAGTTCGGCGTGTCGTACCTGCATGCGGACGCTCTGTGGAACTTCTCGAACGCCGTGGGCGGCTACAAGGAGGAGCGCACGTGGAACTTCGTGCCTTTCGCCGGCGTGGGCTGGGCCCGCTCCTACGGCAACGACACCCATGACAACGAAATCGGATTCGACGTCGGCCTGCTGAACGTCGTGCGTCTGTGCAAGGCGCTCGACCTCACGCTCGAAGCGCGCTGTCTGCTGGTAAACCAGCGTTTCGACGGCGTATCGGGCGGCCGCATCGGAGAGGGAATGCTTTCGGTCACCGCAGGTTTGGCGTACAAATTCAACCGGCGCGGATTCACACGCGCCTCGAAACCGCAGGCGGTGGATTTCACGCCTTACCTCGACCGGATCAGGCGTCTCGAAGAGAACAACAACGACCTCGCATCGAAAAACACGGCGCTCAGCGACGAGAACGAGAAGCTGCGCAGCATGCCGCCCAAGGTCGTAGCTAAGGAGAAGGTCGCCGCATCGCCCGTTGCGCTCTTCTTCAAGATCGGCAGGGCCACGCTCGACAGCAAGGAGCTGACGAACCTCGAATTCTATGTCAGGAACGCTATGAAGGCCGACAAGGAGAAGACCTTCACGCTGATCGGTTCGGCGGACAAGGCCACGGGCAGCAAGGAGCTGAACCAGCGTCTGAGCGAACAGCGGATGGAGTATGTCTACGACCTGCTGAAGAACAAATACGGCATCGCGCCCGAACGCCTGATCAAGAAGGCCGAAGGCGATACGAACAACCGTTTTGCCGAGCCGGAGCTGAACCGCGCCGTCATCGTGGAATAACCCCCGAAAACGACCGATTCATGTCCCGGACCGCAGCAACCGCCACGAATGAAACGCCCTCCGGGGCGGCGCATCACCTGCTGGCATATCTGGAGGAGGGGAGGGTGCGCGTGTACGCTCCCCGCCGGCAGAGCCTCTGGATCATGCAGCAGCTCCCGCAGGCGGAGGAGCAGAGGATCGAAACCCAGCTCCGCGAACTGCACCGGACCGGGCGGCGGACGGCCATGGTGGAGGTGCAGCTCCGCAGGGACGAAGAGACGTTCCGCGTAAGGGTGCTCTGCGTAAGGGCCTGATCCGCACGAATCGGAAACGCACGAACAGATAAAATCAACGCCACACTCATCAATTAAAAAAAGCAATGACCATGAAAAAACAATCAATGCCCTACGAAGCACCGGAGCTGGTTCAGATCTCCGTGCGCGTCGAAAAAGGATTTGCCGTAAGCAGCGACATCGAACCGGGAACCGGCGGCGGCGAGCTGGGCGGCACGCGATCGCTCTCCTACGACGATTACGAATAGCACTCCGAAGTCCCGAAAATTAACGTTCAAAACAAAAAGCCTTATGAAAAAACTATTCGTTATAGCGATGCTCGCCGCAGCCGGCATGAGCGCATGCAGCAAAGAAGAGACTGCGACGGCTCCGGCGGAGGCGAAATACATTCAGGTAACCATTCCCGAAGATGCGGTCGCCGGCGAGACCCGCACCGCCGTAGACGGCACGGAGACCACATGGGTGCAAGGCGACAAAGTCGCCGTATTCCTCTACGACGGCTCCGCGACGCGGAAATTCGAATTCACGGCCGACAAAACGGGCGCCACCACCACCTTTACCGGCGACGTGCCCGCAGGCAGCTACTCGCTGGCGGCGGCACACTATCCGTACAGCTGCGGAGCCACGTTCGACGCCGTAAACAAGGTCTTCAACCACACGTGGGGCACATCCTACTGTACGGAGAATCTGGCCGACTACGACTTCATGTACACGAACGTCTGGGAGACCCCGTTCGAAATCAACGAGGATTCGACGGTGCTGCCCGTCAACTTCACCTTCCGGCCGCTGATGGCACGCATCAGGATGAGCCTCGGACTGGAAAGCAACGAGACGCCCAAGAAGATCATCATCAGCACCAGCGGCGACGTAATGCCGACCGCGGGCACGATCGACCGTCTGGGCAACTTCACCGCATCGTCGGTAACCAATTCGATCACCATTCCCACGGACCGGAAGGAGTTTACGATCGGACTGCTGCCCGTAAGCATCCATTCGACGATGAACGTGCAGGTCATGACCGCCGACGGACTGACCTATTCGGACAAGTCGTTCACCCTCGCCGGCCTGAAGCGCAACCACCACTATACGATGAGCGTACCGTGCAACAGCAAGACGGTCACGATCGGGGTACCCGACGCGGTCGACAAGAAGTACGGCACCGGGACGTGGAAGGACAACGGATTCTATTTCGTCGATCCCCAGTACGATCCCGACGGAATCTTCGACGGCTGGTACTTCTACCGCGGAGAGCTTAAGAATGACAGCAACGACGACGACAAACTCAAGAAAAACCGCATCCAGCTGCAGGTTCCGGCAGGATTCAACGACGACAACAACGGCGCGTTCGTGACGGCTCCGATCCAGTGCGACGGTTCGAAAACCGTGAAAATATCCTTTGAAGTAGCGACCAACCGGGCATTGGTGAATATAAAATATCGGATCGGCGTAACGGGCAACGGCCCGATTACGGAAGCTTGGCTCCGCGACCGGAATAACATTCTGAACGGCAACGACAGGGAATGCAAGTCGGGAGTTCAGACCCACACGTTCACGGTCACGAACGGACAGCGCATCATGCTCAAGATACTGAGTACGGGCGGCGCCTACCACGTCGAGTTCGCGGACTTCACCTACACGGTCGAATAGCTCCGGCGACAAGAAATCCAGCATCGGGACGGAGGTGACAGCCGTCCCGATTCAGCTGTAAAAATACCTATCTGATGAAAGCAGCTTACACAAAGCCGGAACTGGAGATACTCACGGTCAGGACGGAAGCGGGATTCGCGATCTCCCAGCCCCACGGCGGCGAACTGGGTCCGAGTTCGGCGGATTATGCGGACGACTGCGAGTATTGACCGAACGCCAATTCAAACCAGACACCATGACACACAAACCTATCTTCCGCCTGCTGATACTCGCAGGACTGCTCTCCGGCTGCGGAAAGGATACGACGGAACAGCCCAGTCCCGCAGATCGGGCGGCCGGCGGCGACGCCGTCAGCTGCCGTCTTGCGATCGGCAACGACCAGACATCCGGACCGGAAAGCGAAACCCGCACGGCCTACGGTCCCCTTACCGACGGTTATTTCCCGATTTACTGGCGCACCGGCGACCGGGTGGGAATCATCAGTCCGCAGACGACTCCGCAGTGGGCCGAAGTGGAGGTCGCCGTGTCGGGCGCGACCGAAAGCGAAGCCGACCTGAGCGACACGGGAATGGCGTGGGGCAGCGACCCGCATTATGACTTTTACGCGTTTTACCCGGCCGACGCCGTACAGGCCAACAGCGGTTCGATCGTCGTTACGGCGATTCCGGCCGTACAGACCTGCAATAACGGCGAATGCAACATGCAGTACGCCTACATGGCCGCCTGCACGAAGGGCGTGGAGCGCGGCGCGGAGGTGCCGTTCTCGTTCCGCCCGCTGATGACCACCGTCACGGCAGACGTACGATTTTCGGAAGCGGCCGAGGTTCAGAAGCTCGTTCTGTCGAGCGAAAACGATCCGGTGGCCGGGGCCTTCACGTTCGACATCGAAACGCATCGGGCCGCCGTCATTGAGGACAGATGCTCCAAAGTGCTGGCGCTCCACATGCTGACGGGAGAGGAGCCTTACATCCGGATCGCCGCCGGATCGAAGATCGTGGTCACGGCGTTCCTGCTGCCGCAGGACATTCGGGGACTGACGCTGACGGCCGTCACGACGGAGGGGAAAACCTACAGTTACACGACTCAGGCGACGCTCAGGGCCGGGCATCGCTATTCGTTCACGATCGGCGACATGCAGAAGCAGGCGCAGCAGATCGCGGAGGACTATTCCGACTGGATGAAATACCTGCCCGACAACGTCCACCTGTCGCAGGTATCCATGCCCGGATCGCACGACGCATGCACGATGTACGGCTCGCATTATGAATACAAGAGCGGCATGCCCGGCGAAAGGTATCATTTCAAATGGCTGCAAAACGTCGTATTCGGCTACATGAACGTAACCAAGATCATCAAGGCGCAGGAACTTTCGATCGAGGAACAGCTGGCGGCCGGTGTCCGCATGTTCGACCTGCGTCCGTCGGCGTCGGGCAGCTCGCTGCAGGACCTTCCGATTCATCACGGCATCGCCGCGCTGGGCGACCCGACCCGCGGCGGCTACACGCCGGGCGGTTCCGGGCGGCAGGAGCTGCCGCCCTTCATGCTCTCGCACCTGCTCGACCGCTTCGTGAACTTCCTGAACGAGCATCCCGACGAGACGGTGCTGATACACATGAAATACGAGAACACCAGCGGCACCGGAAAAACGGGCTGGGACAAGAGCGTCGTAGACCTGATCAAGTCGCACTGCAGCGGACACATCGCCGATTTCCATCCCCGGATGACGCTGGCCGACGCCCGCGGCAAGATCCTGTTCATGATCCGCGAAGACTACAAGTCCGCCAACGGCGGCCGGTATCTGGGCGCCTACCTGAACTGGACGCACGACAAGGTCGTGTTCGAGACCACGCTCCACGGCAATACGGGCGAAACGGCGCCGATCAAGGTCAATGACCTGTACAACATCAAGAACGGCTCGTCGGACGGCGTGAGCAAATACGCCGCGATCGACGAGTGCATCGCCTACACGTACGGCGCGACGGACGTCACGCGCTGGTGCATGAACTACGTAAGCTGTTACGACACGGCGCACTGCAGCGTATCGGGCATCAGCCTGTTCGGGGCCGTGGGAGATTACGACTACTGCGCCAACCTGTATAACAGATACACGGCGGACAAACTGAACCGGAAGGACTTCCGCGGAAACGCCGGTATCGTCCTGATGGACTTCGCCGGAGCCGGGAACGCTACGATGACTTACGGGCAGACCTACTCGAACATGCGGGTATACGGCGACGATCTGGTGAAGGCCGTCATCGGCGTCAACAACAAATGGGACCTGCGGCGCAGCGAATAACCGCCCTCAGGCCCTCCGGACCGCATATTTTCCGCTCCCGTCCGAAACGCCCTTAACCCCCCAAAAAACCTCCCGGCTCCGACGGAGTCCGGGAGGTTTCGCACACACAAACATTAACAATACAAACAACGCGAATGGCTGAATTATTTGTTCGATACAAAGATGCGGGTATTTTCCGAACGGCGCAATCGCCAATAATGGGGATTTTCGGAGCGGCGGCTCCCGAATTATGGTGAAAAGGTCGGACGGAAAGAGGTGAACAGCAACTTTTTATTTTGAATTTCGAAATAATGCACTATCTTTGCAGGCGAATTCCAATACGCCCGGCGACCGCCGGGATTTTCGAAAAAATCACTTTGAAATAGAAATATATGCAGGATTTGAAAGCGCTCGAAGGGAAAAGTCTCGCCGAACTGCGCGAAATCGCCAAAGCTCTCGGCATCGAAGACGTCATGGTAAAGAAGCGCGAACTGATTGAAAAGATCACCGGAGACTCCGTGCAGGAGACTCCCGCAGAGAATAAAGGCAAGCGAGGAAGAAAGAAGGAAACGCCCGCGGCGGAAACTCCGGCCGGAACCGCCGTGGCAGAAGCGGCTGCGAAAACGGCCGAAACGCCGGCGGCGGAACCGGAACCGATGGCAGCGGCAGTTGCGGCGGCGAGCGCGAAACCGCGGGGACGCAGGCCGCGCATGACCAAGGCGGAGAACACCGCACCGGTGCAGCCGCAGACGGCACTGTCTCCGGAAATGCCCGCCGAACTGGAGTTCCCGACGAATGGCGCGCAGAACGAACCTGCGGCGAAGCCCGTGCAGGAAACAGCCGCTCAGCCGGAACCCAAGCGGCGCGGCCGCAAGCCCAAGCAGGATCAGGAGCAGGCACAAGAGCAGGAATCCGCTCAGGCAAGTCAGCCGGAAGAGACCCCTGCAACCCGTCCGTACGAGGAGGAGGTGATTACCAAGGACGACTTCGCCGGAGAGATCGAAGGCGAGGGCGTGCTGGAGATCATGCCCGACGGTTACGGATTCCTGCGTTCGGCGGACTACAACTACCTGAACTCGCCCGACGACATCTACGTTTCGCCGTCGCAGATCAAACTTTTCGGACTCAAGCCCGGCGACACCGTGAACGGAGCGATCCGTCCGCCGAAGGAGGGCGAGAAGTATTTCCCGCTGGTCCGCGTGAACGAAATCAACGGGCTGGCGCCCGAATACATCCGCGACCGCGTGCAGTTCGAATTCATGACGCCGCTCTTCCCAAGCGAGAAGTTCTGTCTGACGGGAAACGGCCACAACAACCTCTCCACCCGCGTCGTGGACCTCTTTTCGCCCATCGGCAAAGGCCAGCGCGCCCTGATCGTGGCGCAGCCCAAGACCGGTAAGACCGTGTTGCTGCAGGCCATCGCCAACGCCATCGCCGACAACCATCCCGAAGTATACATGATCGTACTGCTGATCGACGAACGCCCCGAAGAGGTTACGGAAATGGCGCGCAACGTCAAGGCCGAAGTCGTGGCATCGACCTTCGACGAACAGGCTTCGCGCCACGTGAAGGTGGCCGAAATGGTGCTGGACAAGGCCAAACGCATGGTCGAGTGCGGTCACGACGTGGTGATCTTCCTCGACTCGATAACCCGTCTGGCGCGCGCCTACAACTCGGTGCAGCCGGCGTCGGGCAAGGTGCTTTCGGGCGGCGTGGACGCCAACGCGCTCCACAAACCCAAGCGTTTCTTCGGCGCGGCCCGCAACACGGAGGAGAAAGGTTCGCTGACGATCATCGCCACGGCCCTGATCGACACCGGATCGAAAATGGACGAAGTGATCTTCGAGGAGTTCAAGGGTACGGGCAACATGGAGCTTCAGCTCGACCGCAAACTCGCCAACAAGCGCGTATATCCGGCCGTGGACGTCATCGCATCGGGTACGCGCCGCGAAGACCTGCTGCTGCCGCGCGACGTGATGAACCGCACGTGGGTGCTGCGCAAATACCTCTCGGACATGAATCCCGTCGAAGCGATGGAATTCCTCCAGAAACAGATGAGTCTCACGGACACCAACGAGGAGTTCCTCGCCACGATGAACCACTGACAACCGATCCGCCCGCAACACAAATCCCGAACATAAATGAAAAAGCTGCTTATTCTCTTTTCCTGCGTCCTTTTCGCCCACGGCGCATTCGCATGGGGACAGAAGGGACACGACGTCACGGCCTACATCGCCGAATGTCATCTGACGCCCGAAGCGGCGGAAAAAATCGACAAGGCGCTGAACGGACATTCGCCGGTATATTATGCCAACTGGCTCGACATCGCCAGCCACACACCGGAATACGCATACACGAAAACATGGCACTACCGGAACGTGGACGAAGGCAAGACGATCGACACGATGCCGGAGAACCCGGACGGCGACGTGCTGAAAGCCGTTACGACGCTCGTCGCAGAGCTGAAGGCCGGCGGACTGTCTCCCGAAGAGGAGACGCTCAAACTCAAGATGCTGATTCACCTCGTAGGGGACATGCACTGCCCGATGCACGCGGGACGGCTTTCGGATATCGGCGGCAACCTGCGTCCGGTATTGATGTTCGGCAAGAAAACGAACCTTCATTCGGCATGGGACACGGCCATTCCCGAAGCCGCCCGCAAATGGAGCTATACCGAATGGCAGGAGCAGATCGACCGGCTGACGGACGACGAAGCGATGCTGATTCAGGCCGGCGAACCTTACGACTGGCTCAAGGAGACGCACGCGATATGCGTCGGCATCTACGAGGATTCGCCCGAAGGCACGAAGATCTCCTACGACTACGTATACAAGTACACGCCCGTAATCGAGCTGCAGTTCCTGCGCGGCGGCTACCGGCTGGG
>OGPN01002500.1_pt1 | contig 10596 bp, 6 predicted proteins | sample 1552941 | NCBI WGS metagenome assembly OGPN01 (sample SAMEA2580220, study PRJEB22360) | human gut metagenome | biome: human gut; feature: human-associated habitat; material: faeces | place: Denmark | collected 2008/2010
CTACCGTAGGACTGGCTGCTCTTTTCGTAATTCACATCATCTATGCCTTCTGGCTGACAATGCAGAATCGCAAAGCGCGTGGTAGCGAACGCTATGCAGTGGTTGACAAGCCGAAAACCGTTGAGTGGGCTTCTCAAAACATGCTGGTGTTGGGTCTTATCGTAATCGTAGGCCTTGGCTTACACTTGTTCAACTTCTGGGCAAAAATGCAGTTGCCGGAACTGATGCACAACATGGGTATGCACGCCGACACACTGACGTTGGCTTATGCCGCAAACGGTGCTTATCACATCCAGCAGACTTTCTCTTGCCCGATTTACGTGGTTCTTTACCTCATTTGGCTGTTTGCTCTGTGGTTCCACCTTACTCACGGTTTCTGGAGCTCTATGCAATCACTGGGGTGGAACAACAAAGTATGGATCAACCGTTGGAAATGTATTTCTAACATCTATTCAACGATTGTAGTACTCGGTTTCGCACTCGTAGTAGTGGTATTCTTCGCGAAATCACTGATTTGTGGCGGTGCTTGCTAAATAGTAAATTGTAAATGATTAAATTGTAAATAATATTATGATCAAGATAGATTCAAAAATTCCAGAAGGCCCGGTGGCTGAGAAATGGACCAACTATAAAGCTCACCAGAAATTGGTGAACCCCGCTAATAAACGTCGTTTGGATATCATCGTTGTGGGTACGGGTCTGGCAGGTGCTTCTGCCGCTGCTTCACTCGGTGAAATGGGTTTCAGAGTATTCAACTTCTGTATTCAGGACTCTCCGCGCCGTGCACACTCTATCGCTGCACAGGGTGGTATCAATGCTGCTAAAAACTATCAGAATGATGGTGACTCTGTTTACCGTCTGTTCTACGATACAGTAAAAGGTGGTGACTACCGTGCACGCGAAGCTAACGTATACCGTCTGGCTGAAGTATCCAACGCTATCATCGACCAATGTGTAGCTCAGGGTGTTCCTTTTGCACGCGAATACGGTGGTACACTGGACAACCGTTCTTTCGGTGGCGCACAGGTATCACGTACATTCTACGCTAAAGGCCAGACCGGCCAGCAGCTGCTGCTCGGCGCCTACGCATCGCTCAACCGCCAGATCAAGAAAGGCACCGTGAAGAGCTTCAACCGTCGCGAGATGCTCGACATCGTGATGATCGACGGCCGCGCACGCGGCGTGATCATGCGCAATCTCGTCACCGGCGAACTCGAGCGCTACGCCGCCCACGCCGTAGTTCTCGCCACCGGCGGCTACGGACGTGCATTCTTCCTGAGCACAAACGCCATGGGCTGCAACGGCTCCGCCGCAGTCCAGGCATTCAAGAAAGGCGCCTACCTTGCAAACCTCGCCTTCACCCAGATTCACCCCACATGTATCCCCGTTCACGGCGAAGACCAGTCGAAGCTCACCCTCATGAGCGAATCGCTGCGTAACGACGGACGCATCTGGGTGCCCAAAAAGAAGGAGGACGCAGAGGCCATCCGCGCCGGCAAGAAGAAGCCCACCGACATCCCCGACGAGGACCGCGACTTCTATCTGGAGCGCCGCTATCCCGCCTTCGGCAACCTCTGCCCGCGCGACATCGCCTCGCGTGCCGCCAAGGAGCGCTGCGACGCAGGCTACGGCGTAGGTACCGGCAATGCCGTATATCTTGACTTCAAATACGCCATCCAGCGCCTGGGTGCCGACGTGGTCCGCGACCGCTACGGCAACCTCTTCGACATGTATCAGATGATCTCCGACGATAATCCCTACGAGACACCCATGATGATCTTCCCTGCCAGCCACTACACCATGGGTGGCATCTGGGTGGACTACGAGCTCCAGACCTCGATCAAGGGCCTCTTCGCCATCGGAGAGTGCAACTTCTCGGACCACGGCGCAAACCGCCTGGGAGCTTCCGCTCTGATGCAGGGTCTTGCCGACGGATATTTCGTGCTTCCTTACACTATGCAGAACTATCTGAGCGACCAGATCAAGGTTCCGCGCTTCTCGACCGACACCAAGGAATTCGACGAGGCTGAAAAGGGCGTTCGCGACCGTATCGCCCGCCTTATGGCAATCAAGGGTACCCAATCGCCCGACCAGCTTCATAAGAAGCTCGGCCACGTGATGTGGAATCTCGTGGGCATGGGCCGTACGCTCCAGAGCCTGGTGAAGGCAGTCGACGAAATCGCCGAAGTGCGCAAGGAGTTCTATTCCGACCTGCGCATCGTAGGCTCGGCCGACGACCTCAACACCGAACTTGAAAAAGCCCTCCGCCTTGAGGACTTCCTCGTTATCGCAAAAATGATGGCTATCGACGCACTCCACCGCAACGAATCGTGTGGCGCACACTTCCGCGAGGAGTATCAGACCGCCGACGGCGAAGCCGCCCGCAACGACAAGGACTACATGTATGTAGGCTGCTGGAAGTACATGGGCGACGAAGAGCGTCCCGTGCTGCTCAAGGAGCCGCTCAAATACGAGGCAATTCAGGTGCAGACCCGTAACTACAAGTCATAAACTTCAACCACGTCGGGCCGATGCGGTGCGGCGCCCTGCGCCTGCGGTCCGCATCCGGCCCACCCCATCACAAACACAATTATGGAACATACGATAAATGTAAATTTGAAGATTTGGCGTCAGCGTGGTCCGAAGGAACCCGGTAAGTTCGTCAAATATCGCGTGGAGAACGTTTCTACGGGAAGCTCCTTCCTGGAAATGCTCGATATGCTCAACCAGCAGCTCGTCGACAAGGGCGAGGAGCCCGTGGTATTCGACAACGACTGCCGCGAGGGTATCTGCGGCATGTGCTCGCTCTATGTCAACGGCCATCCCCACGGCCCCGTGCAGGGCATAACCACCTGCCAGCTCCATATGCGCAAATTCCATGACGAGGAGGAAATCACCATCGAGCCCTGGCGCTCGGCCGGCTTCCCCGTAATCCGCGACCTTATGGTGAACCGAAATGCTTTCGACCAGATCCAGCAGGCCGGCGGCTATGTATCGTTCAACTGCGGCGGCGCTCCCGACGCCAATAATATCCCCATCTCGAAGGAGATCGCCGACGAGGCTATGGACTCCGCTACCTGCATCGGCTGCGGCGCCTGCGTGGCAGCCTGCAAAAACGGTTCCGCAATGCTCTTCGTGGCAGCCAAGGTGAGCCAGTTCGCCCTCCTTCCTCAGGGCAAGGTAGAGGCTGCACGCCGCGCACGCGCCATGGTAGCTAAGATGGACGAGGTAGGTTTCGGCAACTGCACCAACACCGGTGCCTGCGCCGCCGAATGCCCCAAGAATATTTCGCTGAGCAACATCGCGCGTCTCAACCGCGAATTTATAAAAGCCAAGTTCGCCGACTGATACGCTGTCTCCGGAGGTTCAGCCCGTGAGACCATCCGGAACATATACATACCGCTGAAGCCGGTGTGTCGGATACTGAAGTCCGACACACCGGCTTTCATTTACTTTCTTTCATTCACTTTTACTTTCTTTCATTCACTTTCTTTCATTTACTTTATGGAGAGGGGTTGGGAGGGCTTTTTGCGATGTGTGTTGCATAACATGCGGCATAATTGTCGTTTTGCAAAAAAAATCGTAAATTAGAGCCCGTTTTAACACAATAGTGTCGGTTTAAAACGTTTTTACCGACGAATAGGGCGGTGCTTCAAGATGCCCGCATCTCACCTTTAAATTCGGGTAAAATCCGCTCAGAAACAGTCTCTGATTCTTTCCGAAGAAAAAGTTAAAATGACTTCATTGATTGGGATACTATGATCTCGCGATTTTTTTCATCAATCCTGAATAGGTTCAATTCTTCCCTCCCGGCGCGTTACGCCGTTGCCATCACCATCCTGCTTCCCGGGGCCGCATCCGGCTCCGATATTGTTGCTACAAAGGCCTACCGCTGGACCGGCGACTCGATAATCCAGGGCCCTTTCAAGGCATACGCACCTACCCCTTTCCGGATAGTATCCGACTACTCGGCGCAGCCCGGCTACTACATGGGGGTGGAGAAAGAATGGAATCTCAAGAACGATATTTCGGAATATCCGCAGCTCACCACATCCAATACCCTCCACAACGCCATATTCAATATGGGCCTCGACGAGATGGTGAACGCCATTGAGCCTGACCGGACCCTCCGCACCGGCAAGGAATGGCCCGGAGTATGGACGCGCGACGTGAGCTACTCCATAATCCTCGCTATGGCCGCCCTGCAGCCCGAGGTGTCGCGCATATCGCTCGAACATAAAATCACCCCCAACGGCCGCATCGTGCAGGATACGGGCTCCGGAGGTGCGTGGCCCATCAGCTCCGACCGACAGATATGGGGCATCGCCGCATTCGAGGTATACAAGGCTACGGGCGACAAGGGCTGGCTCAACAGGATCTATCCCGTAATCAAGAATTCGCTTGAGGACGACTACAAGACCATCTACGACCCCGAGACGGGGCTGGTTCGAGGCGAGACATCGTTCATCGACTGGCGCGAGCAGAGCTATCCCCGCTGGATGCAGACGGCCGATATCGCTCAGAGCGAGGCGCTGGGAACCTCGGTAGTCCACGCGCAGGCATGGCGCACGCTCGCACAGATTGCCCGCCTTATGGGCGAAAACACCGAGGCACAGAAATACGACGCGCGTGCCGACGCCCTGGCCGAGGCAATCAACCACCAGCTCTGGAGCGACGAGAAGGGATACTACAATATGTATCTCTACGGCCGCGACAACATGATCGCCAATCCGCGCGCCGAGACACTCGGCGAAGCGCTCGCCATACTCTATGGCGTGGCCAGCCCCAACCGCGCCCGGATTCTCACGGAAAAAAATCCCACTACCCCCTTCGGTACGGCCATCTTCTATCCGCAGATAGCCGACATGCCGCCCTATCACAACAACTCTCTCTGGCCATGGGTGGCCGCATACTGGACGCTGGCCAACGCCAAGGTAGGCAACGAGCGCGGAGTGATGCAGGGCATCGGCTCCATATTCCGTCCGGCTGCACTTTTCGCCACCAACAAGGAGAATTTCGTGCTCGACAACGGCGATATAGCCACGGAGCTGAATTCGTCGAACATGCTCTGGTGTCTCTCGGGCAATCTTGCCGTGACGATGAACATTCTTTTCGGCATACACTACGAGGCCGACGGAATAAGGTTCGCCCCGTTCGTGCCCAAAGCGCTTGCCGACACACGTTCGCTCAACGGGCTGCGTTACCGCGACGCCACTCTCAACATCACCGTGAGCGGCTACGGCAGCCAGATCAAGGATTTCTATCTCAACGGCAAGCGGCAGACGCCTTTCATCCCTGCCGATATCAAGGGAGAGAACACCATAAAAATCATCATGGCCGACAACAACGCCGCCCCGATGCGCCTCAACGAGGTGCCCAATCTCAAGGCTCCTCTCACCCCGATCGCATGGCTGAGCAACGACCCGTCGGTCAACAACCAGATGGGTCCGGTCAACAATCTGCTGCAGTGGAATCCCATCGAATATGTGAATCATTATATCGTGGTGCGCGACGGCAAGCCTGTGGCGCAGACTACCGAGACAACCTTCCTGGCAACTACCCCGGGCGAATATCAGGTTATCGCCGTCGATGCCAACGGAACCCAGAGCTTTGCATCCGAGCCGCGCTCCAACGCTACCGTGCATCGTTTCGATTTCCCCGGCGAGAAAACGGCAATGAGCTCGGATGAGGCGCAGAACCGGCTGCGCACGCCGCTCCACGGCTATCGCGGCAGCGGATTCGTGGAGATGGACCATACGTCGGGATCTGTCAACGTACCCGTAGAAATCGGTGAGAGTGGCCTTTATGCTGTGTCTCTCCGCTATGCAAACGGCAACGGACCGGTCAACACTGAAAACAAGGCTGCCATCCGCACGCTTCTTGTCGACGGCAAGCGCGCCGGCACCATCGTGATGCCTCAGCGTGGTGTGGGCAACTGGAACGACTGGGGGATGACCAACGTGGTGAAAGTGCGCCTCACCCCCGGCCACCACAACCTCTCGCTGGTGTTCCTCCCCGAGAATGAGAACATGAACTTCAAGGTGAACCATGCCCTTGTCGATCAGATTGAGCTCCGGCGCCTCCGCCCCTGATTCCCTGATTCGGTTTTTCGCTGTAAATCCATCGCACCTTCCTGAGAAATGAACGGTAAAACGAAGTCCTCACACGGCGGCCGACTGTCGAGCTTCGAGGCGGTGCGCATCGTGGCCATTCTGATGGTGCTTGTAGTGCACTGCGTGAGAAACAAATTCGAAGTCACCGACCCCCATACGCTTGCAATTGAGTGTGGGTGGCTTTCGTGGGAGGAGTGCGTGATGGCAAGTTTCGGCATTCTGGGAGTGAATCTGTTCATCCTGATTTCCGGATGGTTCGGCATCCGGCTCTCGGCGCGAGGCGTGTTCGGAATATTTTTCGTAATTATTTTTTACCGGCTGCTTATCGGAATCGTCTTCCTGAGTGCGGGAGTCGCCCCGGTCAAGGAATTCCTATTGTTTATTGTTCCGACGTATCTCGACTGGTTTTCGGGGGCTTACGTATTGCTGATGTTTATCTCTCCGATGATAAACCACTATATTGAGCATCACCGGCGTTCGGCCGTGAAGCTTGTCGGCGGCGCGTTCTGCTTTATATGGCTTTGCGGCTGGCTCGTGAATACACAGCCCGACAACCGGATGGAATACAATCTGGTAATCGTGGTCCTGATGTATGCCGTCGGGCGGATTCTGCGCTTCGGCTACGATGGCGGCCGATGGCATTGTTCGCCCCGCAGGCTTCTGGCCTGCACAGTCTTGATTCTTGCCGTATCCGGTACTGTATGGTTTGTGCTTACACGCTATGTCGACAGTATCGGTTTCGGGTGGTGGCTGAACCGCATAATGCTTTCACGTTTTAATCCCGTGAATATCGCGGCAAGCATCATGATCGTTCTTGCTGCGGCCCGGCTCAATTTCCGCAGCAAGGCTGTCAACAGTGTGGCCGGAGCGGCATTCGCCGTCTATCTGATACATTGTAATCCGTTTGTGTTTCCGTATTATAAGGAGGTGGCTATCCGGCTTTTCGACACCGGCTCGGCGATGTTCTATCCTTTCGGGGTATTGGCGTTTGCCATTGCGACCTACATGGTGAGCTGGCTGATTGACTGTGTGCGTATGCTTGCACAGCAGCGGTTTGAAACCGCCGGAACCGCATTGCGGCTGTCAACCGCGTTTAACCGCGCTGTGGCGTGGCTTGAGTGAGCGGAACGCCACAAATTCTGTTAATTGCGTTAACAGAAGGGGCCGGTTTTGTTGTAAAACTTTAAAATGGCGGCAGATGCATTCGGCTGGTTTAACTTTAAGGGTAACTTTGTGTCATTAAAACGTCTGCGCAATGTGGATTTCGTATTGCGCGTGCCCTCATTCTCCTGAAGGGTCTCACTGCTCTCTCCGCCTGTTTCCAATATCTACAACGTAAAAACTATTCCGATGAAATTTCCAAGGCGCAAACTCCTTGTTGCCGCAACGGCCGCGACGGCCTTGGCCGCCTGGGCCTACAATATTACCGGAACCGTCACCGACCAGTATGGCGAGCCCCTTATGGATGCCACCGTGCGTATACTCAATGCCGGCGACTCGGCTTTTGTGAAGGGCATGATTGCCGATCTTAACGGCGGTTTCAAGGTCTCGGGCCTCAAGAACGGAAACTATCTGGCCGAAGTGACCTACATAGGCTACGAGACCACCTCGCGCCCTCTGCGTATTGCCGACGCCTCGATTAAACTCGACACCATCAAGGTGAACGAGTCGAGCTATATGCTCAAGGAGACCACCGTAATCGGAGTCAAGACTCCCATCAAGGTGATGCAGGACACCGTCGAATTCAATGCCGACACCTACAAGACTCCGCCGAACTCCGTGGTGGAAGACCTTCTCAAACGCCTGCCGGGCGTCGAGGTCGACTCCGACGGCAAAATTACGGCCAATGGTAAGGAGGTGACCAAAATTCTTGTCGACGGCAAGGAATTCTTCGCCGACGATCCTAAGGTGGCTTCAAAAAATCTGCCGGTAAACATGGTCGACAAACTCCAGGTGGTAGACCGCAAGAGCGATCTGGCGCGCCTGACGGGTGTAGACGACGGCGAGGACGAGACCGTAATCAACCTCACGGTGAAGAAAGGGATGAAAAACGGCTGGTTCGGAACCGTCGAGGCGGGTTATGGCACCGACGACCGCTATCAGGCCACGTTCAATGTGAACCGCTTCTGGAACGACAACCAGATTACCTTCATCGGTTCGGCCAACAACACCAATGAACTCGGATTCACCGACGGTAACGGCAACCGCTTCCGCCGGTTCGGCGGTGACCAGGGCATCAATAACTCCCAGTCGTTCGGAGTGAATTTCAACGTCGGAAACCAGGAAATCCTCCGCGTGGGCGGCGACGTGATGTACAGCCATACCAACCGCACTACCCTCAAGCGCCAGATGCGCGACTATCTGCTCTCCGATTCGTATTCGCGCGAGGGTTCGACATCCGACGCCCTCGACCGCGGCCACAACGTGCGCGCAGATTTCCGCATAGAGTGGAAACCCGACTCGTTCAATACGGTCGACTTTCGGCCTACCTTCTCCTACAATACTAACCGGAGCGATATTTTTGAAACCGACACGCTGTATTCCAACAATCCGGCCATACCGATGGTGAACCGCAGCTTCAACCGGTCGAACTCCCATGGGGATTCCTACGAGGCTACCGGCCGGCTGATCTACAACCATAACTTCCGCAGTCGCCGCGGCCGCTCCATATCGCTTATGGCCAATTATCGTTTCAGCGACGTCAGGGAGTATGAGAACGCCTTCTCCTACAACCACTTCTACATGCTCAAGAGCCTGCTCGATGCGAGCGCCGACTCAATCGACTCCTACGAGCAGTATACCGACAGCCATACGTGGGCCAACACCATCGGCGCGCGTCTGAGCTGGACCGAACCTCTCGGCGACGTGTCCAAAGGCCGCTTCCTCACCTTCAGCTACCGGCTGCAGTACCGCTGGAACAACGCCGACAAGAGCGTCGAACGCCGCTATCCCGATTTCATCAACGGCTCCGACGACCCGATGAATCTCACATTCCTCCCCTGGCAGTACATGGACCAGCTCTCCAACAGCTTCCGCAACGATTTTTTCACTCAGGACATTCGCCTCGGATTCAAACTTGTAAAACCCAAGTATAACCTGGATCTCGGCGTGTCGGCCGTGCCGTCGATGTCCAGGAGCAAATACCTCTCGGGCAACAAGCAGGATATTCCCGAGCGCTGGGTATGGAATTTCGCTCCGTTCATGCGCCTGCGCTATAAGTTCGACAAGCAGTCGTCGATGAATCTTATGTATATGGGCCGCTCCTCCCAGCCTTCGATGACGCAGTTGCAGCCAGTGCCCGATTTTACGAATCCGCTCAATGTCGTCTACGGTAATCCGGCTCTGAAGCCGACATTCTCCCACAATATCCGTCTGCGTTTCCAGAAATTCTCGCCGGAGAGCCAGCGCTCGATCATGAGCATGGCCGACGCACAGATAATGCAAAACAGCATCGTGTCGCGCACGGACTACGACCCCCAGAGCGGCGGGCGCCCCCCCCCCCTGCCGCTCCGCAAGTCGGTGCAGTAACTACAACGCCTCCTCCTGCATTTTGTTCCCCTACAGCAAAAGCATAGGCACACACTATCCTGTTTTGCCTAGTTTCCGCACTCTCATCCATATGGCGATGATTATACAAAAACCTAGCTTTTCTCTCTACGTTGAGTCCTCCCGGGAGGATTCCGCCTGCAGCGAGACCTTCCTCTATGCTGTGCTTCATAGCCCGCCATACTTTTTCCAAAAAGCCGTATATGCCAGGCCCTTCCTTTAAAAAAACGTATTCACTGAGGCGCATATTTTTGTCTAGACATAGCTGTTTGATTTCTTCAAAGCTGGTCTCATCGTAAACATCTTTTACTGTTTCTGTTTCGCGGCCTTCTATGGATATATCGCCGCCTCCTATACTCATAACCCGCATTTGATTGCTTACTGCACCTCTCGTAATAGCAAAAAGATCCATAGTGTTTGGATGCGGCAAATCCACAGTAGTTGTGTCGAAAGCTACCTCTACACTGCGAGGAGCAAACGTATCGCGAATTACTTTATCTGTACCATGTCCACGTCCGGTGCTGGCAAGAGATCCATAGAGAACAACTCTAAACATATCTGCATCCGGATTTTCTCTTGCGAATAGTTCAGAAGCTTTATGCGGTCCCATAGTATGCGAACTTGAGGGACCTATCCCCGTTTTAAATACATCTCGTATTGATTTCAACTTTTAACCTCGTAACCCTTGGGATTCATCATTATAAACCTATGTGCAGTGCGGCACATATCCTCAAGCGTGTAATGAGCTTTCCAGCCCAGTATTCGTCTGGCTTTTTCAGGATTTGAATAACAGCTGGCAACGTCCCCTGCGCGCCGCGCCTTTATTTCATATGGTATAGCTATACCATTTACTTTTTCATACGCATGAACTACATCCAGAACGGCGATTACCTGATTCCCGACCTGAAGCTGAGCGAACAGCCGACGAAGCCCCTGG
>OGPN01002513.1_pt1 | contig 10544 bp, 6 predicted proteins | sample 1552941 | NCBI WGS metagenome assembly OGPN01 (sample SAMEA2580220, study PRJEB22360) | human gut metagenome | biome: human gut; feature: human-associated habitat; material: faeces | place: Denmark | collected 2008/2010
CCAGAGGCAGGAGAAGACTGCGAGAGACATTGTAAATGGTTACAGTGAGATGGAATTATACCGCGTAATCAGAGATTACGGAGAAGATAAATTTGCACAGAATATCGCCAAACACATCGTGCAGGCGAGAGAAAAGAAGCCGATTGAGATGACCGGGGAATTAAACGACATTATCCGGGCGGCGATTCCGGCAAAGATGCGGGAAAAAGGCGGACATCCCTCCAAACGAACGTTTCAGGCGATTCGGATTGCCTGCAACAGAGAGCTGGAGGTATTGGAAAATTCCCTGGATGCCTTTATCGATCGGCTGGCTCCGGGTGGAAGGCTCTGCATCATCACCTTCCATTCGCTGGAAGACAGAATTGTGAAAAATGCCTTCCGCAGAAATGAAAATCCCTGTACCTGCCCGCCGGAATTTCCGGTGTGCGTGTGCGGCAAAACGAGCCGGGGACATGTTGTGACCCGCAAACCGATTCTTCCGACCGAGGAAGAGATGGAGACAAATTCCAGAGCGAAAAGCGCAAAGCTGCGCATTTTCGAAAAAATAGAGAGCTAGTACATCGTTTTCGAAATAACGATACCACTCACTTGCCTGTGAATCCGATTGGTATCGTTATTTACGAAATGCTGTACCAGAGGCCGGAACAGACGGCGGTGAGGAGAGCAAATGGCAAGAACATCGAATTCAGTCAGAAGAAGCCAATCGGCAGCGTACAAAAGAACGCCTTATCAGAAAACAGCATATGTAAACGGTACGGCAGTCAGACACGCTGAGGTAGGCGAAGGGTTGGAACGCCATTTGGATCAGGTCTCCGGACGGGTTCCGAGACGTGAGCTGGAGAAGCAGAAGCAGGAAATGAAACGCCTGCGCTACAGAAATGCAGCCTATGTGCTGTTTCTGACTGTGGCGTTTGCAGTCACGAGCGTAATGCTGATCAGTTATATCCGGATGGAATCCTCGATCACCCAGAGCGTAAAGCAGGTTGCAGCGCTGCAGAGTCAGCTAAATAACTTAAAGACGGAAAATGACGAAATGAAAAACCGGATTGACAGCTCCATCAATCTGGAGGAAATCAGAAGAATTGCAATTACGGAGCTTGGCATGACCTACGCAGGACAGGGACAGATCGTGGAAATCCCGGATGATGGAAGCGATTATGTAAGACAGTATGCAGACATCAAGAAGTGAGGCAGGTGCCGGATTGGATAAGAAAAATAAGTTTACAATACGAATGCAGAGAAAGCTGGTGGTACTGTTTTGTTTGGTACTGCTGGCTTTTGCAGGGTTGAGCGTCAGATTGATTTTAATTAACCGGGATAACGGCGACAGCTACAAAAAGCAGGTGCTTTCCCAGCAGCAGTATTCCAGTACGACGATTCCTTATAAACGGGGAGAAATCCTGGACAGCAAGGGAACGAAGCTGGCATCGAGTGAAAAGGTTTACGATCTGGTGCTGGATATCAAACAGATGAATAACAAAGAGGACTATGTGGAGCCTACGATCCAGGCACTGGAGGATTATTTTAGCATTGACGGCGATCAGGTGCGCGCTTATGCGCAGGAACACCCGGATTCCCAGTATTATGTCCTCAAAAAGAGAATGTCCTACAATGAAATCAGTGATTATCAGCAGATGATGGCGGATACGAGCCAGAAAGAATATAACCAGTATGTCAAGGGAATCTGGTTTGAGGAAAGCTATAAGCGAGTTTACCCGAATAGCTCTCTCGCAAGCGATGTCATCGGCTTTACGCGGACGGACGGAACCGGAACCTACGGACTGGAAGAGTATTACAACGATGTTTTGAGCGGCGTAAACGGCAGACAGTATGGATATATAGACGGGGACGATAATCTGCAGCGGACGACGGAGGCTGCTGTAGACGGCTACAATGTTTATTCCACGATCGACGCGACGATTCAGGGCATTGTGGAAAAGTACCTCAAAAAATATAACGACGAAAACAAAGACAGCACCCGCGAGGGTAACGGTGCGCAGGATGCAGCGTGTATTGTGATGGATGTCCACAGTGGGGAAGTGCTCGCAATGGCGAGTTATCCGACGTTTGACTTAAACGATACGAGAAATCCGGAGGCACTGATCGGCAGCAAACTGATCGATGTCAGTGGAAACTCGACGGATACGGTCATCAACGAAGAGATTGCAGCGTCGATGAAGCAGGAGGAAAATAACGATCTGCTTGTACAGAACTTAAATGCCCTCTGGAAAAACTACTGCATCAACAGCACTTACGAGCCGGGTTCCACGATGAAGCCCTTCGTTGCAGCGATGGGGTTGGAGGACGGCAGGCTCAAAGGCAATGAATCCTTTGAATGCACCGGTATCATCGAGATCGGCGGCTACAAAATCCGCTGTCATAACTACACAAACGGTGCGGAGGGGTGGCTGACGATCGGAGAATCCATTGAACGCTCCTGTAATGTCACGCTGATCCGGATAGCACAGGTTATCGGGATCGATGAATTTCTGAAATATATGTCGGAATATAATTTCGGTTTAAAGACCAATATAGATCTGGCGGGCGAGGCAAGAACGGCTTCCCTGGTATTCAATTCTTCAACGATGGGACCTACGGAGCTTGCAACCTCGAGCTTTGGACAGGGCTTTAACGTGACGATGATCCAGATGATCACAGGTTTTTGCTCCCTGATCAACGGAGGCTATTATTATGAACCGCATATGGTCAGTAAGATTACGGCAGCAGATGGATCTGTGGTAAAAAATATTGAGCCGAGACTGTTAAAACAGACCATTTCTGCGGAAACTTCGGAGAAAATCCGTGAATACTGCGTTCAGGTTGTGGAAGGTGCAAATGGTACCGGTAAACGTGCAAAGCCTGCAGGCTATCGCATCGGCGGTAAGACTGGTACAGCAGAAACTGTCAGCGCCAGCGGTACTCGTGAAAAGGAGGACTACGTCGTATCGTTTCTGGGCTATGCGCCCGCAGAAGATCCACAGATCGCAATTTATGTGGTTTTAAACAGACCAAACGCCCGGGAACAGGATCTGGAAACGAGAAAAGCATGTATCATCGCCAAAAACATATTGACCGAAGTGCTTCCTTATTTAAATATCTTCATGACACAGGAGCTGACGGACGAAGAACGCGCAGAGCTGGAAGCGATGCAGATTGAAATTCGCGAGCAGCTGAGCGCAAACGCACCGGCGTCAGATGTCAGCGGGAATGATGTCAGTGGAAATGATGTCAGTGGAAATACAACCGATACCGGAGGGGATTCTTCCGCTGAGGATACAACGGCAGGGGGGAAAAGCAGCGGAGCAGTTACAGCGCTGCGCAGCCTGCGGGCGATGACCCGCCTACAACAGGTGGAGATACTGCAAATGGAGCAGAAGCGGACAATCCGTATGTCAACAGCGACGGGCAGTTGATCGATCCGACGACTGGAGAGGTAATCACGGAGGATTCGGATGGCTATGATGTGCCGGTTTCCGGCATTCTGGAAAACGGTGCAGCAGGTAACTCTGGTGGGGATACGCAAAATCCTATGGAATAATGGAAGAAAAGAGGTAACTGCTCAGTAGGTCTGCGCATTTACTGCGCTGACCGTAAGAAAACTTAGACTAGAAGGCAAAAATCCTATCGGCATAGCCGATTTGAAATGGATTTTTGCGCGTAACTGCGAGGGTACGGAACAGTTACGAAAAGAGTACGATCGCTGTCTGCTGTGGTCACAGCGCGCAGCGGCAGCGTGTGCATATTTTAGGCAGCGGTTTCATAAGGTATAGTAATTTCTGCTTTGCAGGGAACCTATGGAACTGAGCAAACCGTTTCACCGCAAAAAGATCGTCGTAATTTTTCTGGCGTGCATTCTGATCTTTTCAGGGCTGTCCGCCAGAGTGGTATATCTGATGGTATTTCGGGCGGCACATTATTCTGAGCTCGCGCTGGATTTGCATCAGAGAGAGCGCAAAATCAAGGCAAAGCGCGGGAGAATTTTAGACCGGAACGGGATCGTGCTGGCGGATAACCAGCCGGTCTGTACGATTTCTGTCATCCATAACCAGATTCGCGATCCCGACGCAGTGATTGCGCTTTTGTGCAGCAAGCTTGGACTGTCGGAAGAGACCGTTCGAAAAAGAGTGGAAAAGGTATCGTCCATCGAAAAAATCAAAAGCAATGTCGATCTGGAAACCGGGGAGGAAATTTACCGGACAGGGCTGGACGGCATCAAGGTGGACGAGGATTATAAACGATATTATCCGTATGAGGATCTCGCTTCCAAAGTGATCGGCTTTACCGGAGGCGATAATCAGGGAATTTTGGCATTGGAAAGCCGGTATGAGGAAGTGCTTTCCGGGCAGGAGGGCTTGATTCTGGAAATGACGGACGCACGCGGCGTCCGGCTTCTGGATGAAGGAGAGAGCCGGGTAGAGCCGGTGGATGGAAAAGATTTATACATTAGTCTGGATGCCAGCATCCAGCTGTACGCGCAGCAGCTGGCGGAGCAGGTCTGCCTGGAAAAAGAAGCGGAAAGCGTTTCGATTCTGGTGCTGCGTCCCGATAACGGAGAAATCCTTGCGATGGCGGATGTGCCGGAATATCAGTTGAATGACCCGTTCACACTTCCGGAGGGGCAGCAAGAACAGCTCATGACCGAAAAAGAAAAGCAGGAAGCCCTGAATAAAATGTGGAGAAACACCTGCATCAACGATACCTACGAGCCTGGCTCTGCCTTTAAGGTCATTGCGGCGGCAGCCGCACTGGAAAACGGCGTTGTCCGGGAAGAGGATTCTTTTCAGTGCCCGGGCTATATTGTCGTAGAGGGCAGAAAAATCCGGTGTGCAAAGGTTCGGGGTCATGGAACTGAAAATTTCGTACAGGGGACGATGAATTCCTGCAATCCGGTGTTTGTGACGGTAGGGCTTCGGATGGGTGCAGATACGTTTTACCAAAGCATGAAGCAGTTCGGGCTGCTGAACAGAACTGGAATCGATGTGCCTGGAGAAGCCAGTACAATCATGCACGCACAGGATCAGATCGGTCCGGTGGAGCTTGCGACGATTTCGTTCGGGCAGTCCTTTCAGATCACGCCGATCCAGCTTGCAGCGACGGTCAGCTCCCTCATTAATGGCGGGACGCGGATTACACCGCATTTGGGACTGTATTGCGAAAAGTCGGACGGTTCGGAGCGCATTTCGGTGCAGAAGGAAACGGAGCAAAAACGGATTCTTTCGGAAGAAACGAGCGCCCGGCTGCGCAGCATCCTGTTTCAGGTCGTGGAAAACGGCGGCGGAAAAAATGGAAAAGTCGAAGGCTATCAGGTGGGCGGCAAGACGGCGACCAGCGAGACGCTTCCTCGCGGTACTGGTCGGTATATTTCTTCGTTTCTGGGTTTTGCACCTGCGGACGATCCGAAGGTGCTGGCATTGTGCATTATCCGAAACCCCCAAGGCGTCTATTATGGCGGACTGGTGGCGGCGCCGGTAGTGCGCGAGCTTTTTGAAAATATTCTTCCCTATCTGGATGAAATAGGGTATTATGAGAAGAATGAAACAATAAACCGCAATTAATTGCAGGGAAACATAGAACGAAAGTGCTGTCTATGGCAGCGAAAGGAGAGAATCAACATGGATTTACTGGGAAAAAAGGTGCTGGTAGCCGGATGCGGAAAGAGCGGACTCGGAGCCGCCGGACTCTTGCAGAAAGCGGGAGCCGTTCCCGTTCTGTTTGATGAAAATGAAAAGCTGGATGAGAAGGCGCTCTGCGCGCGGGAGGATTATCCAAAAGACACTGCGCTGGTACTGGGAAGCCTTCCGAAGGAGTTGCTTTCCGAGCTTTCGCTGGCGGTTTTAAGCCCCGGTATTTCCATTGAAGAAGCGTTTGTTTCTACACTGGAAGAGGCGGATATTCCGGTATGGGGCGAAATTGAGCTCGCCTGGAACTATGAAAAGGGAAAGGTGCTCGCAATTACAGGCACGAACGGAAAGACCACGACGACAACGCTGGTGGGCGAGATCTTGAAGCGTTATCAGGACAATACGTTTGTTGTCGGCAATATCGGAACCCCCTATACGCAGGAGGTTTTAAAAACAGATAAGGACAGCGTGACGGTAGCGGAGATCAGCAGCTTCCAGCTGGAAACTGCAGTGCATTTCCATCCGACTGTCAGCGCGATTTTAAATATCACGCCGGATCATTTGAACCGTCATCATACGATGGAGAACTATGCGGCGGTCAAGGAATCCATCACGAAGAACCAGACAAAGGACGATTTCTGTGTGCTCAATCACGAGGACAGCTGGTTAAAGGCGTTTGCACCGAAGTGCCCGGCCCAGGTCATCTGGTTTTCTTCCAAAGAAAAGCTGGAGAGAGGCTATTATCTGGTCGGCAGCAAAATCTGCAGAAATCTCGGAAATGGGGAAGAAGTCCTGATGGATGTTGACAAGATGCAGCTGATCGGCGTACATAATTTTGAAAACGTGATGGCGGCGATTGCGATTGCAGCAGCGTACGGCGTGCCGATGGAAACAATTCTGGATACCGTAAAACATTTTCAGGCAGTAGAACACAGAATCGAATATGTAGCGACCAAAAACGGCGTCGTTTATTATAACGATTCCAAGGGAACCAATCCCGATGCAGCGATTCAGGCGATCCGCGCAATGAAGTGGCCCACCGTGCTGATCGGCGGCGGCTATGATAAGCAGAACACCTACGACGAGTGGATTGAAGCGTTTGACGGCAAGGTGAAGCTGCTTGTGCTGATCGGTCAGACGCGGGAAAAGATCGCGGAGTGCGCAAAAAAGCACGGAATGGAAAATATCGTTTTGGCGGACAGCTTTGAAGAAGCGATGGATACCTGTGTAAAGGCAGCGTGTCCGGGCGACGCGGTGCTGTTGTCCCCCGCATGCGCGAGCTGGGGAATGTTCCCGAATTATGAAGTGCGCGGTAAAATGTTCAAGGAATATGTAAACAGCCTGAAGGGGTGAGCAAGTGGCAGGACGGAGAAAATCTCAGAAAACAGAATACTATTTTGATTACAGTCTTCTGTTCATCATCCTGTTTCTGACAGGCTTCGGACTGGTTATGATTTATTCCGCCAGCGCTTACGATGCGACGACGCAGAATCTGAACGAGGACTATTATCTGATGCATCAGGCGTTTGCGGCGGCGCTGGGGCTGGTGGGGATGTTTTTCGTCTCCCACATCCCATATCATTTTTGGGAACGGTTTGCGGTAATCGGCTATGTGGTTTCCCTGATTTTGATTGTACTCGTGCTGTCGCCGCTGGGCGTCGAGGTCAACGGTGCAAGAAGGTGGCTGAATCTAGGTATGTCGATTCAGCCTGCGGAGATCGCAAAGCTGGCGATGATTCTGTTTCTGGCGACGTTTATCTGCAAGATGGGAAGAAACATTCGGACGTCGAAAGGCTTTTTGACGGTTATTGGAGTTTCCCTGCCGCACGTTTTTTGTATCTGGCAAATCACCAACAACCTGAGCTCTGCGATTATCGTGCTGGGAATTGCGGTCCTGATGCTGTTTGTGGCGAGTCCGCAATACAAACCATTTTTCATCATAGGAGGAATTGGAGCACTCGCAGTTATAGGCGTAATTTTCGGTGTCAAGCAGCTGCAGAGCATCGAAGGGCTGGATTTCCGTTTCGCCCGTATCATGGCGTGGCTCGATCCGGAAGCCTATGCGTCCGGCAAGGGCTTTCAGACGCTGCAGGCACTTTATGCGATCGGCTCCGGCGGTATTTTTGGAAAGGGGCTCGGGCAGAGTATCCAGAAACTGGGCTTTTTGCCGGAGCAGCAGAATGATATGATCTTTTCGATCATCTGTGAGGAGCTGGGGCTGTTCGGCGGCATCGCTGTGATCCTGATTTTTTTGCTGTTGATCTGGCGTCTGATGATTATTGCGAACAACGCGTCGGATCTGTTCGGTGCGCTGTTAGTTGTCGGCGTGCTGGGGCATATCGCGATTCAGGTCATTTTAAATGTTGCGGTCGTAACGAACTCAATGCCGAACACCGGCGTGTCCCTGCCGTTTATCAGCTACGGCGGCTCATCGATCCTGTTTTTGCTGATCGAGATGGGGCTCGTCATGAGCGTTGCCCGCGGCATCAAGGTCCGGGATGTGTAATGGTGTATGCGCGTATCGCGCGTTCATCGGGAGCAAAGAAGACGAGCGTGTTATCTGGACACGGGGCAGCAGTGTAGCTGCATTTGTCACGTATGCGGCATCTTTGCCATAGTATAGGGTAAGGGCAGCGCGGACGGTGGTTTTGTGGATTCAATCTGGATCAGAGGCAAAAGACCTCTTTACGGGGAAATGACAGTGCAGGGGTCGAAAAACGCCGTGCTGCCGATTCTGGCGTCGACCATTCTGATCGCCGGAAAGACGACACTGCGAAACTGCCCGGATATTTCGGATGTGGACTGCATGTGCCGCATTTTGCAGAAAATCGGCGCAACAGTGACAAAAAAAGGTCACGAGATCTGCGTGGACGCTTCCGGTGCGCTGCAAAGCAGGCTTCCGGCAGAGGAAGTGGTTCGGATGCGTTCCTCCATCGTGCTGACGGGCGCGCTTTTGGGGCGGCTTGGGCAGGCGTCCTTCTGCGATCCGGGCGGCTGTGTCATCGGCGACCGCCCGATCGATTTGCATCTGAAAGCCTTTGCGCGCTTCGGTTGTCAGATAAGGCGGGAGGATGACAATTTTTTGACGGTATTTGCAAAGCGACTGAACGGCGTACAGATCCGTTTTCCGTTTTCGAGCGTCGGTGCGACGCAGAATGCGATTTTATGCGCGGTCTGTGCAAAGGGAGAAACAGTGCTGACAGGTTGTGCAAAGGAACCGGAGGTCGTTTCGCTATGCCGCTTTTTAAACGGTGCAGGGGCAAAGATCGAAGGAGCCGGAAGCAAAACGATTCGAATTGAGGGCGTAAAAAAGCTTTGCAGCACAGAATTTTCCATCGATGCGGACCGGATCGTGGCAGGAACCTGTCTGATCGGTGTACTCGCGGCAGGCGGGGAAGCTTTTTTGCGGCAGGCGCCGATCGGGCAGCTTACAGCGGTGATTGCAGTTGCCAAAAAAATGGGCGCACAGATTATCCCAACCCCAAAGGGGCTGTTGGTAAAACGTGCAGGCAGGCTGGTTTCCCCGCTTTTGCTGGAAACGGACGTATATCCGGGCTATCCGACCGACCTGCAGTCCCCGATGCTGACGGCACTGTGCTGTGCAGAAGGAAACTGTATGGTGTCGGAGCGCGTTTTTAATGGAAGGTTTGGCGTGCACGAGCAGTTAAACCGGATGGGTGCTGCGATCGTCGCCGGACAAACAAGCGCGGAGGTCACCGGAGGCAGGAAACTGCACGGAGAGCGGGTTTTTGCAAAAGAACTGCGGGGCGGGGCGGCACTCGTGCTGGCGGGGCTGTGCGCAGAGCATAAGACGGTCGTGGAAAACTGTCATTTTATCCGGAGAGGATATGAAGATATCGTAAGGGATTTCAGAGAGTTGGGAGCAGACATTGGCACAGAAACAGAAATATAAGCTGCTGGACGGCGGAAAATCTGAAAAAAGTCGGAAGAAATCAGCTTCCGGCAAAAAAAGGAAAAAAAGCAGCGGCAAAGCTGCCGGGTATTCCTATGCAGTGGCAACGCCGGGCGAGTGGCTGCGCGCAAATCTCGGCGTACTGATTGCCAGCATTGCGATCGTCTGTCTGGCGGCGGCTGCCCTCGTCGTGGTGTCCGTGTTTCGGGTGCAGAATATTTCGGTCGAGGGAAACGTTCACTACACGAGCGAAGAGATCGAGGCGATGGTTTTGACCGATCGGCTTTCCTACAATTCGCTCTATCTTTCGTTAAAATATCGGAATAAGGAAATCCGGGACATTCCGTTTATCGAAACGATGAGTGTCCGGGTCGATTCGCCGGACAGCATCACGATCCGTGTTTATGAAAAGTCTGTGGCGGGCTACGTCGAATACATGGGGCGTTACATGTATTTTGACCGGGACGGTATCGTGGTGGAATCTTCGGAAACGAGGACAGAAGGAATTCCGCAGGTGACGGGAATTAGGTTCGACCATGTTGTTTTGTATGAGGCGCTTCCGGTGAAGAATACCGATATTTTTCAGGAAATCCTTTCGATTACGCAAATGCTTTCCAAGCATCAGATCACGACGGATAAAATATATTTCAACGAATCAAATGAAATAACACTTTATTTCGACAATATCCGGGCAAAGCTGGGAAAGGATAACCTGGAGGAAAAGGTGATGCGCCTGGAGCAGATTTTACCGAATCTGTCGGGCGAAAGCGGAGTACTCGATCTGCAGAATTACTCGGAAGACCGTAAAAATGTGACGTTTCAGAAAGATGGATAACCGCAAAGAAATTGAAAAAATGGGTTGCGTAATTCTGAAAATGATTATATGATAAATATTATGAAGTTTGTCAGGAATGAAGGAGGAAATACCCTTGCTGGAGATTAAAGTAAATGACGCAGAAGCGGCAGCGCACATCCTTGTCATTGGAGTTGGCGGTGCAGGCAATAATGCT
>OGPN01002516.1_pt1 | contig 10541 bp, 5 predicted proteins | sample 1552941 | NCBI WGS metagenome assembly OGPN01 (sample SAMEA2580220, study PRJEB22360) | human gut metagenome | biome: human gut; feature: human-associated habitat; material: faeces | place: Denmark | collected 2008/2010
TCCGTTTCCGTTGGAACTGGCTGAATCGGGTGCTGATAAAGATGTATGAATGATTCTTACCGAAATCAGAAATTAGTGTAGACCACATATCCATGAGCCGGTACATTAACCTGTTTATTTACGGTTTCACTTTTTCCTGTAAAGTAATTGGTCCAGTTACCAGGAGTGGCAGGGAAAACAATATCAGTAGCGGTATGTGTAAAGTTACCCACCACCACCAGTTGCTTACCCGTTATACTTTTTACCAATAATGTACGACCGTTGTCCCAATCAGAAGTTTCCACCTTCCATGTCAAAGTTGCATTTGCATCAAACAACTCCGGATGAGCATTGCGCAGCTTCATCAAACCTGCATAAACATCGTGCAGCCCTTTACGATCGGCGTTATCTAAATATTCCCAATGCAAAGGCTTCCTACCGGTACGGCCATTCTCTTCAATAGAGATGTCATATCCCATCTCTCCGAACTGCCAAACCATCTTAGGACCAGGAACGGTAAGGAAGAAAGTTGTATTTAGTGCCAACTGATTCATACGGGCATCAAGGTCGGTTTTCAGCACACCATCACCCCATTGCGACTGTTTGTAAGCTGTGCGTTCTTCATCATGGCTTTCCATAAAACCTACCCATGCAGTGTTTTTCTCATAAAGGCTACTAAAAGAACTATTTTCAGCATACCCCATAGCCGACTGACAATAGGCATTATTCAAGTTACGCCATAAGTGCATACCATCAGCTGCCAGTTCATTTTCTTCCTTTGAATCACAGAAATGCTCCAAGATAACATAAGAGTCCTTTTTCACTTCCTTGATGGCCGCATTATAATCCTTTAGGACGGCAATGCGACCCGCATCGTAATTGGATGCTGTACTTTCAGTGCAAGAGGTTTGTGTGAACCCTTTCGTCAAATCAAAACGAAAGCCATCCACCTTATATTCCTTCAACAAGAATTGCAGATTACGCTTCACAAACTTACGCACCAATGGGCTTTCATGATTGAAATCATGGAACACGCTATAAGGATGAGGTGCTTCCACATTGAAGTATGGATTATTCTTTGCAGTCTTATCACCATCCCAATAGAGTTTAGCCAGCGGATTATTTCCTGTAGCATGATTATAAACCACATCCAGAATAACTGCCATACCAGCCTCATGACAAGCATCAATGAACTGCTTATACATTGTTTTTGTCCCATAAGCTTTATCCATCGCAAAGAAAAAACAAGGATTATACCCCCAACTGTCATTGCCGTCAAACTCCTGCACCGGCATCAACTCAATAGCGTTGACACCCATTTCTTTCAAGTAAGAAAGCTTTCCCATCGCACCGTTAATGTCACTCGTAGCCGTAAAGTCGCGCAAGTGCAATTCATATATCACTAATTGCTCAGGATTTGCTATTTTAAAATCATTATACTTCCAGTTATAACTATCTTTCTGTATCTTGAAGGTCGAAACGATTCCTACCCCTCCCTTAGGATAAACCAGGTTTTCATTATAGGTAGAAGCTGAAATATCTTTATCATTATCAGGATCCAGTATTTTTTCAGTATAAGCATCTGCCAAATGAATTACTTCACCTTCCTTTGTACCCACATAGTATTGGAAAGCATACTCTTTACCAGCATCTAACCCCGCCAACGTAATCCACCAACATCCGGAAGCATCATCACGATACATCTGCGACTTTTCGTCATTACTTAAAGTCCAATTGTTAAAGTCACCCACAACATGTGCAAAATCCTTATGATTTCCATTCACATCTTTATCATAAAGTACCAGTGTCACTGTAGAATTATCCATTATGTTGATACCTTCGACCATATCAGCCGGTACAGCGGCAGTTTTAATCTCACCGGGTACAAATCCTTCATATTTTGTATCAGTTACCGCTATAAAGGAATCAGTATCTATTCCTTTTTTACTACCATCCGCACTACGAATCACTATTCCAAGTTGGTTCACCGGTGTCTTTCCACTCCCAAACCACTCCCGGATATTCGGACTCAATGTAATACTCCAAATATTAGCCTCAGATAAAGTCATCTTACATTTATCTTTGTTTTCTGCCCACTCTGCAGGCACGAATTGCCAACGACCTTCACTGACAACACCAATATGTACATACACATCTCCTTTATACTCATAGAGGGCAGACTTTGTATCCGCTTTAAACGTAATGACAAGAGGCTGATCAGCATCTGGTACCACCGGTGTATAACTCAGACCAGCAGGAATTGCAATTGCATTGGCAGCTTGAGTGACGGATATTTCTTCCCTTTTTGAACCGGATATAATATTCAATTGTGCTGTACGCGCTATTCCAGTTTCATTTTTAGCAACAGAAACCATAATCGTAGCTTTTCCTGACAAGCCTTTTGCCGGATTGATACTGCACCAGCCAATATCCTCACCACTCAGCTCAGCAGTCCATTGATATCCGGCCTCAAAACTGACACTTTGTGAAGAAGCAGCTTCAGCAAAGCTAAAACCTTGTTCAAAAATAGCTTCACTACCGGAGGCAGGAGTCAAATATTCCTGAAACTCCTCTTTGTTGTCACTACATGCCGTGAATGCCAGCAGCACGCTGAAGCATATCAAATGCCATAAAACAAGATTCTCACGTTGAACGATAATTTTCATAATATGAAGTATTTAAAGTTATCACTTCACAAATATAACCGGAAAAGAAAGGGCAAATCAATTAACGTAAAGGAAAACGAGAACAATATCACGAAAACGTTTGCATATCAAACAGAAAGAGGAGACCTTACACAATATAATAGTATAGGGTCTCCTCTTTTATTAAAATCCAGCCGTCAGAATCTAATTATTCTATACTCTAATGCATTCAGTTTAATTTCATTCATCAATTCCAGAGGTTTATTTTCGTAAATATCAGTAGCTACATGATGCTTCCAACCCTCCGGTAAAATAACAGAAACATCTCTATTACGCACATTAACCAATATCATAAAAGCATCTTTACCATCACTTTTCTGATACATCAAGACGTCTGAAGCAGGATACCCAGTTAATATTCCTTTCCGAAGTGCAGGATATTTATTATACAATCCCATTAAACACCCATATTCTTGATAAATATCCGAACATTCGGACCAATCCACGGATGTATATGCAAAAAAATTAATAGGAGCCTCATGTCCAATTTCTTGTGAACTATAAATCAATGCTCCACCATGCAAAAAAACGGTTCCAACAAAAGCAGCCATAGCTGCCCTTTCACTTCCTAACTCCACAATTGGCGACATTTTAGAAGCCTCATCATGATTGGTAATAAAACGTAATTTCATTTTTCCTGCCGGAATTGAGTCATACTCGCTCCAATCCACCTCCAACAAGCGTGCCGCACTACTATCATTAACGAAAACATCCCGCATCGCCTCCATCAAATCCCAAGCATAGTTCATATCAAATCCTGCATCAAAATGATCTTTGCGCTTACCTTCTGCCAACATTAACAATTTCCGATTTGGAATAGCCCTCAGAGAATCAACAGCTTGCTTCCAGAAAGTATATGGAACATAATCAGCAGCATCACAGCGAAAACCATCTACACCAACTTCTTGTATCCAATATTTCATAGCATCAATCATTGCAAGGCACATATCTGCATTATCGTAGTTCAAATCTGCCACATCATTCCATCCCGTTCCTGCAGGAGAAATTATATTTCCGATACTATCCTGAGTATACCACTCTTTATGTTCTTTAATCCAAGCATGGTCCCAAGATGTATGATTAGCAACCCAATCTAAAATTACACTTATTCCTTTTTCATGGCATAATTCCACTAAACGCTTAAATTCTTCTACTGTTCCAAATTCAGGATTTATTCTTTTATAATCTTTGATACAATAAGGAGAATTCACCGTATTTACCTCACCAATCTCATAGATTGGCATAAACCAAACAACATTAACACCCAAAAACTGAATAGAATCAAGATGTTTTGATATGACATTAAATGCATTCTTCAGAGCAAAAACACGTGGATTGATTTCGTACATCACAACGTCTTCTACAGCAGGTAATACTTGCTTTTGTTCAGTAACTATCTCGCGTTTTCCGGCACAAGCATACACTGTCAATAATACAAGTATAGTATAAAATAAATTCCTCATCTATTTACAATTCATTGGTCTGACAAATAAAAAAGGATTAAAGGTCCCCCCCTTAATCCTTTTTCTATAAATAAGAGAGCCTTAATTGGCTGTCATTGTAGCATTCTTAGCTTCTGGATCCAATACAATCGTGTATGTTCCAGCTGAAACTTTAATATTTCCACCATCCTGCGTCAGCGCACCTAAACTACCACCAAAGTTTATAGTCCAAGCTGCATCCCATCTGAATTTCATTTCACCATCACCTAATGTAACAGTCACCGACCACTTTTGCGTTTCAGCATCATAATCCATTAAAGTGCCTTTATCCCATCCACCAGGAGTAGCATCACCAATAATCTCCCAACCTGTCTTATCCAAAGTAGCAACCATCTTCTTAGTATCGGCACCTACTCGATAATAACCGGCAGCCTCAATCTTAACATTACCGCCATCACCGATAACAAACGTAGTTGATGTCTTAGCCTCATTCCAAGTAATATCTCCAACAACACCAATCCACGTACCAGAATCATAGAACTTGAATTCTGTATCGGCAGGGAAATAGTGAGTGCCAGTATATTTGAAATCACGAGCTGCAGATTCTACCTTATAGCAATCATCAGCTTCCGGCTTCCAACCATCACCACTCTGATAGCTACCAGGCAATGTCATTGCAGAGCTAGAAAGCTCAATCGTTGTTTCTTCCATACTATAAGTATATTTTCCTGCATTAGTCAAATTTAAAGTAATAATATAGGGACTTGCCTTTACCACTTTGAAATTTTGACCTCCAGCAACCAAGTTACCGGCCAACTCAGAAAGTTTACCTTCTTCTGCTCCATAATTGAATCCCCAGTCATTATTGGCTCTAAATTTGAATTCCTTATCGAGCAACGGAGTAACCACTGTCCAAAGACGAGTAGTGGTATCGTATTCCATCTGGGTATCTTTGTCCCAACCACTAGACGTAGCATCTCCAATTACTCCCCAAACCAGCCCTTTCTCTGATTGGGTTACCTTACCTTCTGCATCTAAAGTAATTTCAATGAAACCTTTACCATCAGCAGTAACTTGCTGATCTTTAGCCAATACTTTCGTAAGGTCTGCACCATCAATGATTGCATAAGAAACAGCACCATCAAAATTGGCATAACCACTATAAATGCCATCACCGTCAGGGTCACCTATCAAATAGGCAGTAGTGTAGTCCCAATCAGGATAGCCAACAGCTACATAAGCATACTTCCATGTAATATTATCTACATTAGGGTCATAAGGTGTAGCCTTAAAAGTTATTGAGTTACTAGCTGCATCAGTATAAGCATCATATGCCTCAGAAACCAAAGAAACAGTAAAATCATACGTTTGCCCCGGATATGCTCCTACCTTAGCCAATAAAGAATTCATTTCACTATTTGTAAATGCCAGTTTTGCATCCCCTGTTTCTCCTATTACAATACTCTTATTGGTAGAAGTATTTGTTAGAGTTACAACATAATTAACTACTGCAGAAACTCCATAATCTGCCTTATCCCAAGCTATTTCCGGAAATTGCGCATCCTTATTGTCTTTAGTAATAGTAATGTCTGTTTGGGAAAGCGCATGCAATGCAGCAGCAGTCTTCAATTCCAATATGGGGGTAGCATCCTCCTCACAAGACATCAATGCGAAGATTCCAGCCAAAAGTAAATAAATATATTTTGTCTTCATATCATTCATGTTTAATCATTAATATTAGTATCCTTCATTCTGTACCAGGTTCTGATTAGAACCAACATCGTCTGAAGGCAAGGGGAACACTTGATAAAAGCTTTCAACAGATTTTCCTGCCGCAACTCCACCCTTCCATGGCCAAACATAATCAGCAGAAGTATATTTACCGAAGCGAATCAAATCTGTACGTCTTTGAGCTTCGTAGAATAGCTCACGTGCGCGTTCATCCATCATAAAGTCCAAAGTAAAATCACTATCGGAAATAGGTGCGGACGCCTTGTCTGAATATGCACGTTTACGCAAATCATTTACATATCCCAAAGCCTCTGTTTTTGTTGCTCCTTGTCCGCCACGAAGAACAGCTTCTGCTAAATTCAAATAGATTTCACCTAAACGGAATAATGGATAATCTGTCCAAGCTTCCGCAGATGCAGGTTTACTTCCATCTTTATTCACATTATAAAACTTGGTAACGGGAATGCCATTATTGACAAAATCAGCTTCATTTGTGATCTCAATATTTGTGGTAGCTTCTGTACGCAACATTGCTTTACGAGTATCCTTATCACTGCTATCCTCTTTTTCAAAGATATTATATAAAGACGACTTAGCTCTAACACCTTGCCAACCTCCCTTTGCATTCGTTTCTTCTTGAAAATCAGCAGAACCCCAGCATAACAAAGCTGTCATACCTCCCCAGGTCATTGTATCTTCACCTTCATATCTCAATGGGAAAATCATCTCTTTGGATTGGTCATTATCAGCTTTGAACATATCGCCATAAACCGGTTCCAATTGGTAACCTGCTGAAATAATCTTTTTAGAATAAGTCACACATTCAGTATATTTATTTACACCTACATACGTGTCTGCATTCAAATACAAGCGAGACAATGCAGCCCACAGAGCAGCTTTATTAGCATGTCCATAATTATCATTAAATCCAACTACAGGATCAAGCATATCACTTTCACATGCCAACATTTCACTTTCAATGTATTCAAATAATTGATCTTTCATAATTTGTTGTGGACGAACGCTACCAATAGGGCTGTTTTCATCTACAAACGGAACATTACGATACAAATCCAAAGCATACAGATACATCAAAGCACGCATAAAACGAGCTTCTGCACGGAAAGTTTTAATAGAAGCCTTTACTTGCTCTGAACAACCTCGTGAGGCAAGTTTATCATCAGTTGTTTCACGTAAAAACGCATTTGACAAGTTAATCTGATAATACAAACGATAATATGATCCTTTGATCCATGGACTTGAAGCAGCCCAAGAAATATGATTGAAGTCTGGAATACCAGGATCATTCCAGCAACAATGAGCGATATCAGAAGCCAATTCCTGCATATTCCACAATACGCGAATAAATGAAGCCTGAGAACCACCGTCAATGCCGACAACATCCTGGTCTGAGTCTCCACCTGCATTACCACCTATTACCAAACCTGCATATATTTTAGCCAAACTTTGTTCATAAGCTCCTATCTCCTTTCCAAAAACGACATCCGAAACCAATTCATCCTTATCCAATGGAACCGTATCCAGATCGTTCACACAAGAGGTAACCCCTAACATCGTACTCAAAAGGGCTGCCGACAATATATATTTATATTTTAATATTTTCATAACTTCATTGATTAAAAATTAAGATTCAAGCCTAACATAAATACACGAGGGCGAGGATAGATATTATTATCAACTCCACTACCGCTAATTTCAGGATCCAAACCATCATATTTGGTAATAACAAACGGATTCTGTACCGTGACATAAACACGTGCACTTTGTTTATCATTGAACAGCTTGTTAAAAGTGTATCCTAATGAAATATTGTCCATCCGTACAAAAGAAGCATTCTGAACATAGTAACTAGAACGATATTGCCCTGTCTTGAAATTTGTTTTCCATGCAGAAGTCAAACGATTTTTCAAGAAACCAGTTTGGTCATACATTTGTGAACCATCCCAAGCCTCACGATTGGATTGTACATTGTTATAAGCATAGTTTCCAATACTTGCACGCAAAGCAAATGACAAATCCCAATTCTTATAAGACAATTGAGAAGTTAATCCCATAAATACGTCAGGAGCAGACTTTTTGTAAGCGACCAAATCTTCTTCGTCTATTTTATTATCCCCATTTTGATCAACATAAGCACCTTCTATCGGATTTCCAGCCTTATCATAAAGTTGTTCCCATACATAGAATGAATTATAAGGATGATCAACAGCATTTATCATGATATTATAACCGGTTGCTCCATCAATACCAGTATGAATCACACCTTTATAAGCCGGGTCATCATTAAATGTCAATTTGGTAATTTCATTTTTATTATAAGAGATGTTATAACTCAATGTCCAGTCCCAATCTTTTGTCGTGATAGGATGAGCCGTCAAAGTAAGTTCAATACCTTTATTCTCCAATGTACCTACATTCGTCAACAACTGGTTACTAAAGTTTGTACCGGCAGGAGCTGTAACCGTATTCAGCAAATCATCAGTTTTACGATAATACAAATCAAGAGTACCTGTCAATTTGTTGTTCAATACACCGAAATCCAATCCAATATTGTAAGTTGTAGTTTCTTCCCATTTCAAGTTTTCATCATAAGCTTGAGGAGCAATCAATGAATACTTGTTATTACCAAAATAATAATTTGCTCCAGCTTTGGAATACATATAGCGAGCCATATAAGGATAGTCACCATTATTCAGGTTTTGCTGACCAGTAATACCATAGCCCAAACGCAACTTCAAATCAGAAAGCCAATCCACTCCCTTCAAGAAATTCTCTTCTTTCATCTTCCATGCCAAAGCAACTGAAGGAAATAATCCCCAACGATTGTCTTTATTGAAACGTGAAGAACCATCATTACGCAAGGTAAATGTCACCAAATAACGATTCAATAATGTATAATTCAAACGCCCAAAGAAAGAAACAAGATAGTTTTCAGTTGAATAATCTTCCATATCCTTATAGAATTCCTTACCAGTTTCTTCAGCTTTTACTGTAGAATAAGGATATTTGGTCCATGTAGAATTATAGAAATGCTGCCAAGAATAACCGCCCATAACATCGACATGATGTGCACCAAACTCTTTAGCATAATTCAAATAGAAATCCAGCAATGTATTCCGCTTCAATTGATAATAGCTGCTATTTTCCCCAAACCCAGTTTTATAGTTACCTTGGCACCAAGTCATAGGAGCATTATCTTCTATAATAACATCACCTTCACTCTTAGACACGTCGTAACCTAAATTCAAGTTTGCTCTCAATTCGGGCAGGAAATGAAACTTATAGTCAATTTGTGCATTACCAATACTTCTATAAACAGTTGATTCGTCATGCTTTGAATCTAAAATAGAAACGGGATTAGCCAAACCAATATCAACCGGTGTAGGATTATTGCCACTTTTCATATACATAAAGTAGCCGTTACCATAGGGATTTCCATCCATGTAAATAGGCTGTGTCGGATCATATTGCGTCGCCATACCTATTGCACCAGTATCTGCAAAACGGTTTGTATTATAAATACCTTTCACATTCAACTGAATATTCAATTTCTTATCAAAGAAATTAGGATTCAAGCTAATAGCACCAGTCAAACGCTCCATATTAGAAGTCTTCAATATACCATTTTCATTGGTATAAGAAACTGATACACGATAGGGCATGTGTGGTATAGCACCAGAAACATTAACATTGTGGTCTGTACTGAAAGAGGTTTTGAATATTTCATCCTGCCAATCAGTATTTGCCTGACCTAATGCTTTAAACTGAGCACTTGATTCACCGAATTTAGAAGTCACAAATTCTCTAAATTCATTTGCAGACATTACATCTACTTTATTGGGTCTTGTATTAATAGAGAATGTACCACTATAACCAACTTGTACACGTCCAGACTTTCCTTTTTTAGTATTAATAATAATAACACCGTTAGATGCACGAGAACCATAAATGGCTGTTGCAGAAGCATCTTTCAAAATAGTAAAAGTCTCAATATCATTGGGATGGACAGTAGCCAAAGGATTTGACATACCATTAATACCACCGTCATCTACAGGCACACCGTCAATAACAATCAACGGATTATTGGATGCAGACATAGAAGAACCGCCACGCACACGAATTGTAGCACCAGCTCCCGGAGCACCACCGTCAGTAATCACACTTACACCGGCAGCTTTACCAACCAACATATCAGTAGCAGATGTAACAGCACCTTTTACCATTTTATCTGCACTAATAGCCGTAACAGACCCAGTCAATTCATTCTTTTTGGCTGTACCGTAACCAATTACGACCACCTCGCCCAACAATTCCGCATCATCTTGTAATGTAATAATTACTGAAGGAGCAGCAGCTACTTCTTGCGTCTTGTATCCGATAAAAGACACGACCAACGTAGCTCCCTGAGGAACTGTCAATGTAAAATTACCATCAAGGTCAGTGATTGTACCATTCGTGGAATTTCCTTTTTCCACTACATTTGCGCCTATCACTCCTCCCAAAGCATCTTTTACATGCCCTTTCACGGTGATGTTCTGTGCATAAGCGCCTACAGACAAGAATAACCCTAACATTAGGGTAAGAATCGTTTGACAGATTCTAAGATTAACTTGCTTCATGCATTTAATAAATTAAAGTTAACAATATTAATTACCTATATATA
>OGPN01002520.1_pt1 | contig 10535 bp, 4 predicted proteins | sample 1552941 | NCBI WGS metagenome assembly OGPN01 (sample SAMEA2580220, study PRJEB22360) | human gut metagenome | biome: human gut; feature: human-associated habitat; material: faeces | place: Denmark | collected 2008/2010
CCCAGGACCCCAACATTAAAAGTGTTGTGCTCTACCAGCTGAGCTAGCGAATCATCCTGTGCGTTACTTTTGTAATGCGAGTGCAAAGATAGGGGGTTTTATTTTATTATACAAATTTCAAGAGGGGTAAATTTTAGTTTTTTCATGGGGAGCAAACGCAAGAAACAAGATATAAGCACTTTACATCACGTATTACATCATGCATAAACCGGTTACATATCTTCACGAGACGAAGACGAACCACAATCCTAAATCGTTAGGATCACACAACCTAAAGCCACATGATCGCACAGTCCTAACCACAACGCCGCACAACCTCTCCTACCCTTCATTTATGATAACGCTAAAACTCAACTTCCGAGGAATAGCATATCTACCGGCTTCTTGCACAAGAGAATTGAACCGAGTAATCTCCACACGCCAAACTTGGCAATCGGTAGATATCTGATACCTATGATCTTTGTTAATTTGTAAAATAAAAGATATTTACGTAGATTTGTACACCATTATTTTAAGTTAAGGAACCAATTAACACACTAAAAATTATATGGCAGACGATAAGAAGATTATTTTCTCGATGGTAGGCGTGAACAAGATCTTTCCGCCTCAAAAACAGGTTTTAAAGAATATATATCTGTCCTTTTTCTATGGGGCGAAGATCGGAATCATCGGATTGAATGGTTCCGGTAAATCTACCTTATTGAAGATTATCGCAGGTTTGGAGAAATCCTATCAGGGGGAAGTAGTCTTCTCTCCGGGATATTCTGTGGGCTATCTGGCACAGGAACCTTATCTGGACAACACAAAGACCGTAAAAGAAGTAGTAATGGAAGGTGTGCAACCAATTGTTGACGCACTGGCAGAATACGAAGAAATCAATCAGAAATTCGGTTTGCCTGAATATTATGAAGATCAGGACAAGATGGATATTCTTTTCGCCCGTCAGGGAGAGCTGCAGGATATTATCGATGCAACCGATGCGTGGAATCTGGACAGCAAACTGGAACGTGCTATGGATGCACTCCGTTGTCCGCCCGAAGATCAGCCGGTGGAAAATCTTTCCGGAGGTGAACGCCGTCGTGTTGCCCTTTGCCGTTTGCTATTGCAGAAACCGGACATACTGTTGCTTGATGAGCCTACCAACCATTTGGATGCTGAATCTATCGACTGGCTGGAACAGCATCTCCAGCAATACGAAGGTACAGTAATCGCTGTAACCCACGACCGTTACTTCCTGGATCACGTTGCCGGATGGATTCTCGAACTTGACCGTGGTGAAGGTATTCCATGGAAAGGAAACTATTCGTCGTGGCTGGAACAGAAGACCAAGCGGATGGAGATGGAAGAAAAGACTGCCAGCAAGCGCCGCAAAACACTGGAACGTGAGTTGGAATGGGTGCGCATGGCTCCGAAAGCTCGTCAGGCTAAAGGAAAAGCCCGTCTTAATTCATACGACAAGTTGCTGAACGAAGACTTGAAGGAAAAAGAAGAGAAACTGGAAATCTTTATTCCGAACGGTCCCCGTCTGGGTAATAAGGTGATCGAGGCCAAACACGTAGCGAAGGCATACGGTGACAAACTGCTGTTTGACGATCTGAACTTTATGCTTCCTCCTAATGGTATTGTTGGCGTTATCGGTCCTAACGGTGCGGGAAAAACAACCCTTTTCCGTCTGATTATGGGATTGGAAACGGTGGATAAAGGCGAGTTTGAAGTAGGAGAGACCGTAAAGGTATCCTATGTAGACCAGCAACATAAAGACATTGACCCGAACAAGAGCGTCTATCAGGTAATCTCCGGTGGTAACGATTTGATCCGTATGGGCGGACGTGATATCAATGCACGTGCGTACCTGTCCCGTTTCAACTTTGCCGGTGCCGATCAGGAAAAACTTTGTGGTGTTCTTTCCGGTGGTGAAAGAAACCGCCTGCACTTGGCAATCGCTCTGAAAGAAGAAGGTAACGTGTTATTGCTCGATGAGCCGACCAATGACATTGACGTGAACACCCTTCGTGCTTTGGAGGAAGGTTTGGAAGACTTTGCCGGTTGTGCGGTAGTCATCTCTCACGACCGTTGGTTCCTCGACCGTATCTGTACGCATATTTTAGCTTTCGAAGGAGATTCAAATGTATTCTACTTTGAGGGTTCTTATTCAGAGTATGAAGAGAATAAACTGAAACGTCTGGGCAATGAAGAGCCGAAGCGTGTTCGTTACAGAAACTTAATGACTGACTAGTATTTGCTGACAGATTACAAGTTAAATCTCGCTTAATATACGAAAATGAAAGGCTCTGCAAGCATTGCAGGGCCTTTATTGTTTTCGAAAGCAATAAAATGTTTATCTCTCTTAAAAGAATGTAGCATAATTGTCATCTAAGTCTAAATAATATTAATTATCTTTGTGCACAGTTTCAATGAAACAAACAATTAGTATTAACTAATAAATTACATTATGTTGAAGAGAATGCGGTCTTTTTTAGTGGTCGTAATGTTACTGATTACTGCTACGATGAGTGCGCAGGTTACCACAGCAAGTATGAGTGGTAAAGTAACAGCACAAGATGAACCTATTATTGGAGCAACGATCGTTGCTATTCACGAGCCCTCCGGTACCCGCTATGGTACAGTGACCAATGTCAGTGGGCAATTCAATCTGCAAGGTATGCGTACGGGCGGCCCTTACAAAGTCGAAATCACCTATGTTGGCTATCAGTCAGCCATTTACAAGGGCATCCAGTTGTCATTAGGAGAAAACTACGTATTGAATGTTTCTTTGAAAGAAAGTTCAGAGTTGTTGGATGAAGTAGTAGTAACAGCACCAAAAACTATTGAAAAAATAGGTACCGTTACTAATGTAAGTGAACGTCAGATGAACACTTTACCTACTATTAACAGAAGTATAACAGATTTCACAAAGCTCTCTCCTTATGCAGGTGGAAGCAGTTCTTTTGCGGGGCGTGATGGACGTTATAACAATATAACGATTGATGGTGCTTCGTTTAATAATAGTTTCGGATTAAGTTCTAATAATTTACCTGGAGGAGATTCTCAACCCATATCTTTAGATGCAATCGATGAGATTACTGTAAATGTCTCTCCTTACGATGTTAAATATTCCAACTTCACAGGTGCTTCTATTAATGCTGTAACAAAAAGTGGAACAAACTCATTTTCGGGTACTGCATATACCTATCATAAACCAAGAGGATTTGCAGGGAGCTCTATTGACGGTGAGGATATTCTTAAAGCAAAAGAATACAACTCTCATTCATATGGTGTAACTTTTGGAGGTCCAATCATTAAGAATAAGCTTTTCTTCTTCTTGAATGCTGAAATTGAAAATAAGGAAACTCCGGGGGTAACTTGGCTTCCTAATCAAGATCAAAATGGAACAGGGGATAGCGGAAAACGTATCTCACGTACTTGGGTGGGTGATATGCGTACTATCAGTGACTTTGTTAAAACTAAATATGATTATGACCCCGGACAGTATGAGAACTTCAATAATTTCCAAAGTGATAATTGGAAGTTAATGGCTCGTATTGATTGGAATATACATCAGAACCATAAGTTGACAGTGCGTTTTAATTCTGTTTCCTCAGAAGATGACAGAGAAGTAAGCGCTAAGTCCACTATTATAACTAGTACTAATTCTAATCGTTATGGTTTGGATGCCTTTTCTTTTGGTAATTCAAACTATAAGATGAAAAACGTAGTAACATCGATAACAGGCGAGTTAAATAGTCGTTTCTCGAATAATGTTCAGAATAAACTGTTAGCCACATATACTCATATTAGTGATACACGCGAGCAGAAAGGCTCTGATTTTCCTTTTGTCGATATATATAAGGACGGAAAGCAATATATAACTTTAGGTACAGAAGTGTTTACTCCTAATAATCAGGTTATCAATAATGTATTTAGTCTTGTTGATAATGTGAGTATATCATTAGGAAAACATGAATTGCTTGCTGGCGTTTCTTTTGAACGCCAATATTTTAAAAATTCTTATTTGAGAGGCCCTTACGGATATTATCGTTATGATTCAATGGATGATTTTATGCAGGGAAAAGTACCTACCATTTATGGTATTACATATGGGTATAATGGTAATGATGCTCCAGGTTCTGAGTTGACATTCGGAATGGCTGGTGTATATGCCCAAGACGTATGGTCTCTTACTCCTAATTTTCGTTTGACATATGGCTTACGTCTGGATATGCCAATATATATGAATTCATTGGATTCTAACAAGTCAATAGAGGAATTAGCTTTTGTAAATAATACTCATGTCGATATTTCTAAGTGGCCGAAGACACAAGTCTTGTTTTCGCCAAGAGTCGGTTTTAATTGGGATGTAAAAGGTGATCGCTCCGTAATTGTATCAGGAGGTACAGGAATCTTTACTGGATTGTTACCTTTTGTATGGTTCACTAATCAACCAAGTAATTCGGGCTTATACCAAAATATGGTAGAGTATAATACACAAAAAAATCCGGGCTCTTTACCTGCTGACTTTGGTTTTAATCCTAATTATAGAGAAACTCTGCAGAAATATCCCAGTTTATTTCCTTCTACACCTTCAGAGCAAGCACCTGATGTTATAGCATATGTAGATCCTAAGTTTAAGATGCCGCAAGTTTGGCGTAGTAATTTGAATGTGGATATTCAACTGCCGTATGATTTTATGTTATCTGTTGGAGCAATGTATACAAGAGATATTTATAATGTTGCGCAGATCAATATGAATGAGGCTGAGCCTACGGGTGTGTATAATGAACAACCGGATCGTATTTATTGGGCTTCAAAAAAATACGAGTATAATGATTATACTAATGGTAAGAATGTAGTAGTAAAACTTTCTAATGGAGAAGATAAAGGATATCAATATTCTTTTAATGCTATTTTGACAAAGAAATACGATTTTGGTTTTACAGGGTCTATCGGCTATACTTATACAATGGCTAAAGATCTGACTGCAAATCCTGGGTCAGCACCTAATTCAGCATGGCAAAATAATGTGGCAGTAAATTCATTGAATGATCCTGGAGTATCTTATTCTTTATTTTCTACGCCTCATCGTATTATTGCTAATGCTTCTTATGAAATTAATTATGCTAAATGCTTAAAGACAACGTTCTCGTTATTTTATTCAGGATATCATACAGGACGTTATTCCTATACATATTATAATGATATGAATGGTGATGGCAATTATTCGGATTTAATATACGTGCCTAACTCTCAGGATGAAATGACCTTTGTTGATATTACAGATAAAAGTGGTGCTATTACTTATTCTGCTGTAGATCAAGCTAAAGATTTTTGGGATTTTGTGAACAATGATTCTTATCTTAAAGATCGTAAGGGAAAATATGTGGAACGTAATGGATCTTTAACACCTTGGATTAATCGCTTTGATTTTAAAATTGCTCAGGATTTTTATGCAACTTTAGGTGGGCGTAAATATGGAATACAGGTTAGCCTTGATATGCTGAATGTAGGAAATATGATTAATTCAAAATGGGGAGCATATCAATCTTGTGGTCTCAAGAGTTATGACAATGTACAGTTATTAAAAACTGCCAGCAAAGTTGGTGAACCCTTGACTTACCAGATAAATGCTAATTCACGTGAAGCTTTTAAAGAAAGATCATCATGGCAATATACCAATACCATTGGTAGTGCATGGTCTATGCAATTAGGAGTAAAAGTTACTTTCTAATACAAGTTTTAAAGTTAAAAAGAAGGATTTTATTTTAATGGGAGCCGGTTAATTCATAATGAGTTAACCGGCTTTTTTGTTGCCTTACTATATAGTGATATACAGCGTAAAGCTTATAACCTCATCCTCATCACCACCGGATTATGATCACTATACTCCAAATCCGGAGAGAAGTAATCCACCCCTTGAAACTCAGACGAATGGAGGATATAGTCGATTCTCAGCAGATGCTTGAAATATCGGAAAGTGTACATATACCCATGTCCGCAGGTCTGAAAACCATCATTCAGTTTTTCTCCTTTTACCGTTTGATATACATATGAAGAAGGGAGAGAGTTGAAGTCACCACATACCAGGGTGGGATAGGGAGAAGCGGAAATCAATTGATTGATATGTTCAGCTTGTGCGGCACGTTTCTTGAAGTTCTCGTGCAGACCATCGGCAAGGGTGAGAGCGGCACGTTCCGCACGGTCGGTATCGTCCGCACGAAGTTCTTTTTCCAGTTTGCGCTTGTTGCGGCTGACTTCCGTAGTCTGCAGATGATTGTTGAACAGACGGATCGTTTGGCCGTTAATGTCGATATCACACCACAGGCTGCAGTTGTTGGAATTTGGGTAGGTGACGAGCTGCTTCTCCTTGATAGGATAACGGCTGAACACAGCCAGTTGTAAAAGATTCTCCCCGGCAGGAGAAGAAGGAACATAGTAATACGGCCATCCGGAAAGAACGGTGCGAAGGCTGTCAATACCAAATTCATGATTGATCCCAAACTCTTGAAAACAGAAAATGTCTACCCCGAGCTCCTTCATGTAAGCAGCGATTTCCTTGCATGAGAAACCTGTGTGCTCGCGATTAAAGCTGTTAACGTTATAGGTGGCAATAGTCAGTGCTGATTCGGTGCCTCTTTCGTTTTTCTTCAGAGACAAAGATTCAGTATTCGGTTGGGAAGCTGAATCAAAAAGCGGAGACTGGAGAACACGAGTCAGGTATCCCCAGTTTCCCAATATGGCGATGAAAGGAATGAAAACCCAGCATCGCCAGCGGACCGTCCAATAGATCGCAGAGACGACATTAGCCAGCAAAAGTACCGGCAAAATCAATCCGATAAAAGGCATTAGCGTAAAGCTGTCCGGTGAAGCATCTCCGGCAAAGGCTCCGGCTAATGTGAAACCAGCCAAAATACTTGTCAGCAGGATAGACAGATAGTAGAGTAATCTATAGAAGGCTTTCATTTTACGGTAACCATTTATTAATCATATCCTTGAGCTTCGCTTGCGAGATCGGTTTGGCAATGAAGTCATTGCAGCCGACGTCCATAGCAGCTATCTGATCCTGCTGGTAGGCATAAGCACTTTGTGCGATGATGGGCACAGTGGTAGAGAGCTCACGAATAATCTTTGTGGCCTCCAGACCATCGAGATTGGGCATTTTGATGTCCATCAGGATAAGGTCCGGCTTCGCTTCGTCGTATGACATGACGGCTTCCATACCATCCCGGGCACGTATCAGCCTGTACTTCCTTCCAAGAATGGCCTTCAGCAAATCAAAGTTGCTGTCCTCATCTTCTGCTATCAGAATCGTTTGCTGGCTGGGAGAGGCATCAGCGGAACTACCTTCGGAACAGCCTTCCTCTGTATTTCCGGACACGCTGCCGGAAGCATCCTGGACAGACGTTTCAGCGAACGTTCCCATGGCTGCCGTATCACTCGGATTTCCGTTTGCATTCGTCGCATTCCGTTCCTGTTCTTCCCTATCTCCGGATGCTTGATCCGATTCGTAAGGCAGCGTGAAAGTGAAAGTCGTCCCTTTGCCTACCACCGAAGAAACAGAGATTTCGCCACCCAACCGTTCAACGATTGTTTTACAGATAGACAGTCCCAGTCCTGTGCCCTGCGCGTAGTTGTTCAGTTTGGCAAAGCGTTCGAACACACGTTCTATTTTCTCCGGTTCGATGCCCGTACCGGTGTCAGTCACGTGGAAAACAACCTGCTTGTTCACCAGCTTGTATCCGTAGCTGATGCTGCCCGCCTTTGTGAATTTGAACGCGTTGCCTATCAGGTTCGAGAACACCTGGAACACCCGGTTCTTGTCAGTCTCTATCACCAGACCATTTTCGGATGGCTCGTAGATTAGCTTCACCCCTTGTGGAGTACGGAAGACGTGGGCATCGTACACTTCCTTACACAGGCTGTGGATATTTACCGGTGCGCTGGTGAACTCAATAATGCCCGATTCGATTTTCGAAAGATCGAGAATCTCGTTGATCAGTTGCAGCAAACGTTCGTTGTTGGCCTCGACAATCTCGTAGAATGTATGCCGTTCTTCCGTATTTTCACTTTCGGCGATCAGATGCGAGAAGCCGACGATGGCATTCAGTGGAGTACGTATCTCATGGCTCATATTGGCGAGGAAAGCAGATTTCAGTTTGTCGGACATTTCAGCTTTCTCCTTGGATGTCTGAAGTTCCCGTTTGATCTTTTCCAGTTCCGTGATGTCCCATTCGATGCTGACAATGATAGGAGAGGATAGTTCGTCCCCGTCCACCCGTATCTTCCGCTTGTCCAGAATGAGCTGGTTTCCGTTTTTGTCTTTTCCTTCCATCGTCCAGTGGAGTCCTTGTCCGGTAGTGGCAACCAGTACATCTTCCTCCCTTTTCTTTTCTGCCACTTCGGGCGGATAGTAGTCGAAGTCATTCTTGCCGATAGCTTCGCCGACGCACAGGTCCCGGTTGTACGATTCCCGGTTGCGGTAGATATATCTGAAATCATTGTTGACCTCCTTGACGACAATTCCGGCGGGAAGATTGTCGATGGTGGTATCCATGATCAGGTTGAGCCGTTTGATTTGCGCTTCATAGTGCAGCCGTTCGGAGATGTCGTGTGAGAACGACCAGTAACTTTCCTCTCCGGAGTCGTTGGTGACATTGTACATGATCCCTTCGTAAGCCAGTATGTTTTTGCTTATCCGCGAGGGGTGATGGGCGATGAAACTTCTGCTTCCTCCGTGAAGAATATCTTTGCAGCGTTCCTGCCAGTCATTCTCCGTTTTCATGTCCCCGGCTATTTCGTAGATTTTCAGTTTGCCGATCTCCTCACTTTCTGGAATGCCATGATTCTGGAGGAACTGGCGGTTGGCGAAGATCAGCGTGCCATCCTCTTTGGCGGCGAAGATACTCTCCTTTGCGTTGTTGATGGCATGTGTCAGCGTGTTGATATCGTTTCTGTGACGCTGTATGTAGGTGATGTTCTGGATGTACCCTTCGATGTTGCAGCTACCGTTCGGCAGCTCTTCGCGCAGATAGGCCTGCAGACGCATGTAGTAGATCTCTCCGGCAACGCGGACGCGGTAGCTGATGCTCTCCTCGTTGGGACCTTCCTCGTTTTTGCGGCACCAGTTGGTGAAGTTCAGGCGGTCTTCTTCGACAATAAGCTGCTGGTAGTTGTCAAGAGAGATACTTCGGGAGGACTCTTCGCACAACACTCCGGTGTAGCCCATATAATAGAATACATTGTCGTATGTGTTGTACATCCACTGTCCGATCTGGGCCACTTTCTGTATCTCCCGTAAGTTCCTGTTGACCTGCTCCAGCTGGCGTTTCACGTTGCTTCGCTGGGTGATGTCCCGATATTGGCAGAGCACGTTGTCATCGTAAGGATACATGATACACTTGAAGTAATAGGTATCATCTTTCAGTTCCAGCTTGTAGTTTTTGCTGATGCTGCGCTGTTCCCGGAGTACGGTTTCGAAGGTGCTGTAGACCTTCTCCCGGGTATGTTCGGGCATTAATTCGAATATATTTTTTCCTAAGAGCCTCTCTTCTTGCAAAAACCATAAATTGCTATGAATATCAATATCAATGCAAATGCCATTTCTATCGACTAATAGCATGGTGTCGGCAGTCAGTTTCAGTATCCTCTGCGCATTATCCGCCTCATGTAATGTTCTGTTCATGCTTGTCCGATTAGATTTATAAGATTCTGTTTCATGCAAAGATAATAAAAGATTTGTTTCTCTGTTCTTATTTTTCCGCGCGTTTTGCTTTTTCCCACGCTCCGCTTCCTTTTTTTCTTTTCAGGTAGCCGATTCCTTTGAGCACATTCACGTTCATGAATAAGAAATAATAGGGAATAAACAGTACTTTATTCTTTATTTGTCTGGTAGAGAGGTAATATCCCCAGTATCCCATTCCGTAGAAAAGAATCTGTAACCCCAGCAGGGTGCCATAAAACAGGGGAGATCCGCCCAGCAGTAAAACGACTATATTCAGCGGCAACAGCACAAACAGCAGGAATGGAGTGACAGACCAGCGCAATACCCGGTGCGACGTGTACTGAAAACTAAGGATTCCGTAACGGAAAGGGTTCAGCAACGGGCGCAGACGCCAGATCGACTGTAATCCTCCGGCAGCGATGCGCACTTTCCGTTTTTCCTCTTCACCCATATTTGCCGATCCGCTTTCGATGGCGTAGGCGTTGGTGCAGTAGGCGATGGTGTATCCTTTCATGGCGATGCGGAGAGAGAGGATGAAGTCGTCGAGCAGCGTATCCGGTTCCATCGGTTCGAAGAGTTCGCGGCGGACGGCAAACAGTTCTCCGGCAGCGCCTACAGCTGAGTAGAGACGGGAGTCGAGCGCTTTCAGTGTCGATTCGTATTTCCAGTAGATGCCTTCGCCTCCGGCGGCTGCTCCGTCCTTCGTCTGTACGGCTATACGCTTTTCTCCTGCCACGCAGCCCACTTTCGGGTTTTGAAAAGCCAGTACGATTTCACGGATTGCCTCGCTGTTGACCATCGTGTTGGCGTCCGTAAAGAC
>OGPN01002521.1_pt1 | contig 10535 bp, 7 predicted proteins | sample 1552941 | NCBI WGS metagenome assembly OGPN01 (sample SAMEA2580220, study PRJEB22360) | human gut metagenome | biome: human gut; feature: human-associated habitat; material: faeces | place: Denmark | collected 2008/2010
CAGCCGGAACAATCCACCGGGGCGGGACTGGCCTTTGTCGTACAGCAAGTGGTCGGTGGTTATGGAGGAAAAATCCGCTTTATAAGTAAACCGAACGGAAACAAGTGTGTGATCACTTTACCACAGAAACGGAATTAATTGAAGTACGAAACGGCGATTACCGCTCGCTCCTCTTTTCTTGAAGGAAGGGCATAAAAAATAGAGAGGAACTTGAGAAGAGAGTCTGGCAGACAATCTTACTTCAAGTTCGCTCTCCTCTATAGTATAGCAACAACACTAGAGATGGAGTGTTATAATCTCGGAATGATTGTTTTCCTGAGATAAGGCATAAATGGTATTTTCTTCGGCACTATAGCTGATCGAAGAACAAGCATTTTCCAGGCGGTAAGTACGCACGTGCGAACCGTTCCAGTCGAATACCAGTATGGTTTTGCCTTTGTCGACGTCCAGATTATGTTGTTTTAGCGTCCGTCCTGAATACAGGGCATAGATGTAATCATCCGATACAGCCAGATCACAGAACCCGAAAATATGATATTTGGAATAATTGACCGGATGGACTAAACCACGGCCTTTGGGACGGTGACGGTTGAATTTTACCTTGGCAGGGGTCAGATGCACTTCATTGACACGGATCAGTTCGTTACCGTTGATTTCACAAATGTCCAGGCAACCGGTTTGCATATTGGCGCAGGCCAAGCGTTCGAGCGTCGGTTTTACTGCTAAGGTATTGCTGGCATAAAATGCACTTTTGAGCGTATCCGTCAGAGTGGGGTCGGCACAGGCCGGATAACTTACACTATAGGTGTCGGCTCCGGATGCTTGACTGATGCAATAACGGCCTTGGGTATAAACTCCGGTCGACAGCAGGCGGTCACCGATCCGGATGGCTCCGATAGGGGTCTTGTTGTTGTCGGTGAGGGAAGTGAACGTAGGCTGGTAACCCGGAGTCGCATATTCGTTCAAGTTAATTTCCACGAACTTTTTAGTTCCGAAATCGAATGCCGAAACGATGTCTCCGTTTAGGTTCATACTGATAAAATACATGCCTTCTCTTTCGTTTCTGCCTGCCGGTACTAAACGGGTAACGGTTCCGTTTTCGCTGTTATAAATGGCGAAACGGTAAGCGCTACTGGGAGTAAGAAAAGCATATAAGTTTCCTTTTTTTACAAATTTATAAGGAGAGATAATGTTCAATGCCTCCACATCGATTTTGTCTGTTTGGGCATATTGAAGCTCTGTCACCTTCGTCCGTACTAACGGAGAAGATTCGGTCTCTAAGGTCGGATCGGATTGACAACTGCCGAGCAGAAGAGCAGGGATGATGAAGTAATATAGTTTTTTCATATCAATTGTTCTTCTAATTAATGTTATTCTTGTATGGCACTTAATCCAAAATGATCACCTACAATACCATCTGAGTCAATACCAAAACAAAAAGCCCCTACATATATACATGTAGCATCTGGATCAATGGATTCTTTTTCGGCTAAAGCTTCTATGTTATCAAAAGTAATATTGGTGATGGTAGATTCTCTAGAAAACATAAAATTAATAGACAGTGTGGTCAGAATAATAATTCCTCCCATAAAAATTCTGGCTTTTTTTCTCATTTTTATAAATATTGATTGTGACAGTACAAAGTTAGGAAAGATTCTTAATTTTGTAAAATTTTTTTTTGTTCTATAATATACTCTAAGCTAAAGTATGAAGAATAATAGTATAAAAACGATGGGACAAATGTCCGTTGTCTTATTAATATGTGTTTTATTAGGACAAGGAATCTGGTTATACCATGTACGTGAAATAAAACTTAGGGAGTTTCGTGAAAGTGCAAATGAAGTTTTATTAAATACCACTTATAAATATTTATATGATGAAGGTCTGAATTATGCTAAAAATTATAGATTAACATATGGTTTAACAAAAGATCATCATTTTTTCTATTGGTATTATGATAATAGAAAGAACATGATCTCGATTAAATCTCCTGATATGGTAGCTGAATTAGAAAAATTGGTAATTTATGATTGTTTGAGTGAACATGGATTATTTGATGTTTTTAGATTGAATGAATTGTATATAAATTATTTAAAGGAAAAAGGTATTATTGAAAATCCAACATTGAAGGTACTGAATATAGAGGGAAAAGAATTATTGTCTACTGAAAATTTTGGAAAATCCTCTAATTCTATTATGACCCTTCCTATCGAGTTAGGGTATGAGAATAAACATCAATTATTAGCTACTTTCGAGCTTCCCTTTATCTTTCGCGCCTTAAGTGGTATTTTATGGGTTGAATTGATATTCATGATCGGTTTTATCTTCTGTTTGGTTTGGCAGTGGTGTTCGATACGGATGACAGTGCGTAGTGCGCGGATACAAACGATGGGAATGACGCATTTGGAACATGAATTGAAGAAGCCTTTGGCAACGATGATTTCGGTAGTAAATGGTATTCTGGAGGGGAAAGATTCTGTCTTATGTCCCCGGGATACGACAAAATTGACTATGGTAAAGGCGCGTTTGATGAAGATGGCGGATATCACCGATACGATGCTGACTTCTCTAAAGACTTCTGTATTGATGATAAACCGGGAAGTGATCGATCTGAAATTCGAGATGGAAATGACGACCGAAATGTTTTCATTGATCCGGCCTTACGCACGGGTGGGTTACCGGATTGCTGAAGGACTGGAGTATCCATGTTTAGATAAAATATATTTCAATTATGTCGTTGTTAATTTGGTGGATAATGCCATTAAATATGGCGGTACTCATCCCGTGGTGAAAGTTGACTTTTATACTATCGGTGACAATTATGTGCTGACCGTCGAAGATAACGGTATGGGAATCGCACCCAAAGATCAGAAGCAAATTTTCAAACAGTTCTACCGTGTAAAAAATCAACAAGTGACCAAAACTACCGGTTTCGGATTAGGCTTGACTTTTGTCCACAAAGTAGTTTGTGCATACGGAGGAAGTATCCGGTTGGAAAGTGAATTGGGAATCGGCAGCAAGTTCACCATCACCATACCTCAATAGCTCACGGGGACAGGGCAGTGAGCTATTGTTACGCTTTTTCAATTTTCTCAACCGGTAACCCTGTATATTTGGATATGGTGTCGTACGGTAAACCGTCTACTTTCATTTGGCGGGCTATAACGAGCTTCTCTTTTTCTATACCTTCCACAATTCCTTCTGCTCTTCCAACTTCTATGCCTTTTGTCATTCCTTCTTCAATTCCTTTTGCCATTCCTTTCCGGATAGCGCTGTTATATAGTGTTTTCTCGACACTGATGATATCCCAGAATTTTTCGTAACCCAAAAGCTGTGCTTCGGTGAAAGCAGATTCTTCTACGGCGTTCACGGCTTTTTTTACTTCCGGATTGGCCAACAGCTCAGGCGGCACTTCGCGGGTATGTTCATTGATTTCCGTCAGGAAACGAAGCCAGAGTACTTGCATTTTCTTCTCAGAATAGGTATGTGGGTTGAATTTGGGCAGTTCTACGAAAATCAAGTGTAGGCCTTCGATCACTTTTTCAGTGTGTTCCATGTGTACTAGCTGATAATAATGATAAAAGCCTTCGAGCTCAGGCTCGAATACTTCATTTACCAGATTCAGCGAATATACCGGCTGCAACAGTTCGTATTCCTGACCGGTGTCGATTTGCCGTACATAGGCCTTCGAAGCATTGAACAATACCCGTTGGCGAAACTCCGGAGACCAGATCATTTGCATCTCGACGATAAACTGACGTCCTTCTGCATCGCGGCAGCGGACGTCCACGATACTGTTCTTGCGTAAAGGATTTTCCGGTACGAGTTCGGCCGGAAGGTATTCTATCTCCCTGATCTCATGCCTGGGGTTTAAGGGCAACAGGGCGTTCAGCAAGCTGATCACCAGGTCGGGATGCTCGCCGAAAACATGTTTGAAAGTCAGATCGGCTTTAGGATCGAGATAACGCATAGATTTCCTTTCCTTTTTAATTTAAAGCAAATATACGAAAAAATAGGCAAATAAAAAATACTGTGTTTGTGAGAGAAAAGATAGCGCAGGGCCCTGTCCCCGCGGGCTATGTTATTTTAAAAATAATTATTTAAATTTACCCCATGTTATAGATCGGGTCTATTGTGAACTCACTCAGTTGTAATTGGTATTTAGTATGAAAAAAGTTGGTGGAAAATTATTGGGATTTGTTTTTGGTGTAGGTATATTGTTTGCTCTTTTGCCAGAGAAACAGGCCGGTGCTCAGGATTTACTTATTAACATTTAATAAAATCGTATGAAAAAAGGAATTTATCTTTTGGGATTAGGAGTCTTGCTGTTGCTGTGTATGGATTTACAGGCAAAAGTACGTCTGCCTCACTTCTTTTCTTCCAATATGGTATTGCAAAGGGATATGCCTATCCGGGTGTGGGGAAAAGCGGATAAGAATGAAGTGATTTCCGTCGCTTTGAATGGAAGTGTGCAAACGGCAAAAACCGGGAAGGATGGAATCTGGAGGGTGGAATTGCCTGCTATGAAAGCCGGGGGACCTTACGACATGCAGATCGAATCCGCAGAGGAGACGATCGGTTTAACCAATATATTGATCGGAGATGTTTGGGTTTGTAGCGGACAATCGAATATGGAGTTCGGTTTGAATAATGTTATAAATGCCGGGCAGGAGATTGCTGCCTCCACTTTGCCGGATATCCGTCTGTTGAATGTTCCGAAAAATATGCAATCGAAGGAGCAGTTCGATCTGGAGCCTTGCGAATGGACTGCCTGTAATCCTCAGACGTCTCCTCTGTTTACGGCTGTCGGTTACTTTTTCGGTAAAGAATTGCAACCCGAAATCGGAGTGCCTGTCGGATTGATTCATACTTCCTGGGGAGGTACCGATATAGAAACCTGGACCAGCTGGGAGACGGCTGTTAAAACCAACGACACTTATAAAAAATATGCCGGAAAGGATCAGGAGAAAGCGATGGGGTATTCGATGGATAATATCAGGTTATATAAAGAAGCCTTGAAAAAAGACAAAGGTTTGGTTCAGAAATGGTATGTTCCGGCTTATAAAACCAAAGGGTGGAAGACGATGGCAGTGCCGAAAGTCTGGGAGGCAGAACTGGCGAACGAAGATGGGATTGTTTGGTTGCGGAAAACCATTGATTTGCCGGCGGGTGTGACAGGAAAAAAAGCCAGAATAAATCTGGGGGCAGTGGATGACGAAGACCTGACCTATGTCAATGGGGTGAAAGTAGGAGAAATGAATTTCTGGATGCCCAACAGGTCTTATGAAATTCCGGCAGGTGTCCTGAAAGGGGGAAATAATGTGATTGCTGTTCGCATTACGGATACCGGCGGCTTGGGAGGAATCCTCGGTAAAGCTGAGGAAGTATACCTGGAAATCGATGGACAGAGATATTCGCTTGCCGGTGATTGGGTGTATAAGCCTTCGGTGGTGACTTCGATGTATAAAGTCAGTGGGATTAGTCCGAATAGCTTCTCTTCCTTGTTGTACAACGGGATGGTGCATCCCTTGATCGGATATGGGATAAAAGGGGTGATCTGGTATCAGGGAGAGAATAATGCGGGCAGAGCTTATCAATATCGTACGTTGTTTCCGGCCATGATAAACGATTGGCAGCAGCAGTGGGGATATGAGTTCCCTTTTCTGTGGGTACAATTAGCTAATTTTATGGCGGTGGAAGATCAGCCGAAAGACAGCGATTGGGCAGAACTTCGTGAAGCACAGAATATGACCCTGAGTTTGCCGAAGACCGGACAAGCCGTTATTACCGATATCGGTGAGGCTTTCGATATTCATCCCAAAAATAAACAGGAGGTGGGGAAACGATTGGCGAAAGCAGCTCTGCAGGTTGCTTACGGACAACCTGTTTTGGGAGAAGGTCCCGTTTATAAGTCTATGAAAGTGGAGGGAGAGAAAGTGATCCTGACATTCGGGAATGTCGGCGACGGATTGACGACCAGCGATCGTAACCGTTATGGGTATGTCAACGGTTTTTCCATTGCCGGAGCTGATCGGAAATTTGTATGGGCAAAGGCTTACATCGATGGGAATAAAGTCGTTGTTTTCAGTGAGAAAGTACCGAATCCGGTAGCTGTCCGTTACGGTTGGAGCAATAATCCTTATGACGACAACCTCGTAAATAGCGCCGGTTTGCTGGCTTCTCCCTTCCGTACAGACCAGTGGAAAGGAATTACCGAAAAATGAGCAGGTTTTTCTGGTTTGACAGAAAAGATCAGTAAAGGCTACGGTTTCTGGTTAGTGCTACGCTGAGTGGTGGAACTTCGTTCCGGGTAAAAAATTCCCTTTCAGAACCGCAGGTTCGCCAATCAGGAGCCTGCAAGGCGACATTGACCAGAAACGAAGTGACACGGATCCATTTAGAGGTGCTCCTTCATCACTTAAGGTTCTTGACGCACTTTATAAACCAATTTAATTCCCGGACTGAATTTTACGGAAGAATCGGTTGGGGGTTGGTATAAAATTTGTTTGCAGGAGGCATGATAGCAAAGGATTGAATAGATAATGAAATATTGACCTGATGAAAGCGATTATTATAACCATAGGGGATGAAATTTTAATGGGACAAATTCTGGACACGAATTCGCAATATATTGCCCGGAGTTTGACCGATATGGGGGTAGAGATTACAGAGATTTTATCGATCCCGGATAAGAGGGACGAGATTTATGAGACGGTGGAATATGCGATGTCTGAGGCGGATTTGATCATCGTAACCGGAGGTTTGGGACCCACGAAGGACGATGTTACTAAAAAGGTACTCGCTGAATATTTCGGTTCACAGTTGAAAATGAACGAGGAAGTATTCGCTCGGCTCGAAGAAATGTTGAAGAGGAGAGGATTGACTATGAACGAAGGAAATCGCTCCCAGGCTTTATTGCCGGATAATTGCCGGATTTTACGTAATGATAAAGGTACAGCTTCGGGAATGTGGTTCGAAAAAGGCTGGAAGTCACTGATCTCTTTACCGGGAGTACCCTTCGAAATGGAACATTTGATCGATACTTCCGTGATGCCGGAATTGAAAAAGAAGTATCCGCATTTACAATTGGAATACCGGATGCTGAAAGTATACGATGTCCCAGAATCCCAATTGGCACAAATGCTGGAAAATTGGGAAGATGCCTTAAAAGAGGGATTGAAATTGGCTTATCTTCCTTCTCCGGGACTGGTGAGATTACGTATTACGGCGAAAGGGGAAAGTGTAAAACACCTGGATGAATGTTACGAAAGCCTGAAAGAAGTATTAAAGGACGTGAGATATGCCGAGGGAGACGACGTTCTGGAGAAACAATTAGGCGAACTGTTGCGTAATAAGAAAGTCACTATGGCCACGGCCGAGAGTTGTACAGGAGGTTACATCGCTCATTTGATCACTTCTATTGCAGGGAGTTCGGATTATTTTAAAGGAAGTGTAGTTTCCTATGCGAATGAGGTGAAAGTAAATGTATTGGGAGTGAATGCCGCAGATTTGGAACGGGAAGGAGCTGTGAGTGAGGCTGTGGTATTACAGATGGCCGAAGGAGTAAGAAAGATCACCGGAGCAGATTATGCGGTGTCGACCTCAGGCGTAGCAGGACCGGGAGGTGGCACGCCGGAGAAACCGGTAGGGACGGTTTGGATCGGAGTAGCGACACCCCGGAAGAGTTATGCAAAATTGTTCACTTTTTCGTTTACCCGCGAAAGGAATATAGCGAAGGCAGCCTCTAAAGCCATGGAAATGTTGCTGGAAGAAGTGAGGGAAAACGAAAAGTAGAAGATGAAGCGACGTTATATGATACCTTTACTGATCCTTGTTGTTTTAGGCATTGCCTATTGGGCGGGCCCCCGGCTACCTCGTACGGAATTGAATACGGACCTACCGGATCTACCGGTTGGAATCGACCGTATCAGTGAGTATGTGCAGGACAGGGAGGCTCGGTTACCGGTGAAGCCCGATAATCAGGGAATCATTTTATGGGGAGATTCGGTTGCTCGGCCTACAACCTACGTATTGCTTTATCTGCATGGATTTACGGCCAGCCGTTTCGAAGGCCAGCCGATCATATCCGATTTTGTAAAAGAATTTAGAGTGAATGCTTATCTTCCCCGGCTGGCGGCCCACGGCTTGCAAGGTACGGAGGCTATGCTCGGTATGACGCCGGCTAATCTTTACAATTCGGCTAAAGAAGCCTTGGTGATCGCTCACAAATTGGGGAAGAAAGTTATTATAATGGGGACATCCACCGGTTGTACGTTAGCTTTGATGTTAGCGGCCGATTTTCCCAGGCTGGTGGATGCCCTGATCTTATATTCACCGAATATTAAAATTAAAAATCCTATGGCCCCCTTGTTGAGCGGTCCCTGGGGATTACAGATCAGCCGGGCCGTACATGGAGGGAAATATGCCGTTTCGGATGATCCGGCAGATAGTGAAGATTGTAAATACTGGTATTGTAAATACCGCTTGGAAGCACAGGTTTATTTACAGCAACTGCTGGATATGAGAATGAACCGACGGGAATTCGAAAAAGTCTCTCAGCCTGTTTTTTTAGGTTATTATTACAAAGATTCCGATCATCAGGATGAGACGATAGAAGTTAAAGCGGCGTTGAACATGTTCGACGAATTAGGAACTCCTAAAGACGAGAAACGGGCCGTTGCTTTTCCGAATGCAGGCGTACACGTTATTGCCTGTGGTTTATCGTCGAAAGCTATTCCTGAAGTCAGACAACAAACTTTCGATTTTGCCCGTCAAGTTTTGGGTATGAAATAATTCTTCCAACACGTTTGTCAATAAATTATACAAGTATTGTCTGTTTTTTTGACAGATTTAAGGTGCTGTTTATTTGATAAATATCTGAATATAAATTTATTAGTTAAATTGGCATGTCGATTGTGGATCTAGGGTAAAATCCATATTCCTATGATCGATATTAAATTATTTGTACGCAACCTGATTCACAATAAGCTTTATTTTGCTATTACGGTTTTGGGATTTGCTATCGCATTGACTTTTGTACTGGTGTTGAGTGTTTATATTCGTCAGGAACTATCGGTAGACCAATTTCATCAAAATAAAGACCGGATTTATCGGGTGGTCGATGAAGAGGGATCGTATTGGGGGGCTGTGATTGGTAGCGAACTGCAAAGTAAATATCCTGAGATCGAATGTTATACAAGATATTATAATCAGAACTATATGGTAGAAATTCCTCATCAGGAAAAAATCCTGATGCAAACAGCTCTGATCGATTCTTCATTTTTCCGGATGTTCTCCTTTCCCTTGATTAAAGGCGATCCTGCTACTGTGTTACTCGATAAGAATAATATTGTACTGACGCGTTCTTTTGCCCATAAAGTTTATGGTTCTGAGGATATTCTGGGAAAAGAAATTGTTATCAACGGTAAACATCGGCTGATCGTTACAGGCGTTATGGAAGATCTTCCTTATAATACTCATTTTGGGGTTACAGAAGGATTTGTCCGTTTCGGTCTATTGGCAGATATTTGGGAAATGCCACGGATATTGGAAGAAAACGGTAATAGTTCTTTCGGATTATATCTCCTGACTTATCCGGGTACGGATATCGTTTCAAAAAAGGACATTATCCTGCGGGATTTTAAGAGTACTTACTGGAAATATCGTGATGGTTTTAGTAGTAAACTGGATTTTGAACCATTGAGTGCGGTATATTGGGGAGGAAAGACATCTAATAGCAAAACACAGGGAAACAGCAAAACAACCCTGGTGGGATTGTCCGTAATCGCTTTATTGATTTTGATATTGGCTTTAATAAACTACAATAACCTTTCCATTGCTCAGACTACGAATCGGGCCAAAGAAGCGGCTATCAAAAAATTGTTAGGAATCAATAATACGACCTTGTTTTGGCAGTTTGTCGTAGAATCATTGATTCTGTGTACTTTTTCGTTTGCGATCGCTTTGGTATTTTCCTGGATTTTGATGCCCTTTTTTGAACAGATTTTCGACACCCGTTTGTTTTATCGGGATATGTTGACCTGGGGTAACGGAATTATATTTCTTCTGTCGCTTCTGTTTTTCGGAGGTCTTGTCGGTCTTGTACCTGCCTGGATTATAACCCGCTTCAAACCTATAGAAGTTGTAAAAGGGATATTTAAAAAGAGGATGAAAAGCGTTTATGGAAATATATTGATTTGTTTCCAGTATGTCGTTGCAATAGCTCTGACGATTGCTACGTTTACCATCTTACTGCAAGCCTATTATCTACGGAATTATAAACTGGGATTCGATCGGGAAAATGTCATTTACCTGGACAACGTGGTCGATCCTTCCCAGAAGGATGCTTTACGGAGTGAAATGATGCGGATCCCCGGAGTAGTTAATCTTTCTTTTTGTCAAGGATCGCCTTTAGACGGTGGAAATAATAATTCGATGAAAGTAGGCGAAAGGTCTCTAAGTTGGCAAGTATTTAAAATCGACTCCGCTTTTTTTCATGTACTGGGTTTGCATGTAGAGCCGACAGGAGCGGATTG
>OGPN01002527.1_pt1 | contig 10520 bp, 8 predicted proteins | sample 1552941 | NCBI WGS metagenome assembly OGPN01 (sample SAMEA2580220, study PRJEB22360) | human gut metagenome | biome: human gut; feature: human-associated habitat; material: faeces | place: Denmark | collected 2008/2010
GCCAGCCGTGCCGCGACCTCAGCTTCCCGCGCCGAGAGCGCCGCCCTGCGCGCCGAATCCTTTGCGCCCGAGGACGGCACCCTGCTCAGTGTCAACGGCAAAGGCGGCGCGGTGGTGCTGGACGCGCAGGACGTAGGCGCGCTGCCTGCCCCGGTGGCCCCGCAGGCTGGGGGCCTCCTGCCGGGGCCGGCCATCCCCCGCTATACCCCCACCGTCACTCCCGCCGCCCTCAAGACCCTGCTGGAGGCCACCTGATGTTCACGGTGCTGGATGTCTCCCGCTGGCAGGGCCGCATAGACTGGGATACCGTAAAAGCCAGCGGCAGGGTCCACGGCGTGATGCTGCGCGCACTGGGCAGCAGGAGCGGCACGCCCTACATCGACCCCATGTTTGAAACAAACTACTCTGCCTGCACCCGGCTGGGCATCCCGGTGGGGGTCTACTATTACAGCTGTGCCGTTACCGCCCCACAGCGGGATGCCGAGCTGGCCCTCCTGCACGATGCCCTCAGGGGAAAGCGGCTTCAGCTGCCCGCTGCCATCGACGTGGAGGATGCCCGCCTGCGTGCCCTGGCACCAGACGCGCTCTCCGCCCTTGTTGCCGGGGCGGCACGGCAGCTGGAGCACTGGGGCCTGTACGCCATGGTATACACCTACACCCATTTTGCAGATACCGCCCTGCACATGGACACACTGGCCCCCTTCGACCTCTGGCTGGCGGACTACCGGGGCAAACGCCCGGCCCGCAGGCACGGAATGTGGCAGTACACCAGCAGGGGCAGGGTACCCGGCATCTCCGGCCCCGTGGACCTGAGCCGCACCGAAAAGGATTATCCCGCCCTGCTCCACCGGGCGGGGCTCGACCGTACCATCCTATAAAAGAAAGGAGTTCCCCATGAAGAAATGCAAGATCTCTCCCGCCACGCTGGCCCGCACGGCGGCGCTGGCACTGGCGCTGACCAATCAGGTGCTCAGCGCCACCGGCCACCCGGTCCTGCCCATTGAATCGGCAGAGCTGGCGCAGCTGGTCTCCACCGGCCTGACCATTGCCACCGCGCTGGTCAGCTGGTGGAAGAACAATTCCTTCACCCCGGAGGCCATCGAAGCCGATGACTTCCTCTGCCAGCTGAAGGAGCACAGATAACCAAAAAGGGACGATGCTGTTGCGGCATCGTCCCTTTTTGGTTATCTGCTTTTGTTCTGAAGCACCGGCTCAGGAAATGGCATCCACGTCCCACTTCATGCGGACGGCATCCGCGCCATCCAGTTTGATATTCAGTGCACCGGCATTGTCCAGCACCTGCTCCGGGGTGCGGGCACCGCACAGCACATGCAGGCCGGGGATCATCCGGGCCGTCAGGGCAATGACCAGCTGGGCCATGGTGCAGTCGTATTTCCCGGTCAGGTCGCCCCACTTGGCCAGCAGATCCAGCGCCTGCTTCCGGCGGGCGGGCTGGAAGCTGGGGTTGCTGTTCCGGGTGCTGCCCTCGGGGAAGGTGGTCTCCATAGTGACCTTGCCGGTGAGCAGACCCTGCTCCAGCGGGGAGTAGGCCTGCACCGAAACACCCAGCTCCCTGCAGGTGGGCAGGAGCTGCTTTTCGATGCGGCGGGTCAGCAGGCTGTACTTCTCCTGAATGACATCCAGCTGGCCGTACCGGCAATAGCCCCGGATGAGATCCGCCGTCACGTTGGACGCACCAATGGCGCGGATCTTGCCCTGCTCCTTCAGCTTCATCATGGCCTCCACGGTCTCCTCCAGCGGATAGAGGCCGAGGTCCGGGCTCTGCCAGTGGGTGTACAGCACATCCAGGTGGTCGGTGCCCAGGCGGCGCAGGCTGTCCTCCACGTCCTCGATGATGCTCTGCGCCGAGAGGTCTCGGTAGACGGCGGTGCCGTCCACGACCTTGTGGAGCACCGGCGTTTCATGCCGCCACTCCAGGCCGCATTTGGTGGAGAGCACCACCTTGTCCCGGTCGATGTGTTTCAGGGCCTCGCCCACCACGGTCTCGCTGTGGTACAGGCCGTAGATGGGCGCGGTGTCGATCCACCGGATGCCCTGCTCCACAGCAGTCTGGATGGCTTTGACCGAAAGGGCATCATCGTTGTCGCCCCACCAGCTTCCGCCGCCGATGGCCCAGGTGCCCATGCCCAGAAAAGGCACTTCGATGCCGCTGCGGCCAATGTTCAGGTTTTCCATATACGTTTCCCTCCATGCCAGCAGTGTTCCCCGCAATGGGAACCATTCATACAGAGGCTGGCATCTTTTGTTGTATTTTTTGCTTTTTTACAAAAAAGAGAACTGCGGTGCGAGTCAGCTCCGCACAGCAGCCCTCTTTTTTCCAATCAGATATTGCCGAACTCGCTCAGTTCCAGCTTGTCGTTGTGGGTCTCGGCCCAGCGGACGGCCCAATCAGAGGTGAACAGCAGCAGACGGTTGCCCTTCATATCCTCCACAGCCTTGGTATCGCTGGTCAAATCCAGGTCGCGCAGGTTGTAGGTGTCGGGGTCGTTCTTCACCCAGCGCAGCTGCTCAAAGGGCAGCTGCTGCATCCGGATCTCCACGTTGTACTCGGTGTTCAGGCGGTACTCCAGCACTTCCAGCTGCAGCACACCGACCACGCCGACCACCACTTCCTCCATGCCGCCGCCGACTTCGCGGAAGATCTGGATGGCACCCTCCTGGGCGATCTGCTCCATACCCTTCACGAACTGCTTGCGCTTCATGGTGTCCTTCTGCTCGATGCGGGCAAAATGCTCCGGTGAGAAGGTGGGGATGCCCGCAAACTCGACCTTCTTTTTGCCGGTGCACAGGGTGTCGCCGATGGAGAAGATGCCCGGGTCAAACAGGCCGATGATATCGCCCGCGTAGGCCTCATCCACGATGGCGCGATCCTGCGCCATCAGCTGGGTGCCGGTGGCCAGCTTGATGTTCTTGCCCTCCTGCACGTGGTAAGCCTCCATGCCGCGCTCGAACTTGCCGGAGCAGATGCGCATAAAGGCGATGCGGTCACGGTGGGCCTTGTTCATGTTGGCCTGGATCTTGAAGATGAAGGCCGAGAACTCGTCACGGCAGGGGTCCACCGGCTCGCCGGTCAGGCTGTCCACACGGGCCAGCGGGGTGGGGGTGAGCCGCAGGAAGTTTTCCAGGAAGGGCTCCACGCCGAAGTTGGTCAGAGCAGAGCCAAAGAACACTGGGCTCAGCTCACCGCGCAGCACCTTGTCGAGGTCAAATTCCTCGGCAGCGCCGTCCAGCAACTCGATCTCGTCCACCAGCTGCTGGTGCAGGTAGGGGGTCAGCAGCTCGTCCAGTGCGGCATCGCCCAGTTCGGCCTCGGTCTCGTTGACCTTCTTCACGCCGTTGGCGCGGCCGTCGCTGGAGAAAGCCAGCACCTTGCGGGTGTTGCGGTCAAACACGCCCTTGAACTCCTTGCCGCAGCCGATGGGCCAGTTCATGGGGTAGGTCTTGATGCCCAGGATCTCCTCGATGTTTTCCATCAGCTCAAAGGGATCGCGGGCTTCGCGGTCCATCTTGTTGATGAAGGTGAAGATGGGGATGTGACGCAGGGTGCAGACCTTGAACAGCTTGATGGTCTGGGCCTCAACGCCCTTTGCCGCATCGATGACCATGACAGCGGAGTCCGCTGCCATCAGGGTGCGGTAGGTATCCTCCGAGAAGTCCTGATGGCCCGGGGTATCCAAAATGTTCACGCACTTGCCTGCATAGTTGAACTGCAGGACAGAGGAAGTGACAGAAATACCGCGCTGCTTTTCGATGTCCATCCAGTCGGACACAGCGTGCTTGGCGCTCTGCTTGCCCTTGACGGAACCGGCCTGATTGATGGCTCCACCGTACAGCAGCAGCTTTTCGGTCAGGGTCGTTTTGCCGGCATCGGGGTGGCTGATGATCGCAAACGTCCGGCGGCGCTCGATCTCTTCACGATTTGTCATATATTGATTTCTCCTGAATCAGAATGGCTCTTTATTCGGTCAATCTCACGTTACATTGGTGATTCTCCGTAAACTGGCTTGCCCTCTCAGTCTGCTTCGCAGCCAGTTCTCCCAAAGGGAGAGCCGGTTGCTGCTCCAGGTACAGGCCCTGCAGATCTGCAGCGCTTCTCCTTCCAGATGCGTTGGCTCCCCCTTCGGGGGAGCTGGCAAAGCCGACAGGCTTTGACTGAGAGGGCAAGGATGCCAAAATTACACACAATTTATATTTTACCAGCAATTCCACCTAGATGCAAGAGTTTTTGTTATTTTTTCAGGAGGAAGCAGGGCAAGGGGGCGGTATCGGCCCAATTGGCGAAACCGCAGACAAGGGCGGTGCACTGTTTCAGGGGCCGGGAGCGCATCCACTGTAGGATCTCGGTCTTTTCGTCGGAGCCGATGACCTTGCCGCTGTACAGGATGGCGCTGAGCACCCCGCCGGGCCGCAGGGCCTCGAGGGCAGCTTCCAGCGCCGGGATGCTGCTTTGGGCGTGGGAGAATACCCCGTGGTCGGCACCGGGCAGCCAGCCGAAGTTGAACATCACGGCATCGACGGTGCCGGGCTGTACATATTGTAAGAGGTTGGCGTGGCTGTCGCAGTGAAGCTCTGCCGCAAGGCCCTTCCGTGCAAGGTTCTGTCGGGTGGAGGCAATGGCTTCGGGCTGGATGTCAAAGCCCAGCACTCGGCCCTCTTCGCCCACAAGGCGGCAGAGAAAGGCCGTGTCGCCCCCGTTGCCGCAGGTGGCATCCAGATACAGTCCGCCCGGTGCCAGTGTGCTGCGCAAAAAGCGGTGGGTCAGCTCCACTGCCGTCAGGTCCGGCACGCGGCGGCGCACCAGCAGGCCGCCGCGCGGCACAAAACCGAACTTTGCCGCCAGCGCCTGCGCAGCGGTATTGCCGGCATCCGGCAGTGGCGCGGTGAATTCGCTGGGGGCAGTCCGGTCAAAGCCGCCGTTCTGGCGCAAAACCTCCCGCAGCAGATAGCTTCCGTACCCGCGGCTCTGCCATTCCGGGGCAATTTCCAACGCTTCAAAACAATCGGCACAGGTAACGGCATGGCCGATGCAGCCTTTCTCTTTATATAACGAATAGACACAGCGGTTTTGTGCGTCCAGTGCCGTTTTTTCAATCCGCATGGGCAAGCTCCCCCTAATGTTTCAGTCTGCAACTGATTGTACGGCATGGGGCGGATAAAGTCAAACCACAGCCCAAACTGACCGGATTTTTGGAGATTTCACATTTCTTTCACGCAGTCGCGAAACTGTTTTCACAATTAGCGGTTATACTGTAGGCACAAGGTTGAGGGAAGCAAGAAAGACAAAGCAAAAGCTTCCGCCAGACCGTGTATCACCGCCCGGCGGCCCCCAAGCGCCGTGCGGCAGAACAAAGGAGAGATTTTTCATGAGTGAATATGATTATTCGGGTCTTTATAATAATGGCGGCCCGCAGAATAATAACGGGCAGCCAGCGGGCACTCAGCCGGAACAGCCCCAGGCAGAGCAGTCCGGTTACCCCAATGTGGGCAGCAGCGGAGTGAACACCGCCAACACCGCACAGACAGATTATTCTAATTATTCCAGCCAACAGAACAGCAGCTATAACCCCCAGGGCCCCGCTGCAGGCAATGGCGGCAACGGTGGCAACGGCAATAACGGCGGCTACAATGGCTACAGCTATTCCAGCAACCCACAGCCCCCGCAGAACGAGCCCAAAAAGAGCCACGGCGGCAAAAAGGTTTTGCTGCGTGTGGCGGCCTGCATCGGTGTGGTAGCCCTTGGCTTTGGCGGTGGCCTGGCAGGAACTGTGGTTGCCAGCCGCACCGGCTTGACCGGCGGCCAGGTTGTGGTCCAGCAGGTCCAGCGTGACACCAACACGGATTCTGTATCCCAGGGCAGCACTAACGGCACCAACCTGTCGATTCAGGATGTTGCCGCGCTGGTACAGCCCAGCGTTGTGGCCATCACCACCGAGCAGATGGTCAGCACCAACACCTGGTTTGGCGGCAGCTATGTGCAGAGCGGTGCAGGCTCCGGCGTGATCATCTCGCAGGATGGTTACATTGTGACCTGTGCCCATGTGGTTTCCGGCGCAAATAACATCACGGTACAACTGGCAGACGGAACAGAGTATACCGCAACGGTCGTTGGCCAGGATTCTACTTCGGACGTTGCAGTCCTGAAAATCGAAGCCACCGGTCTGACTCCGGCTGTGATTGGCGACAGCGACAGCCTGGCTGTTGGCGAAACCACCATTGCCGTTGGCAACCCGCTGGGTACCCTGAGCAACACCGTTACCAATGGTATTGTCAGCGCCTTGAACCGTGAAGTTACCGTTCAGGGCAACGATATGAATCTGATCCAGACCAGCGCTTCCATCAGCCCGGGCAACTCCGGCGGCGGCCTGTTCAATGCAAACGGTGAGCTGATCGGTATTGTCAACGCCAAGAGCAGCTCCAGCGATGCAGAGGGGCTTGGCTTTGCAATCCCCATCAATACCGCCATGGAAATGGCAAAACAGATGATCGAAAAGGGTTATGTTGCCCGCCCGGCCATGGGTGTTACGGTCATCACCATCAATGATGCCCAGACTGCTATGCAGTACGGCGTCAGCAACTATGGTGTGTATATCTACCAGATTGCATCCGGCAGCGGTGCCGAAAAAGGCGGCCTGAAGCTGGGTGACCGCATCATCTCCATTGATGATGTGGCAGTCTCCAGTGCATCCGATGTACAGAAGTATTGCCAGAGCAAGGAAGTTGGCGATACCGTTACCCTGCAGGTAGAGCGTGATGGCAAGGTCATCAGCTGCGAAGTGACCCTGGGCGAAAGCACCCAGTCCACCGCAACGGCTGAAAGCGGGAACTAAGTTCTTTACGGGAGTTTTTTTGTCCCTTCTTTGAAAAGAAGGGACCGAAGAAACTTTAGTATAGCAAAACAGAAAAAATAAAATTAAGGCACATCACACAGGGATTGTGTGGTGCGCCTTTTTGGTGTATGGATTTTACAGAAATGGGCGCAAATTGAAAAACGATTTGTAGGGAACGGTCTTGACCGTTCCGGGTGTTCGCCATATTTCGGTTTTTTGGGGTGCATTGTTTGTGGGCTTTCGGAAAGGTTAGGACCGTTCCCTACAGAGCATTTTATTGTAGGCAACCAACAATAAAACAGGTGGTAGGGCGGGGTGCCCTCACCCCGCCGCGGAGAAGCGTAAATATTTGCCGCAAACCGATAAATTGTTTGTAGGGGACGATGCTTGCATCGTCCCGCATGACGGGCAGAGAAAATATATTTTACCAAAAAACAAAGATGTGTGTCCATTCGGCGGCCAGGGGGCTGGCCGCCCTACCGCGCAATAAATTATAAGGAAGAATTATAAACAAAAAGGGCACACCACGTAATCTATCCGTGATGTGCCTATAATTTTATTTTATATGATAATATGATTAAAGTTTCTGCTTCCTTCTTTTCAAAGAAGGAACAAAATCCCCCGTAAAAACCTCACATATCATGATTCTCAATCAGCTTGCGGCCCATCAGAACGCCCATGACGGAGGCCATCATCAGGCCGCGGGTCCATCCGGAGGAATCGCCCAGGCAGTGCAGGCCGGAAATGTTCGTTTCCAGGTCGGTGTCCATCTTGACCTTGTTGGAATAGAACTTCAGCTCCGGGCTGTACAGCAGGGTTTCCGGTGCGGCAAAGCCGGGGGCAACATGGTCCACCATCTTGATGAACTCAATAATGCTCACCATGGCGCGGTACGGCATGGCGGCGGTAATGTCGCCCGCAACGGCATCTTTCAGGGTAGGGCGCACATTGGAATGTGCCAGCTCCTTGGCCCAAGTGCGCTTGCCGTCCAGAATATCACCGTAGCGCTGTACCAGAATATGCCCGGCACCCAGCATGTTGGTCAGTTCGCCAACCTTCTGGGCATAGGCAATGGGCTGGTTGAACGGCTCGGTAAAGTTGTGGCTGACCAGAATGGCCAGGTTGGTGTTGCCGGATTTCAGATCCTTGTAGCTGTGACCGTTGACGACCGCCAGGTCATTGTCATAGTTTTCCTGCGCGACAAAGCCGCCGGGGTTTTGGCAGAAGGTGCGGACCTTGTTCTTCCACGGGTTGGGGTAACCGATCAGCTTGCCTTCGTACAGAACCTTGTTGATGGTCTCCATGATCTCGTTGCGGCACTCCACACGCACACCAATATCAACGGTGCCGGGCTTGTGGGCAATGTTGTGCTCGGCGCACAGCTTTTCCAGCCAATCTGCACCGCGGCGGCCGGTGGCAATCACAACCTGGTCGGCGCGCAGCTCGCGGCGCTCGCCCTTTTCGGTGATCACAACGCCCTTGCACTCGCTGCCTTCCAGCAGAATGTTGTCACATTCGGTGTTGAACAGCATCTCCACACCGCGGGCCAGCAAATAGTTCTGGATGTTCAGGTACAGCTGCTGGGCTTTTTCGGTTCCAAGGTGGCGGATGGGGCAGTCCACCAGCTGCAGGCCGGCCTGGATGGCGCGCTTGCGGATCTCCTTGATCTCGCTGCCCTCGTAAATACCTTCCACATGCGGGTCAGCGCCAAATTCCAGATAGATCTTGTCAGTGTAGTTGATCAGCTCCTGGGCAAAATCCTCACCGATCAGCTCCGGCAGCTCGCCGCCAACCTGATAGGAGAGAGAGAGCTTGCCGTCCGAGAACGCACCGGCACCGGAAAAGCCGGTGGTGATGGCGCAGGTGGGCTTGCAGTTCACGCAGTGGCCGGTTTTATCTTTGGGGCAGTGGCGCTTTTCTACCGGTTTGCCCTTTTCAATCAGGCAGATGCGCGGGCCGGTAGTTTTGCTGCTTTTGCGCAGCAGTTCCAGTGCGGTAAAAATACCGGCCGGGCCGGCGCCAACGATAATCAGATCATAATTGTTCATGTAGGGTAATTGCTCCTTAAATTTACAAATAAGCGCCGTTTCAGCGCAGGGTAACATCAGGTTGCGGCATCCGCTGTGGGCTCTTGGTCGGGTTCCGGTGGTTCGGTGGTCAGCTCCGGGGCTGGCACATCGGGCAGGTCCGTTTCGGCAGATTCTTCTGCAGCGGGTTCAGCCGGGGCAGGGGAGGGGGCTTCGGGGGATGGCTCCGGTGCGGCAGCGGTTTCCATTTCCGCCTTGGCAGCATCCAGCCTGTCCAGCGCATGGAACTCCATCGCAATATAAATGGTGCAGCACAGGTTCAAAATGCCCTCTGCCAGTAAAAAGATGCCGGACAGCAGCAAAAGATCCACGTTGCGGTTGTTCAGCAGCTGAGAACACGCCAGCAATGCCCCGCACAACAGCGAAACAATGCTGAGCAGCAGCACCACCCACCACTTTTGCCCCTTGCGCTTGGCAAGGGCAAAGGAAGACTGTGCGCGCACCACGCCATCCACCAGCAGCATCAGGCCAAACAGCAGCGGCAACAGCCATTCAAAGGTCATGGCGCTTTGTACGGTACACAATAGTGCCCACATGCCCAGCGCAATGGTGGGCAGGCTGAGCAACAGGCTGACGGCGGCTCGGATGCTGCCGTTATCTTTCTTAAAATAACCGTACAGGCTTTGCAGCCCGCACAAAACCACCAACAAGCCCAGCGCAATGCAGAACACATCGGCAACCGCCTGCGGGGCAAGCAGCAACAGCAGGCCAAGCAGAATGTACAGCACACTGAACACCAGCATGCCAGGTTTGATATGGCGCAGCATACAAACCCCTCCTTATACAGCGGCAGCCGGTTTCTGGCCGGCTTCCATTGGCAGCAAAATGTCGCGGTGGCACTTGCGCATAAACACAGCGCACAGCGTAACGGCAACCAGCTCTGCAATGGGAAAAGCAAACCACACGGCGTTTACGTTACCGGTGTGGCTCAGCAGCCAGGCGGCAGGCACTAGCACAACCAGCTGGCGGATCACCGAAACCAACAGCGCCAGCGTGCCGCGCCCCAGCGCCTGGAACGCGGAGGAAGAAATTACGTTGAAACCTGCCATCGGAAAATGGATGGCAATAATGCGCAAGGCCAGAATACCCATGGCCAGCATGGTGGGGCTGGCGTTGAACACACCCAGCAGCACATGTGGGAAAACTTCGGCCAGAATCAGGCCGCACAGCATAATGCACTCGGCAAAGCAGACAGCCAGTTTGATGGTTTGGGTAATGCGCTTGGGCTGGCGGGCACCGTAATTGTAGCCGATAATGGGCACCATGCCGTTGTTAATGCCAAAAATAGGCATGAATACAAAGCTTTGCAGCTTGAAGTAAACACCAAACACCGCAACGGCGGTGCTGGAAAAGGCAATCAGGATGTTGTTCATCGCAAAGGTCATCACGCTGCCAATGGCGTTCATGGCAATGGAGGGGATGCCCACCGCGTAAATGCGCTTGATGGTGGACCCCGCCGGGCGGAAGCCTTTCAGCGTTAGGTTGATGTCCTTATTGCACAGCAGGTTCATCGTCAGCCCGGCAGCTGCGCCGATCCACTGCCCGGCTACGGGAGGCACACCAGCACCCGCCGGCTGGGCGCGCG
>OGPN01002531.1_pt1 | contig 10514 bp, 8 predicted proteins | sample 1552941 | NCBI WGS metagenome assembly OGPN01 (sample SAMEA2580220, study PRJEB22360) | human gut metagenome | biome: human gut; feature: human-associated habitat; material: faeces | place: Denmark | collected 2008/2010
TGGCAGCGTGTCCATGAGGGCCAGCCGGTGCCGGAGGAATACCGGGTGATGGCTTATCCCGCGCCGGAAATTCTGCGGGACGAGGCCCCGGCCCAGACGGTGCAGCCGGAGGCAGCGCCCACCGCCGAAGCTGCGGCCCCGCCGCCCGTCGTCCCCATTATTCTCAACAGCCAGAACAGCGCCGACCGCATGAAAGAAATCACCGACCGGCTGGAAACCGGCATACAGGAACTTTTCGAGAGTGAACGCTACAAAGCCTATCTCACCTCTATGGCGAAGTTCCACAGTTACAGCTTCAACAATACGCTGCTGATCGCCATGCAGGGCGGCCAGCTTGTGGCGGGCTACAACAAGTGGCGGGACGATTTTCACCGCAATGTGAAACGGGGCGAGAAAGGCATCAAGATTTTGGCCCCCGCCCCCTATAAGGTGAAAAAGGAAGTGCCGAAGCTGGACGAACAGGGCAAGCCGGTCATGGACAAAGACGGCAAGCCTCTGACCGAAGTACAGGAAACACAAGTTCCGGCGTTCAAGATCGTGTCTGTCTTTGACGTGAGCCAGACCGAGGGCGAACCGTTGCCCTCTATCGGTGTGGACGAGCTGGCCGGAAATGTGGAGCAATACGAGGACTTCTTCAAGGCACTGGAACAGATTTCCCCCGTGCCGATGGCCTTTGAGGACATCCCCGGTGGTTCTCACGGCTACTACCACCTGACGGAAAAGCGGATCGCCATACAGGAGAACATGAGTGAGCTGCAAACTTTGAAAACAGCCATCCATGAGATTGCCCATGCCAAGCTCCACGCCATTGACCCGGACGCCCCTGTGACCGAGCAGGCCGACCGGCCCGACAGCCGCACCCGCGAGGTGCAGGCCGAGAGCGTGGCCTATGCCGTCTGCCAGCACTACGGACTGGACACGTCCGACTATTCCTTTGGGTATGTGGCCGGTTGGAGTTCCGGCAAAGACCTGAAAGAGCTGCGGGCGTCCCTTGAAACCATCCGGGCCACCGCCCATGAGCTGATTACCACCATCGACGGCCACCTTGCCGAGCTTCAGCAACAGCGGCAGGCGCAGCAGGCCGTGGAGCAAATTGTGGAGCCGACTGTGGAACAGGCCGCCGAGCAGCCTGCCCCCGACAGTGTGTTTTCCAAGCTGCCCCCGGAACAGCAGCAGGAAATGACCGACAGTGTAAAGGCCATGCTGCAAACCCTGATTGACGCCGATGTGAAATCCACCGGCGAGGTGACGCAAGGCACGTTAGACGCCATTCAGACACAGGGCTTTGTCCTTTCCGGCGACGGGACGCTGCAACGGGCCGAGGCCCAGCCGGAGCCGCAGCCGTGGAATGGGATTGACGGCCTTTTGAACAACAAGTCCATTATGCCGGAGGCCACCCCCACAGAACGGGCCAACGCCCTGATCGACTGGGCCGAGCGCAACGGACAGCGCATGGGCAACGAGGAACGCCGGTTGATCGTGGAGTACGCCGAGGCTGTGGGCAACACGGACAAGGTGATCGAGCTTATCAACCGCCTGTGCGAACATGGCTATGAAATGCAGCACGGCCATGTGGACGAGCTGGTGAAAAGCCGGATTGACCGGGAAATCGCAGAGGCCAAGGCCGCACAGCAGCCCACCCTTGACCCCACGGCAGAGCCGGTTGTGACGATCCTTTTCACCGAAAGCCCCGATCTGGAAATGGGCCAGCAAATGCCGCTGCATGAGGCCGACGCCCTGTTTGCCCGGCTGGACGCAGAACATCGGGGCGGCGGCTACTATGATAAGACCGACTTCCGCATTGATTTCACATTCCAAGGAGAGCCGCACAGCTATTCCGGGCGGCAGGATTTTGGCGACCGGGACGGTTCCCTGATTGAGCATATCCGGGAGTATCAGACCTTTTATCTGAACGATGAAAAATGGAAAGACCATTTGACCCGGCAGGGCGGCCCGGAGGCGTGGGCGGAGGATCACGCCAGCCGTGAAGCCTTTCTCACCGAGATCATTCCCTACATGGAGCTGCATTGCAACCTGTCCCGGCTGGAACAGGAGGCGCAGACCCGTTTGGCGTCCAGCGACACCCTGACGCCGGAGGAAACCGCCTACTATGGGGCGCTGGTGGACTACGCTATGGAGTGCCGTCCGCTGCTCAACCACGGAGAGCCTTTGCCGGAAATGCCGAAACTGACCGACTTCGACCAGAGCTTGCAGGACTACAAGGCGCAGGTGGAGGCGGAAATTGCACAGGAGGCCGCCGACGCCGGTATGACCGTAGAGGAATATGCGGCGGCTGGCTATGAGGCCCTGGCCCAGCCGCAGGAGGTCAAAGAGCCGCCCCAGCAGGAAGCCCCGGAACAGCAGACAAAAGAACCTGCGGCGTCCGACTACTACTATTCCATCAATGAGGGCGCGGCCCGCCGTGCCAAGGAAATGAACAGCTTTTCCGACTACAAGCCCAGCAGCGCCACAGCCGAATACCGGCATTATGTGGATAAAGCCTTTGCGCTGGCACAGGAACAGAAAAAGCGCGTCGATCCCATGTACCATGAGAAGATCGACAGCTTGCTTGACACCTATGCCCGGAAGCTGGCTGCCAATATGAACCACGGCTATGAGATTGACGCCCGTGTTCCGTCCATTTTGATTGCCGGTGGTTCCAATTTCCCGGTACGCAAGAAAGAGAAACAGAACGCGGCCCGCGATAGCAATATGCAGGAATGGCAGTACATCCAAGGGCTGCTTGATAAAATCCGCAGCACCGGCATGGGCGGCATCCGGCAGGACGACCCGCAGGCCATTCCCAAGCTGCAAAAGAAGCTGGCCGGTCTGGAAAAGGCGCAGGAAACCATGAAAGCGGTCAATGCCTATTACCGCAAACACGGTACGCTGGACGGCTGCCCGCACCTCTCTCCTGAAAACCTTGAAAACCTGAAAGCAGATATGGCGTCCGGCTGGCACTATGAAAAGAAGCCGTTTCAGAGCTGGGAGCTGTCCAACAACAATGCGGAAATCCGCCGTGTCCGGCAGCGGATCGAAAGCCTGACCCGCGCAAACGAAGTGGCCTATGTGGGCTGGGAGTTTGACGGCGGCCATGTGGAGGCCAACCGGGATCAGGGCCGCTTGCAGGTGTTCTTTGACGGCAAGCCGGAAGCGGACGCCCGCCAGCAGTTGAAAGAGAACGGTTTCCGCTGGGCGCCGAGTGTGGGCGCATGGCAGCGGCTTTTGAACGACAACGCCTACCATGCGTCGGACAGGATCGCTTGTATTCAGCCCCTTTCCGGCATCAAGCCCACGGAGCTGCAACGCAACAGCAGCCGGGAGCAGCGGGCGCAGATGGCACAGGAACAGGCCGAGCCGGACTACTTCTACCGGGTACACGCCAACCCCCGCAGCGACAGCCGGGAAAACCTGTATATGCTGCAAGCCTATATCCCGCAGGATAACGGCAGGGCCAAGATCGGGGATATTCTCTACGTCGGGACGCCGGAACGGTGCCGGGAGCTGATGGATCAGCTCAACACCGGGGAGCTGACGCAGGAAGCCGTCAAGGAGTTGTATGCCAAGGAACAGGAGCAGCCGACACAAGAACCCACCCCGGAACAGGAACCGGGACAAGAGCCGGAGCCGGAACAAGAACCCGTGCAGGAGCCGGAGCCGGAAACCGCCCCGGCGCAGGAAGTTACTTCCGACACCGAGCCGCAGGCGGCTCCCGCCGAAACCCTGACGGAGTTGCAGAAAAAGGCGCTGGAAATCGCTGACCGCTACAAAGACCTGCCCTTGCAGGCCAAGATTGATGTGATCGCGCAGGCATTTGGCTGCAAGACCGGCGAAATCCACACGTCCCCCTGTACCGGCAAATGGCGCGGCACCAGCGATATGACGATCCGTTTTGACAACGGCGCGTCCCTGTTTATCGGCAACCACCTGACGCCGAAAGCCAAGACGGTCAAGGTGCAAACGGAATGTGTCAACCGCACTTTGGTACAGTACAACCCGGAGATCGTCAAGGCCACCAAGGAAGCGGCCCTGCCCGCGCTGTTGCAGCGGGAGGCCAAGGACAACGAGATCGCGGCCCAAAAGGGCTTGAAGCCCTACACGCTGCTCAATGTGGAGTTCAACGAGGGAGCCGACGAAAAGACCGGCGGTTATATTGGCTGGTACTATGTGACGCTGGCCGTGGACGGAAAAATCTGTACCCATCTGGAAACGGGATTGAACCATGATATTGCGAACGGCAAGGTAAGCGACACCCCAACACGGGCTGACTACTATCCGGCAGGTGCCTTGAAAGAGGCCGATGTGGACTACGTTTTCAATAACGTGGGCTTTTCTTCTGATTCCAGCCTCTATACGGTGCCGCTGCGGGACGATGTGCGGGAACGTGCCGAAAAAACACTGGCCGAGCGTAGCGCCGCAGCGCCGGAGGCAGGCCGGGAATGGGGCTTTTACATCATCCCCGATCTGAAAACATGGGCCACCAATGCCGAACAACAGACCCCGATTGAACACTTCGCCACCTTTGAGGAAGCCAAGGCCCGGTTCGACGAGCTGCGGAGCCAGCCCTATAACAGCGAGGCCAAGGATTTGAACACCGATGGCCGACCCTACGCCCATCTGACACTGGGCATGGAAAGCAAGGACGGCATGAGCGCCGCCGATATTCTCCATGTGCGGGCGGGCCAGAATTATCTTGTGGAGGACTTCACCCGCATGGAATGGCTGCGGAGTGATCCCGTGGTACTGGAAAGCCTCTCCCGTGTGGCACAGGAAATCGGCTTTGACCGGGTGCGGCCCTATGCGATGGAGAACGGCAGCTACAAGGCCATGCCGGATATGCCTTTCACCCAATGGGAAAACCCGTATTTCACCGTCGATCCCCCGGAGCAGGGCGACACCTTTACCATCTACCAGCTCAAAGGCGGGCCGGAAACACGGGACTATCGCTTTGAGGCTTACGAGAGCTTGCAGGAAGCGGGGCTGGCCGTTGACCGGCAGAATTACGATCTTATCTACACGGCCCCGCTGGACGGCAAAACCACGCTGGAGGACATCTACCGTACATTCAACCTTGACCGTCCCGCCGACTTCACCGGCCACAGCCTTTCCGTTTCCGACGTTGTGGTGCTGAACCGTAGCGGCAAGGAGGAAGCCCATTACTGTGACAGCTTCGGCTTTACGCCGGTGCCGGAGTTTTTCTTGCAGCGGGAAAAACAGCTTACGCCACGGGAATTGCTCACCGGCGAGAGCATCCAGACCCCAAGAGGTAGCTTCCTTGTAACCGACATGAGCCGGGAGCAGTTGGAGGCCGCAGGCTATGGTTTCCACCACCAATCCGAGGACGGCAAGTATCTTATCATGGGCAACGGCACAGACGCTTTTGCCATCCCCGCCCAGCAGGAAAGCCCCATCAAGGCCGCTGAAATGACGACCGAGCAGAACTACAACATGATCGACGGTGTTCTGAACAATGCCCCGACCATGAGTGAACTGGAAGCCAAGGCCAAAGCCGGGGAACAGATTTCCTTGTTCGACGTGGCCGAGGCAGCCAAGGCGGAGGCCCAAAAGCCCAAGCAGCCCCAGCGCCCGGCGCAGAAACAGAAAAAACCGTCCATCCGGGCGCAGCTCAAAGCCGCCAAGGAGGAACAGAAGAAGAAACCGCCGCAGCGGGAAAAGACACAGGAATTGGAGGTGTGACACCATGAACAGGTTTGAGAATGTGGATGTTCTGGCCGCGCTGGAACAGCTCATGCGGCAGAACACCGCCTTTTATCGCAACGATTTTGAGATCGACAAAGAGATCATCGGGCGGGCCGCTGCCAGCGACAAGGCCGAGGACAGGACGCTTTTGTGGATGTCTCGCCCGTCCGGGACGCACTGTTTCCGGGAAAGTGATGTGTACCTGCAAGGCACCCGGCAGCACAACACATGGAAGTTTTACGGGGAGCAGACCCGTGACCGGGTGCTGGCCTACGCCGTGGAGCTGACCGGAAAGGTGCGGGGCGTCATTCGCGGCAATCTCTATGAGCTGGACTATCCCCAGCACTTCCGGCACGTCGCAGCCGAGGCGGTACAGGCCGACAACATCATCCTGCACTATGAAAAGGGCGACCGGGAGCAGCCCGCCGGTCTGTACTTTGACGGGCGGCCCGATCCCAAGTTGGGGGCGTTCCTGCGGTATGAAGCCAAGCCTAATGAGCCGGAACACCTGCGGGAGCTGTTGCGGCAGGAACAGAAAGGCCGGGCGCAGCTTGCGCCCGGCGACTTCAAGGCCCACGTCACGGCGCTGCATGACGGCATGATTTTGGCCGAGGCGCAGCGGATCGTGGCCGGGCTGAAAGATCTGTCCGCCCCCAACAGCCCCAACAAGACGCATTTCATGGTGGAGCTGTCCCCGTATTTCGTGCAGATGGCATCCAGCAAGGACACCGACCGGCTGTTTTCCATGTTGCCCTATAAATCTCTGGCCTTTACCGGCATGAAAGACCGGCACGGCCTGTATGCGGTGATCGGCAAGGACGAGAACCGGGACAAGAAAGTGCGGAGGCCCCGCGCTTCCATCCGCAGGCAGCTATCCGAAACCAAACAGGCCCAAGCCCCGAAAAAGGCCCCGGCCAGAACCAAGAAAAATGAATTGGAGGTATGACAATGGTACAGTTTACCGTGGAAGAAGAAAACCTGATCTGTATGTATCACAAGACCGACCGGCGCAGGACGGCGGCCAACATCCGGGCCGCCCTGCCGGACATGGACGAGGACATGGCGGCGCTGGCCTGCCAACGTGAAGTCCAACGATGAGGCTCAGATCGTGCTCGCCGCCACCGGTGATGTTCCGACTCAGGAAATCATGGCCGCTGCCGACAAGCTGGACGCCATGAACGACGCCGACTTTGAGGCGCGGCAGTTCCATTTCACGGACGAGTGATCCAAGCATAACAAAGCGCCGGGCGCGGGGGCTACATGGCCTCTGCGTCCGGCGCTCTTTTTTCTTATGCCTGCCCCATCGGGAAGTGTGGCAGTTCTTCCAGCAGCTTCAAAATAAGGTGCTGCCTCATATCTTCGTCAACAGTCAGCTCGTCGATCATAGGGGTGTAGTGTTCGATCACCTTTTCTTTGGCCCACTTCTCACCGGCGACGGCGGCCCTGATGGTATCAGTGTCCAGTAACATTTCCTGTTCGGCCATCGTGTCAACTCCTGTTCGTTTTGTGCTTGTATCAGCATAGCACAGAACCAACAGGAATACCAGCACCGGAAATATTTTCCTACGCATTTCAAAGCCTGTTCCAGCATGTATTTGATAAATCATTCTGCCACCCCACCGACAACCGCCGAAAAGCCTTGATTTCCGTGGTTTTTTATCCCTTAAATGCGTAGACAGAAGGGGCTTTTCATTCCCCTATATTCGGCATTTAATTTGTGATGCCTCTACACTCTATAATTCATATTTCGCTTCTGATCCGGGCCATCCTGAACAGCCCATAAGAAAGCGCCGGACGCGGCGGCCTGCTGGCCCTGCGCCCGGCGTTTTCCTATGGGGGATATTCTACGCATTTCAAATCCCGTTTCGGTGGGGATTGGAGCAATCCTATTGCCACCCCGTCAATCGCTTGCCAGAAGCCCGCTATGGCGGCCTATTCAGCGGATTAACTGCGTAGTTTGTAGGTATCTTTTCCGCTGCCTTTCGGCCTCTTGCTTCCGGCGCATCCGCACTGCACAATCCGGGCAGTATTTCGCCCGGTTGGATTTCGGTGTAAATGCAGCTCCACACACGGCGCACCGCTTCACGCTGTCCCGGCTCTGGATGATCTCGGCATACAGCGCCCCGTCCAGCGGGAGAACAGCGGCACGAAACCACCGGCACAGCAGCGAATAGGAAATGCTCTGGACGCACACACATTCCTCGCCGTCGTCCAGCAAGAGGCAGTTCCCGTCACAGTAGTTGCAGCACTCATGCGTCAGCTTCCGGGCCTTGCGATATTGAGGGTAATTCATTCTCGGTATGCTCATAGCTCTTGTGCCTGCTCCTTTCCCGGCATCACCCGCAAAATGCTGTCCACATTCTGCTTGATAATGCCGTATTCTTTCAGCTCTCGCTTGACTTCGCCGTACTGTTCGTACAGCCGCGCTTTCTGCTTGTCCAGCTCCCGGTACTCGGCTTTCAGGGCGGCCAGATCGGGCAGCCTTGTGATCCCGGCGTCCTTGATGGCCTTTGCCGCAGCCTCGTACAAAATGAGCTGGTTTTCATGTTCGCGCCGGAACGCGGCCTTGTCTTTGGCCTTGCGGTATTCCAGCACCACGGGCCGGAGCTGCTTGTAGGTGGTGAGGTTCTTTATCAGCACCGCCATGTTCCCAAGACGATGTTCCACATCTTTGAGGGACGCAGCCGCCTCGTCGTTGGCTGCGCTGATCTCCGCGACCTTGCTTTCCAGCTCGGCATATTGCTCTATGCCATGCTCGGTAAGGAAGTTGATTGTCTTTGCGGCCTGCTTCAAATTTTGGAGCTTCGCCCAACGTGCATAGCCCGCGCTCTGCTGGGCCTTGATGTTGTTCTCCAAGTCGATCCGCAGGGTGATACCCTTGCGCTGCCGGTTCGGGCCTCTGTCCACGGCCAGCCCCTTGATCCGGCAGGTGATGGCTTCCTCGGTATAGTTCTCACCCAGCGTCTTGCAGCGGGTGAAGCGTTCCTGTCCGGGGGCGCGGAACGAGATAAATTTGCCCTGCTTGATCTCATAGCCCTGCGCCGCCATGAGCCGGAGAAAATCGTCAAAGTCTTTGGCCTGCGGGATTACGGCGTCGATGGCAGCTTTCAGTTTGGCTTTCCAGCTCTTACCCTTGCGCCCGGCATCCCATTCCGCATAGCTCTTGCCTTTATCCCGGCTGGGCTGTACCACCGACAAACCGTGTTCCCGGCACAGCCGGTCACTGGTGCGCCGGATATAGGCGTAGCTCTGCCGGTTGGAATTGTACTTGCGGTGGTTCACCATATCCACAGCGCAGAAAATCAGGTGATTATGGACATGGCCCTTATCAATATGAGTAGTCAGCACATAGGGGTATTTTCCTTGCAGCACTTCATCGGCAAGCTGCCTCCCGATCTCATGAGCCTGTTCCGCTGTGGCCTCGCCGGGAGCAAAGGACTGTATCAGGTGGTGGGCCAGATTGTTGCCCTTTTGGTATGCCTGTGCCAACAGCATTTCAAATTCTATGTCTGCTGTTTCATAGGAGCAGGCAAAGGAGGACACCAGCAGCTTATTGTCGGTCTTGTCCGGGTTTTCGATGTAGTCCAGGGCCTTTTTCAGCGTTGACTTGATAGGATGTATCTTTGTAACTGCCATATCTGTGCCAACGCCCCCTTCATGTCCTCAATGTCCTGCGCGTACACCGGCCCCATGCTGTTCAGCCGCTTTGCAATCTGATTGACGTTGACGCCGATCTTCTGTATCTCGGCGGTCTGTGCCCGGATGTCGGTAGTGTCCATGTTCACGATATAGCCATCAATGAGCATCTTCCGGGCGTAGGCTGAAAAGTTTTTCGTATGCAGCAGCGACATTTTCTGTTCAATCAGCTCCCGTTCCTCCGGTGTCACTGGAACGCGCAGCACAATTTTTCTGGTTCTGTTTACCATGCTTCACCGTCCTTTCCATTCAAGGGGTTTGGGGACTTCCCCAACAAGCAAAACGGACGAAGCCCGGCAGGGGTGGGTCGGGCCGTTTTTTCGGGAGTGTGGCTACACTCCCTATGCTTGCTACGTTACTGTTTCTCCGCTAACAAGACGTTCCCAAACTTCAAAACTACCCGCAAAATAGACCTCTGGACAGAAAAAAGTGCAAAAAAAAGAGGGCGCTTGCGCGTCCCCATAAAAAAGAAAACAGAGGATGTTTTTATTCACCCTCCATTTCTTCTGGCTGTTTAATTTTCAAGGCCCCGTCAATGGTACCCTCCACGATTGGTAGATACTGCTCCGGGCAAAGTTTTAGCTTGTGGCTGACCCGTTTCCGATCTTCGCTTTCCTCCCGCATGACTTCTGGATTGAAGTAGTGTTCCACGGGCAGGCCGCAAATCTTGATAAGCTGTATCACGACGGGCAGGCTGGGAATCGTCCCTTCATTCTCGATATTGGCAAGATACCGGGATTCGATGTTTACCTTTTCCGCCAAGTCTTTTCGTGTGAGATGCTTTGCTTTCCGCGCTGCCTTAATGTCTGCACCGAAAGTTTCAAAACCAGGGCAATCTTCGATTTTTGCCATATTGCATCACCCACTTACATTCTATATTTCATAGGTTGCTCATGGAATGCTGCTATATGCGTCCGAATTAAACTTTATAATTCACATTTTCCGCCTTGTATTGTAAAGTGGGCTATCCTATAATGAGGAAGAAAACCTTTTTTGAAAAATCTGTCCGCCGTAACATTTTGCGGACATTTGCCTGTTATACTATCTGCAAAAAGCAAAGGATGTGAGGATATGAAGCAGATTTTAATTGTCGAGGACGACAGTTTTTTGAATAAGAT
>OGPN01002540.1_pt1 | contig 10489 bp, 7 predicted proteins | sample 1552941 | NCBI WGS metagenome assembly OGPN01 (sample SAMEA2580220, study PRJEB22360) | human gut metagenome | biome: human gut; feature: human-associated habitat; material: faeces | place: Denmark | collected 2008/2010
TATGCCCAAAATCATGAAAGCATACGCAGGCACAGGGGTAGAACCTAAAATTGAAGTGACAAACAACGCTTTCAAAATTACACTCCCCAATAGAAATGCCGTTAAGGCAACTGATAGCGTGCCTAATGAACGTAAATCCAATGAAGAAAAGATTCTGGACTTGATTGGCCAAAACGGCTATGTAGTGCGTAGCGATGTGGATCAACTGTTGGATGTCAGCCAAACAACGGCCAGCCGTATTCTAAAACGCATGGTTACAGACGGCTTGATCTATCAGGACGGAAGCGGCAGAAAAACAAAATACAGAAAAGGTTAATCGTTTGCAACAACTGGCTTAAAACCCAGGGGGCTGACCCCGGTCAAAACCCATCCAAAGGTTTGTCCTCTTATAGAAAAAGTTCATTTGATTTCTGAACGGAACAGGCTTTCTTGATAGCTGATGCCACAACAGAAACCGTTACCTTGTTAAGGCTGCGTGCATGAACAGGGCAGATTGAGACACATCTCATACAGGAAATGCACTTGGATTTATCGGTGACCTTGCCATTATCCTTGGAAATCGCCTGAGCAGGACATTTCTCCGCGCACAGACCGCAATTTGTGCAATGAGAATCAGTAGAGGGAACAAATCCGCTGCTGGATTTTTTGTAAGGACGCTTGCCAGGAATGGCGGGAACTGCCAGGGAGCCGGATAGTGCTTTTTCAAAAATTTTGGTACCGAATGCAGAGAGTTGTTTGCAGTCTTCTGCATTGGGACGACCTGCGGCATATTCGTGAATAATTGAATGTTCTGCAACGGCAGAAATGGCGGCAATCACCTGAAAGCCAGCGGCATTCGCAGTATCCTCCATTTGAACAAGCGTACTCTCATAGACGCGATTCCCGTATACTGCCACAAGAACGCACTTCGCACGATTTCCATTGATCTGAGCAAAGCGATCAAGTGCCAACTGCGGGGCTACTCCACCAAAAGACGGCATGGCGACAAGCACCAGTGAACCGGATTCAATGAAGAACGATGCAAAATCTGTGGAGGTAGAGGAAAGATCAATCGTCTGGACTTTCGGCCAGTTCTGAGTGATTGCAGCGGCGACTTTTTCGGTTCCGCCAGTGGGACTAAAAAGAATCTGATAGCACTTCATTATAAACACTCCTTTGATGTAAAAAATAGAATTACAGTATTAATGTCAGTATAGCAGTCGTGAGGTGTCGTGTCAATATTTACAGCAGGAGGGTACTATGTTAATATGAAAGTGGAGGGCAAAGATTATGCATGTCAGTAACAAATGTTCGATTGCGATTCACTGTTTGATCTTTATCTATGAATATGGAGCAGAGAATAAAGTGACGAGCGAACTGCTGTCGCTTTCTACCGGCTGCAATCCGGTGACAATCAGGGGTATTCTCAGTGCGCTGAAAAAAAGCGGTGTTCTGTATGTGAAGTCCGGTACTGGCGGTGCGACTCTTGCAGCAGAACCCGAAGATATAACACTTTATCGGATTTGTACAGCAGTGGAACCGGATGCCATTGACAAAATGATCGGTATTCATTCGTCACCATCAGCGTTTTGCCCTGTGGGCAGGAAGATTCAGTCAGTGCTGGATGATACCTACGAAGAGTTGAAAACAGATGTGATTGCCAGCATGAAATCCATTACGCTGGATAAGATTCTTGCCGATTATCACGATAAACAGCAGAAAAATCAATGAAATATTTCTTTGAAGCCGGGATGGGAAGCATCCCGGTTTTTCTTTGGCAGGAACTGCCGTTAAAGCATCCGAAACGGGCGCAAGACGTCCGGTGGACGTCTGCTTTGCGCGGACCGGAGTGGAACGGAGACGCAGCAGCCAGATGCCGCAGGCAGCGTTCTATGGGGATGGGAGAGTTCCCCCAACAAGCAGAAAATCGCTTTCATGTCACGAAAGCACTGCTTGCAGAAGAGTGGGTTCTAAAAAAATCGTTCAAAATTTGGAAGAACTATCGATTGATTTTGTTCGTTTCTTGGAGTAGAATATAAATGAAAAATTTTAACTTACTGCGAGTGACTTTAGCATCGAAAAAGAGGTTCCGTATGGATTTCATGACGATTAAGCAGGCTTCTGAAAAATGGGGAATCTGCACAAGGAGAGTACAGACATTATGCACGGAAGGGCGAATTGATGGTGCCGAGCGTTTAGGCCATCAGTGGGTCATTCCTATTAACGCCGAAAAGCCGAAGGATGCCAGAATCAAAAGCGGCAGATACATTAAAACAAAATCCGGAAATGGAGAGAACGAAGATGGAAAGAAAACCGTATAGTGCCGGAGCAGTGAAATTTTCGTTCTGGTTCATGGAATTTCGGAAAACCGTGCAGCTTTTGAGCGAGGGTAAGAGCTTTGCAGATATTAAAAAGTTGAATGAAGAGACAAACATCTATGGCGCACCGACAAAACTACGAGCGCAGCAGATTTATTCTACCGTAACAGCCCGTATCAAGACATTAGATGAAAGTTTTTATCCAATCTTTCTGAGCAGTGATCTTGCTACACAAAAGTTATTTGTGCTGACTGCGGCTCTTTTGCATGACACGCTGTTCTTTGATTTTGTGTATGAAGTAGTGCGGGAAAAAATGATTCTTGGTTCGGATGAGCTGACGGATGCAGATATCCGGATATTTTTCAAAAATAAGCAGGAACTGAGTGAGAAAGTGGCTTCTCTTCAAGACTATACGCTGCGCCGTCTCGGTTCCTGCTATAAGACACAGCTTTATGAAGCAGGACTTTTAGAAAGCAACCGGGCAAACAGCACAAGAAAAATACTGAAGCCAATTCTTGATATTGCATTTGAGCATTGGCTTTATGACCATGATCTTGGCATCATGGTAAAAACACTGACGGGGGTAAGATGAAATGGATTTAAGCCAAAGACTGGATGAGATGGAGCTTGCAATCCATAAGCCATCTTTCCGAAAAGGAACAGGCCGTGCAAATGAGGTCAACTATTGGGTGTTTGATTATCCACCGGAAAAGGAACTGGAAGTTCGAGAGCGCGTAGAGTATCTGAAAAATAAGAACGACCGGGGCGATGATGATTTTGAGCTTGTGGTCTTTGACCTGTATGATATCATCATTGACTTTTTGGAAAAGAAGAACTTCATGGAAAAGTGCTATGACTTTGAAAAAAAGCGAGGAATCGAGCGTATCGTCAAGGCAGTGACCAACTCCATGAAGGTAAATGACGATGACAGCCTGATCGTGCAATATATCAAAGAACATACGCCGGAGAATGCTGTTGTGTTCCTGACCGGTATCGGCAAGTGCTATCCGATTTTGCGTTCCCACAAGGTGCTTAACAACTTGCATCAGGCATTTGTGCGCTGCCCGGTCGTGATGTTCTTTCCGGGAACCTATAATGAGCAGGAGCTGATTCTGTTCAATGAGATTAAAGACGATAACTATTACCGGGCATTCCGACTGGTAAAGTAATGGATGGAGGAAACTGTTATGCAGATCAAGGACATGTTCCGAAAGAAAATTGACCGTGAGATACAGGGCGTTATCATTGTCGGTCAGGGTGAAGAAACAAATGTGGCGCAGGAGCTGGAAGAGTATGTTGTGACCCGTGAGCTTCAGCGTCATTTTGCAGATTTCTTTGCAGCATATAAAAAAGGTATTCAGGGAACCACACCGAAAATGGGTGTCTGGATTTCTGGCTTCTTTGGAAGTGGTAAATCTCATTTTCTGAAAATTCTGTCCTATCTGCTTCAGAATAAACAGGTCGGAGATAAACATGCCATCGACTACTTTATCGAGGATCAGAAGATTACCAATCAGATGGTGCTGGCAGATATGCAGCTGGCTGCAAACACCCCATCGGATGTAATTCTTTTCAACATTGATTCTAAAAGCGATTCTAATGGCAAGGAAAACAAAGATGCCATTGTGAATGTGTTCCTGAAGGTATTCAATGAAATGCAGGGCTTCTGCGGCTCCATGCCTCACCTTGCTGACCTGGAGCGCAGGCTTTCCGAGGAAGGTCGTTTTGAAGAGTTTAAGGAAAAGTTTGAAGAAGAGTATGGCGATCCGTGGGAAAGCTCTCGTCAGGACTTCGATTTCATTCAGGATTCCGTTGTCGATGTTCTTTCTGACATGGATTTCATGAGCGAATCAGCTGCCCGTAACTGGTGCGAGAAAGCAACCGAGAGTTACCAGATCAGCATTGAGGATTTCGCCAAGCGTGTAAAGTCCTATATTGATAAAAAAGGTAACAACCACCATGTTGTTTTCCTTGTGGATGAGATCGGCCAGTACATTGGTGATGATTCCAAACTGATGCTGAACCTTCAGACAGTGACGGAAGAACTGGGCAAGGAATGCATGGGTAAGGCTTGGGTAATCGTAACGAGCCAGCAGGATATCGACTCCATTACCAAGGTGAAAGGTAACGACTTCTCTAAGATTCAGGGACGTTTCGACACCCGTCTTTCTTTGTCCTCTGCCAATGTGGACGCTGTTATCAAAAAGCGTATTCTGGATAAGACCGAGACAGCAGCACAGAGCCTGCGTCTGCTCTATGACCAGAAAGCGACCATCATCAAAAATCTGATTGTCTTCAACGACGGTGTGGAGAAAAAACTGTACGCCAACGCAGAAGATTTTGCAGAGGTTTATCCTTTTGTTCCATACCAGTTTAATTTGCTTGCCAGTGTGCTGACCAGCATCCGTACCCACGGTGCATCCGGTAAGCACCTGTCCGAAGGTGAACGTTCCATGCTGGCTCTGTTCAAAGAGTCTGCCATGCAGCTGATGGACGATGAGATGGGGGCAATCGTGCCGTTCTATCGGTTCTATGATGCATTGGAGAACTTCCTCGACCACAGCCACAGCAGCGTGATCATCCGTGCTTATGATAACAGTTACATCAACCCGGAAAAGAAGGAAAAAGATGTCTTTGCCATCAATGTGTTGAAGACCCTTTTCCTGATTAAATATGTTCTGGAGATTGAAGCCAACGTGGACAACATCGTCAGCCTGATGATTACCAACATTGACGATGATCGTATTTCTCTGAAAGCACAGGTGGAGGATGCACTGAAAGTGCTGATGCGCCAGATGCTGATCCAGAAAAATGGCTCCATCTATGTATTCCTAACCGATGAGGAACAGGAAATCAACAACGAAATCGAAAAAGAAAATGTGGAAATGCCGGAGGTCATCACGAAGATTGCGGAGATGATCTATGAGGACATTTTCTCCAGCAAGAAGTATCAGTATCCAAGTTTTGGTGGACGGTATGCGTTCTCCTTCAATCAGACAGTGGATGACCGCCCCTATAAGGCAAACCAAAATTACGATATCGGCCTGCGTGTGCTGACCCCGTGGTATGAGGGCGGCACCGATGATGGTACACTGCGCCTGCTCTCCGGCCAGGGCAAGGAAGTCCTTGTGGTTCTGCCGAATGATGATGCGTTCCTGACGGAAATGCGGGCATACTTAAAAATTGAGCGTTTCCTGCGTAAGAATACTTCTGTGCAGCTTGCCAAGTATGAGACCATTAAGGAAGCAAAGCGCGTAGAGATGCGGGAACGCAACGGTAACGCCAAGCTTTACCTGACGGAAGCTCTGAAAGAGGCTACCATCTATGTCAATGGCGATGTGCTGCACACCTCCGGCAAGGAAGTGACCAGCCGCATCAACGAGGCTATCGGAAGATTGGTGCAGACGGTTTACCACAAGCTGTCCTACATTGACGCAGCGATGGGCGAAGCAGACATCCGGAAGATGTTCAAGGCCAGCAATCAGCTGTCGCTGGCACTGGGAGATACCGGGGAATCCAATGTCCACGCGCTGGATGATGTGCTGCAATTCGTGGCAGGTAACTCCCGGATGCACATGAAAACTTCTATGAAAACGATCAAGGATCGCTTTATGAAAGCACCCTATGGCTTTGTGGAAGATGACATCCATTGGCTGGTGGCACGTCTCTTTAAGCGTGGAGATCTGTCCTTTACGGTCAATGGTGAGAGTGTCAATCTGAACAACCGCTCCGAAGAAGAAATCATCGGCTACATCACGAAGAAGCAGTTCGTGGATAAGCTGCTGACGGAAGTGCGCGTCCGTGTGCCGGAAAACCAGAAAAAGGCCGTCCGCACCGTGATGAAAGAGCTGTTCAAGGTGGCACCGCCTGCCGATGACGAAGATACCATCATGAAGAACTTCCAGCATTACTGCGAGAATCGAATCACTGAGATTGAGCGGCTGGAACCGAAATATGAGAATTACGCCTATCCAGGAAAGGAACTTCTGGAAAAGGGCAAGAAGCGGCTTTCCGCACTGGTGCAGATTCAGGCACCGCTGGAATTCTTTAAGACTGTATTTGACGAGCAGGACGATCTGATGGATTTTGGCGAGGACTATGAGCCTATCCGTGATTTCTTTGGCAGTGAGCAGCTGACCATCTTCACCCGTGCGCTGGATATGCTGAATATCTACGAGGACAGCAAGACCTACATCGTGGATGCAGAACTGGAAGACGTGGTGGCTAAGATGCGCACCATCGTCCGGATGGCGAAGCCCTACAAGGAAATTCCGAAGCTGCCGGAGCTGCGCGAGAAGTTTATGAACTGCTATATGCGCATTCTGGAGGAGCAGGCAGAGCCGGTCAAGGATTCTATCAATCAGGATCGGAACCGTGTCTTTGAGGTGCTGAACACCAAGCCCTATAAGGATGCGAAGTTCAACCGTTATCTGGAGCTGTTTAAGGAGATCATGGACGGTGCGGAGCACTGCAACAATGTCTCCACTCTGCGCAGCTATGCAGATAAGGCGGAGGCACTGAAGCTGCGCCTGCTCAACGAGATGAACGCAGAGGATATCCGTCTTGTACAGGAGGCAGCGGCAAAGGCCGAGGCAGAGCGCAAGCGTCAGGAAGAAGAGGCGGAAAAGCGCGGCGAGACCGTGAAACCGGCAGAAAAGGTGGCAGAACCGCAGCCGGTATATAAGGTGCGCACCACGAAGAATGTTTCCATCAAGACGGTTGCCAAGACTGCATCGTGGCGACTGGAGAGCAAGGATGATGTTGATAAATACCTTGCTGCATTGCGCGAAAACCTACTGAAAGAGATGGACGAAGATACGATCGTCAACATTGAACTATAAATGACAGGAGGATTGGCTCCATGAACAAGACAGCCATAAAGAATTTTGCGATCTGGGCGCGGAATAAGCTGATTGCAGATGTCAGCTATGATGCCCGCCTGATCGGTATTACGGAGGACGGCATTGCCAAGCCGTTGCCGCAGAGCTTCGGCGGCACGCAGTTCTTTGATATCGGCACCGCAGAACCGTATTCGATTTCCGGCGAGGCCGTGTGCCAGCGTGACAAGCTGATAGAGGTCATCCAGCAGAAGGAAAAGGATACCGACTACAAAACCGCATATCAGTATGTGATCGAGGAGGTTGCCTATACATGGTTCAATCGCCTGATTGCAATCCGTTTCATGGAGGTCAACGACTATCTGCCTTCCCATATTCGAGTGCTTTCTTCCGAGAGCGGAAAGCTGGAGCCAGATCTGGTCACAACACCGTTTGACGCAGAGCTTCCCTTCACTGCGGAGGAAGAAGCTCAGATTTTCCAGCTGAAGCAGGACAATAAGCTGGACGAGGTGTTCCGCATCCTGTTCCTGAAACAGTGCAATGCCCTGAACGAGATTCTGCCTGCTCTGTTTGAAAAGACAAGGAACTACACTGAGCTGCTGCTCAGCTTGTCCGTTATTGACCAGGATGGCGTGGTCTATCATCTGATCCACGATATCCCGGAGGATGATTTCAACATCGAGCGCGGTGGTCAGGTGGAAATCATCGGCTGGTTGTACCAGTATTACAATACCGAACCGAAAGCCGCTGCATTTGCCAAGAACGGTAAAGTCACCAAAGAGGAAATCCCTGCCGTGACCCAGCTGTTTACCCCAGACTGGATCGTTCGTTACATGGTGGAAAACAGCCTTGGCCGTCTGTGGGTGGAAGGGCACCCGGACTGCGGCCTGAAAGAAAACTGGAAATACTATCTGGAAGAGGCACCGCAGGAGTCGGAGGTGCAGGCAAAACTGGCGGAAATTCGTAAAGAGTACGCTGCCCTGAATCCGGAAGACATCAAGCTCATCGACCCCTGCATGGGTTCCGGTCATATCCTGGTATATGCCTTTGATGTGCTGATGCAGATTTACGAGAGTGCCGGTTACAGCCAGCGTGATGCTGCAAAGAGCATTCTGGAACACAACATCTACGGTCTGGACATTGATGACCGTGCCTATCAGCTGGCGTATTTTGCCGTGATGATGAAAGCACGGCAGTACAACCGCCGTATCTTAAATGGTGAAAACACCTGTCATGTCTATGCCATTCAGGAGAGCAACAGCATCAACCGTGCGCACCTGAAATATTTCGGCGCAGGGATGGACGATATCGAGAAGAACGCCGCCAAGATGCAGCTGGAAGGTCTGCTGGACACCCTGACCGATGCCAAGGAGTACGGCTCTATCCTGAATGTGGAGAGCTACAACTGGGATTTGCTGCGCCGGTTTGTGGCAGCGGAGGATACCGACGGTCAGATCAGCATGGACAGCGTGGGCGTGGAAGATACCGCCGAACAGCTGAATCGGCTCATTGATATCGGCGAGACCATGGCACGGAAGTATTGGGTCACCGTCACGAACCCGCCATATGCTGGTATGAGCAAGATGAATGCCAAACTCAACAACTTTGTGCAGGATAATTATGCGGATTATAAGAGCGATATGTTCTCAGCATTTGTAGTAAAATGCTCCACAATGACCTTGACAAATGGTTTCTGTGCATTCCTGACACCTTATGTGTGGATGTTCATTCAGAGTTATGAGAAGATGCGGAAATATCTGTATGCAAATACATCGATTGAAACGTTGATTCAGTTTGAATACTCGGCTTTTGAAGAAGCAACCGTGCCGATTTGCACATTTGCATTCAGAAAAGGTTATATTGCGAAAAAGGGCTGCTATCTGCGATTGACAGATTTCCGTGGCGGTATGGAAGTTCAGCGTCAGAAAACACTGGAAGCAATTAACAACCATAAATGTGGTTACTATTTTGAGCAGTGCAGTGATAACTTTGCGAAGATTACGGGTGAGCCGGTGGCGTATTGGGTGAGTGAAAAGGTTCGGGATGCTTTTGCGAACAACCCAATGATTGATGATGTCTTGGAAACCAGAAATGGTATGTCCACAACAAACAATAACCTCTTCTTGCGTTGTTGGTTTGAAATTTCACTATTAAAATGTGGTCTTGGCGATTTTACAAGACAGTCTGCAAAACAAAGTCAAAGAAAATGGTTCCGTTATAATAAAGGCGGAGAATTTCGAAGATGGTTTGGCAATAATGACTATGTGGTTAATTGGGAAAATGATGGTGAATATTTGAAAAGCTATGTTGCAGAAAGATATGGCAGCTATAGTAAAGAAATTAGAAGTGAAGATAGGTACTTTGATGAATCAATAACATGGAGTGGTGTGACATCTAGCCAAACAGGATTTCGGTATTCACCACAGGGAGCAATCTTTGATTCTGGCGCAAATGGATTATTTGCTCAAAAAGCAGAAATAGTAAAGTATACATTGGGCTTTCTCAACACTAAACTTGTTGTTGATTTTGTGAAATGTGTGAATCCAACAATCAATACGGGCTCTGGAACGATTGGAAAGCTGCCACTTTGCATTAAAGATGGCGAGATTGAAAAGGTCAATTTAATTGTAGAAGAGTGTATTGAAAATTCACGTTCTGACTGGGATTCTTTTGAAACAAGCTGGGACTTTAAGACCCACCCACTTGTGGAAATGAGCGAAGGATTATGGGACGCTACGGCTACTGCCGCTGATATGGACTATTACTACGGCTCCCTGCCGGAGGTGAGCTGCCCGTTGGAAGTTTGCTATTTGCTGTGGCAGGGGCAGTGCAAGGAGCGTTTTAATCAGCTGAAAGCCAACGAGGAAGAGCTGAACCGCATTTTTATTGACATTTACGGCTTGCAGGAAGAGCTGACCCCGGAAGTGGAAGATAAAGATGTGACTGTGCGCAAGGCAGACTTGCAGCGGGACATCAAGAGCCTGCTTAGCTACGCTGTGGGCTGTATGTTTGGCCGCTATTCGCTGGATGTGGAAGGACTGGCCTATGCGGGCGGCGAGTGGGATAGTAGCAAATACCAGAGCTATATTCCAGATGCAGACAATGTTATCCCTATCACCGATGAAGAATATCTGGACGATGATATTGTATCGCGCCTGTGCGACTGGCTGAAGGTGGTGTATGGTGCTGATACGCTGGAAGCAAACCTTGATTACATCGCAAAAGCCCTTGGCAATAAGGGCAGCACCAGCCGGGAGATTATCCGTAACTACTTCCTGAACGATTTCTTCAAGGATCACTGCCAGACTTATTCTGTTACCGGTTCCGGCAAGCGTCCGATCTACTGGCTGGTTG
>OGPN01002549.1_pt1 | contig 10470 bp, 7 predicted proteins | sample 1552941 | NCBI WGS metagenome assembly OGPN01 (sample SAMEA2580220, study PRJEB22360) | human gut metagenome | biome: human gut; feature: human-associated habitat; material: faeces | place: Denmark | collected 2008/2010
TTCTTCTGCGGCCCCGTGTCAAGCACGGGGACAGGATAGCTCATATCTGATAATAACTGAAACAAATTAATTCCGCGAACAGGTAAATAAACAGAATAGAAAGATACTACACAAAGTTTTATATATTTATCTGCCATCTGCAACCAATCCATATAACACACTGTATATATGCTACATAGATGGTGACAGATGCCTGATTTTATCTGCAACCACATCTGCCATCTACCACTCTTTAATTGATATTATTCTGAAGCGTTTACTATATATGCAGGTGACAGATGGCAGATACAATGGCAGATAAACACACAGCATCTGCAACCCCTAATTTATTGGAAATTAATACTATATCTGAGATAGTGACAGATGGCAGATGTTTTTGTAAAACAGTATGTATTATATTTGTATCAGCTTAGAGAAATTGTCACTGAATATTATCTCAAAGGTTACTACTTATTATCACCAAAGTTACTACCCTGTACAGGATAGCCGATTACGGTGTACAGGTTGTTCGACTAAGGTGTACACCCTAATCCACCAGGGTGTACAGGATAATTTTACTGAGTCAGGACTTTAGAGATAGAAGTTAGGGAGATATGTAATAGTTTATCCTTTACTTCTTTATAATAGATGAAACCTCTTCTCTTCTGAAGAGTCTCTGTATCTTTCTCTCTGTAGGTGGGTTACCCTTCTGAACCTCTGCACCACAATCCTCAATAGACTTCTCTGTATGAACCTTAGATGAACCTGTAGCTCCGCCACAGCCATCTCGTCCTGTTCTTCCACCAAGAAGAATAATGATATCTCCCGGATCAGAATTCTCTCTCTTAACTGCACTTCTTGGAGCTGCTGCTATAACTGCACCAATCTCCATTCTCTTAGCAACATAATCAGGATGGTAGATTTCCTTAACATATCCTGTAGCAAGTCCAATCTGGTTACCATAAGAGCTGTATCCGTGAGCAGCACCTGTAACAAGCTTTCTCTGTGGAAGCTTTCCGTGAATTGTCTCTGATACCGGAACAGTAGGATCTGCTGCACCTGTAATTCTCATTGCCTGATATACATATGTACGTCCTGACAATGGATCTCTTATAGCACCACCAAGACAAGTTGCTGCGCCACCAAATGGCTCAATCTCTGTTGGATGGTTATGTGTCTCATTCTTGAAATTAACAAGCCATTCCTCTGTCTTTCCATCAATCTCAACCGGAACAACAATTGAGCAGGCATTAATCTCATCAGATTCTTCCTGATCAGCTAACTTGCCCTCAGCCTTTAACTTCTTAGCACCCATAAGTGCAAGGTCCATAAGGCATACGAACTTGTCCTTACGGTCCTTATATATTTCTGCTCTGTCTGAAAGATACTTGTTATATGTAGCCTCCATAGGAGTTCTATAAAATCCGTCCTTAAACTTAACATCTGTAAGCTCTGTTGCAAATGTTGTGTGACGGCAATGATCTGACCAGTATGTATCAAGTACTCTGATTTCAGTCATAGAAGGATCACGCTTCTCAACACTAGCAAAATGCTCCTGAATGAACTTAAAATCCTTAAATGTCATGGCAAGTCCTAAAGAATCATATAATTCCTTTAACTTATCCTCTGGCATATCCTTGAATCCGTCAAAATAAATAACATCAGCAGGAGTCTTGAACTCAGTAACTAAAGTTTCTGGAATATCCTCTGCTGCCTGTCTTGAATCAACAGGGTTAATGCAGTGTTCCTTAATCCTGTTCTTCTCCTCATCAGTAACAGTTCCTGTCAATACATAAGTTACAGCAGTCTTGATAACTGGTGTCTCATTCTCATTAAAGAACTTAACACACTGTTCTGCAGAATCAGCTCTCTGGTCGAACTGTCCTGGAAGATACTCTACAGAGAACACGAAATCATCCTTTCCTGCTGGAAATGTTCCCTCATAAACATCATCTACCGGTGGCTCAGAAAAAACAGTAGTAAGTGCTTTCTTATATGTTTCTTCTGAAAGATTCTCAATATCATAACGGATAAGAACTCTTACATCTGTAATAGTCTTTATTCCAAGATAGCCTCCTATCTCCTCAAGTAATTCTTTCGCATTAACTGCAAATGGTTTCTTTTTCTCGACAAAAACTCTCTTTACGCCGCTCATATCTTCCTCCTGAGATTAGTTATATTAATTATTAATATTTAATCATTGTATCACAATAAAACATATTTTCAAACAACTATTCATGCATTCTTCTTATTATCTTGTAAACAACCTGATTACCCATTACGGTAGGACCTGTATGTGCAAAGAAAACAATACCGTCTGTCTGTGATATTATCTCACTCTTAACAGTACCCTCGCATGGATCAAGAATCTGTGCTATAAGCTCACCATGATATACAGGGTCACCCGGCTCTTTAAGTCTCTTGTAGAATCCTGCATCATAAGTCTTGACTGCCATAAGGTCAAACTCGTTAATAACACTTGCAATATATCCACTGTGATTGTTGTACTTAAGAATACCCATTCTGGTTAAAAACCTGAGAACAGATGACACAGCCTGTCTTGCAGACTTCTCATCAATCATATCTGTGCTGTTAGTATATATTGAAAATGCATTAGTACCATTCATCTGCCAGTTATAATTAAGTGTCACTGTATCCATTGGCTTCGGCTTTCTAATAACAACATACTGAAGTCCGAACAGATTGGCAAGACTCGCACTCTGGAATCCCGTATCCATCATCTTTACATGAGGAATAAAATCACCAGGCATATAAAAGCTTGCAAAATGTATGCCATAACTGTAACCTTTAATTCTGTCAAAAAGTGTTCCTGCTATCTGCTTGGTTGTATCTCCATTAACATCCCCAGGAAATGCTCTGTTAATATCAGAATTATCTGTAGGCCAGAATCTCTTTCCAACATTCATGGAAAATCTGTTAACAGATGGGATAACAAGAATCTCATGATTGTGCGATATTGCACCATGAGCCTCGAGCTCTTTAAGTGCCTTAACAAGCTGCGAACATATATACAGCTGCTGTATCTCATTACCTCTTAATGCACCAACAATACATGCCGACTTCTCACCACCTCCGAATCTATAGCCTTCTATCTGATAATCTTCTCTATATATACCCTTTAACGAATAAATAATCTCTTTCTTCATTATCTGCCACCATAAACTCTTGCTATAAGAGCCCCCTTATGCACTACCGGATTCTCTCTTAATGTAAATATAATTCCATCTGTAGGTGATTCAATTCTCTGGATTATCCTTCCCTCAATAGGTTCGATAATATCTCCTATATGCGTTCCAATTCCAATCCTTCCCATAGAATCAACTGCTGATACGAATATTCCGCTTTCCTTAGCAGTAAGAAATGTAACTTCACCTTCTGTAGAGATAATAGGGTCATTAACATCCTTTGGCTCATCATCCCATATTCCCATATGCGACATAAGGTTAAATATACCATCAACAATATCCCTGCAGTACTTAGGTGTAATTCTGTTCCCAACTCCCATCTCTGTAACAAGAGTAGGCACACCAAGATGATTAAGACTGTATGCAAGAGTTGCATCAAGTACAGTAATAGATGAATATATCCATACAAACTGTGCATTCATCATCTTCGCATATGGAAGCAGCTTTTCCTGCGTATCATCATTAATTCTTACCTGTGGCATCTCATTTACAAATATATTACTTGAATGGATATCAATACACAGATCACTTCCAATAATATCTTCAATAATGCCTGCTGCCACATATTCAGCCATAGCGCCATTATTATCACCAGGGAAAACCCTATTCATATCAAGATCAAACATAGGAATTCCTCTTGAACCTGTATCAATACCAAGAGGGTTAATATCAGGATAAATGTCAACAATTCCTTTAAGCTTATCCTTTTCTCTCTCAATTCTTCTTATAATCTCATAACATATAAGCTGACCATCAAGCTCATCGCCATGAGTACCTGTAACAATTGATATTCTTGGTGTGCTGTGATTCTCATCTTTATTCATAAGTCTGTTCTTCCTGACTACCAGTCTTTCATGAACCGGAAGCTCAACAGAAACAACTTCTTCTATCATATCATTCTCCCATTATTCCCCGGATTATCAATATCCGGACCTTATTAATATCTATCTGAATTTTATCACACCTGAAATGTGTCTACAAGTCTTGTTCGTTCCAGAAATCGCGTATACATCTGTCTGCATTGCCAAGTGTCACCGGATATATCCTGTTCCACTCCCTAGGATACATGCTCTCATATTCACCAGTCATGAATCTGTCATCCAGAAGCGCAATCACACCCTTATCCGTATCCGTCCTTATAACCCTTCCTGCTGCCTGAAGCACCTTATTCATTCCCGGAATAACATAAGCATAAGAATATCCATTTTTGCCAAACTCATCAAAATAATCCCTTAAAATGTTACGCTCCCTGCACACCATCGGAATCCCAGTTCCGACAATAACAGCACCTATAAGGCTCTCATCCTTTAAGTCAATTCCTTCGGAAAATATTCCTCCAAGCACACAGAAGCCTGCAAGCGAAGCCCCTTCTGGAAGTTCCTCGTAAAATGCTGATAAGAAATTTTCCTTGTCAGCCTCCTTCATAAACCTTCCCTGCACAAGCACATTCACACAGCTTTCTGGTAAAAATGTATCTTCTCCACCACATTCGGTCACATTAACACCACTTTTCCACCTGAAGCACTCAAGAACACTCTCCATGTAAGAATATGACGGAAAGAACACCATATATCTGCCGCTTCTGCCAGAAATCATATGCATAATATAATCGTGTACCTTGGCATATTCCCTTACATTTCTTCTTGTATAACGGCTTGTCACATCAGTGGCCACGACAATTCTCTTATTATCAGGTTCAAAAGACGAATGTGCATAAACCGCCCTTTCTGACACATCACCAGAAAGCATTTCCTTAAAATAATTCACCGGAAGCAGTGTAGCTGAGAAGAATACCGTACTTCTGCCCTGTGAAAGTCTCTCACTTATGTTGCCAGACGGGTCAACGCAGTACAGATGTACAAGAAAGTTTCCATCGTTATCATGCTCATTATAGTAGACATATTTTTCATCAGCACAATCATACATATTAAGAAAATGTCTCACCACAAAGAAAAACTCCAAAAGCTCGTTAGTCACTGGCTCGCCCTTATGTCTCTCCATGAACTTCTGCATAAGTCCCATGACACGTTCAAGGCTGGCTGGAAATGTGCCAAGACCGCTCACAACCTGGAATGTATCACACTGTCTTTTATATTCAAGCAACTGCTTGTTACATCTGTCAAGTGCACCTGCAAGTCGCTTGTCCATCTCCTTGACAAGCTTCTTAGCCGCAAGAAAATCTTCTTTTTTCAACACTGCGCTGTACATTTCTCTTGCTCTGTCCACAAGGTTATGTGCTTCATCCACAAGAAACACATAATCACCCTTCGCACCATTGCCAAAATACCGCTTAAGCGACGCATCCGGGTCAAATACATAATTATAATCACATATAATTCCATCACACCAGTACGAAACATCAAGTGACATCTCAAACGGGCAGACCTTATGCCTGTTGGCATATTCCATGACATTATCCCTTACAATAACCATCTGGCTCGTTATTATGTCATACACAGCATCATTAATCCTGTCAAAATGTCCCTTGGCATACGGACATGCAACAGGGTTACAGTTACGCTCATCAAGTGGACATATTTTGTCCTTCGCTGTAAGAGTAACAGTTCTCATATGAAGCCCGCTATCCCTCAGAATAGCATAAGTATCCTCTGCAACAGTTCTCGTTATCGTCTTGGATGTCAGGTAAAATATCTTGTCTGCCATCTGCTGTCCTAACGCCTGCACAGCCGGGAACACAGTAGACAACGTCTTTCCGACACCTGTAGGTGCCTGAATATATAGATTGGCATTATCTTCAATAGCCCTGTATACACTCACGCACAGATTCTTCTGTCCCTCCCTGTATTCATAAGGAAACTTAAGTTCTCTTATTGATTCCGTCCTTTTTAGTCTTTCATCAAATGTATAATCAGTCCATCTCTTAAAGCCTGTAATCAGCTTATTAAACCACTCTTCAATACGTTCAAATGTGTACTCTTCCAGAAACTTGTTGATTGTCTCAGGCTCTGGTGTAACGTAAGTCATCTGAATTCCAATCTTTGGCAGTTTCTTCTGGCTTGCATATATATAGCCATACACCAGTGCCTGCGCCTTATGCACATAGACCGGTTCTTTCAGCAGGGAAACATCTGTCTGCATAGTCTTTATCTCATCAATTATTACATCGCTCTCCGGCTCTTTATTGCCATCCTCATCATAATTAATATCTGCAATAATACCGTCAGCCCTGCCTTCAACCTGTAATACATACTCAATCCCTAAGTCAGATACAAGCGGTATCTCAATCTTTAAAGGCACTTCGGCATGATACATAGTGCCCATGCTGTGCTGGATTTTCCTGTGAATCCTTGCACCCTCCTGCATGATTTTCACATCATTGCTGCCGGTATTCCTGTTGTCAATATCACCTTCTGCACACATGAATTCCACAAGATTTCTTACAGATATTCGAAAGCAGTTTCCATTTACAGAGTACATACTATCTCCATTCAATAATGTTCTTCAATATCGTATATATAGGCATTGCCTGTCTTTCCGACTCTTTTCACCTGTTCCATGTAATTAAGCATTGCAAGTACGCTGGCAGCAGTCTGCCTGTCAATATGCGCTGCATTTGCAAAATCCGCTGAAGTAAAGCCATTCTCAAGCCCTTCTGGTACAAACTGCATATAATCCTGCGGGCAGTCCAGCTCTATAACCTTTCTTATCCCCACCGGAATCCTGTCATAGCGCACACTCCCGCGCTTCTTATCGTAACTCCAGCCATTAAGAAGCTTATATTCTTCTATATCAATCAGCAGCAATGTAACCTTAAGATTTGGATTTTTTAAAAATGCTTTAATCTTATACAGCTCAAACATCGCGTCATACATGGAACACCGCTTCGGAGACTTTCTTCTTGAAGTAATATCCCCAGTCTCCGGCTCTATCCAGCTTAAATACTTCTCATAAGGCATAGGGTACACAACTCTTACCTGATATTCATTTAAGAATACCGACAGCTTATCCCTTAACTTATTAAGCTGTCTTGTCTGAATCTCAATTATCCCATGCTCATTATATATATCCGCATAGTAACCGTCTATTGCAACCTCATGATTATCCTCATCAGGCTCATAATACATTTTAAGTACTGCATGCAGTGTCTTTTCCGATAAAGTGCCTATCCCCTTGTCATTGTGGCTCTTGCCGATTATCTTTTCCTTCGCTTCATCGAAAGCCCAGCTGTCTATATATTCTATTGGTTCATTGGAAGATTTCTTCTTCGGCATGGCTTATTCCTCATCACAACATATGTTCTATCATGTTATCAAGTATCTTACGATTGTCCGAAAAAATCAACCCTATGTGACAAATGCCCTGATATATTATAGAAATCCATTCTATAACCATCAGGGCATTAAGCATTTATTTACTTATCTTCGTCATCAATATCAAACAACTTTAATTCTTCAACATCATTCTTGCCGGATTTATCATCACCGTAAGATTTGTATAGTGAATCATCTTCGTCAAAACCAGTATCCGCATCGAAACCAGCGTCCTCGTCATCCTCACTGTCTTCATCATACTCTTCTATCTCTTTCTCGGTATACTCATCAAGGTCAACTCCGTCTTTAGAAGCCATATTAAATACCTTCTTAACCTTAGAAAGCTTAGCAGCCAGTATAATTGTGACAATGATAAACGCTACGATTATCACGCCAAGTATTGTAATTATTGTAAGCCAGAACCTGTTACCGCCAAATGTCTTATTATTATCAGCTTTGACAACTGTATCAGCATTTGTTGTCTTAACAACAGAATATGCCTGTATAGTTCCATCACTTACTCTGTATCTGAACCAGCCTTTCTCGCCAAGTGAGCTTACTCCGTAGAACAGGCAGTACTGTCTGTCGGCATCCATAAGCACCTGTACCTCTTTACCGTTCATGGTAAACTTGGTAAGAGCATAGCCAGCCGGTTTCTCTAACGAGTTCGTTATAGGCAGAACAACATATGTTATCTCTGGTTCAGCAACAGTATTGTATGGTGAAAATGTTTTCGCAGTCTCATCATAGATGTAGAACCCGCCTTTTCCATCTTCACTTTCAAGATACATAAGGATAAGACCTGTCTTTATGCCTTTAACCGCATTTATCTTCTGACCATTATAATCATAGTCAATCTCCTGATATCCATCTGGAATTGTGATTCCTGAATAATCCTTTACAACCGAATATTTCTTTCCATCTATTGTAACTGTTCCATCGTCATTAACAGTCTGGGTTGATGTCTCAGTAACCTCTTCTGCCTTTGACTCAGCCTCTGTTGTTGCTTCCTGACCATCCTCAAGTCTTGTTGTATATATTATATATTTCTTAACTGAACCATCTTCCGCAGTAACAGTAATTGTTGTTGTATTACTTCCCGGGTCCATTCTTCTACCGCTTATGCTTATCTTGGCAGCACTGTCATTAGCGGCAGCACTTACAACAAGCTCTGTAACATCAGCATCAACAGTTGCATTGTATGTTGTCCTGTCTGGTGAAAATGCTGGTGAAAGCGTTCCCGGACTTATCTGCAGGGACTTTAATGTGTTGTCTGAGGAATAGCTGGCTGGAGCACGACCAGTTACCTTTCCTGATGAGGAACTGCTGACTGTTGCACGTTCACCATTAACAGATATCTTTGCATCACCTGCAACACTAAGCGTCGTTGTTCCTGCTGCAATAACTTCAAACTGCATAGATATAGATTCATTTGAGCCATATGCTGATGCATCAAGAAGTGCAAATGATACAACACCACTATCACCTGCACCTACAGGTTTTATAATTGAATTATCATATGACACTGGAACAGAGGCTGCATCAATAACATCAGATGCAGATATAATAACCGTTACCGTTATCGTACTTCCAACTGTTCCGCTTGCTGAACTTATAGATATAGAAGCCTGCTCGTCAGCCTTAGCATAATACACAGGAATCAATGCAATGCACATTGCCAGTACACCTATAAAAGCAAGTAATTTTTTTATCTTATTCATAGTCATCCTTTCAAACAATAATTATTGATTAATGCTTCCTATTCCAAGAATATATCTCTTAACCTTTGCAAAATCAAACAAATCAAGTTCTCCGTCTCTGTTACAGTCGGCCGCCTTCCAATATACTCCTGACGGGTCTGCTATACCTAATATAGATCTCTTTATCTGTGCAAAATCAAACAAATCAATCTCTCCGTCGCCATTGACATCCCCATATATAACAATCTCATATCTGCTGACCTCTTCGCCAGAAGAATTATATGTTATAAGGATATCGCCAGTACTAACTAATCCATCTTTCTCATTGCCATTCTTATTAAGTATCTTGGAATAAGCACCATTATAATTATCAATCTTATCAAGCACATCTTGTACATAATCTGATACAGTTAAACCACTTATGTATTTTTCATCTTCATCAACTGATAATGTTGTTGAAAATCCTGGATAAGCAACATCCGGTTCTGGATCAGGTTCCGGTTTTGGATCAGGTTCTTTATCCTGTCTTACAACAGTTATAGTATAGTCCTGATTATCGCCATTAGCTGCCGTAACAGTAATTGTAATATCATTACTTCCAACTGAAAGATCATGATATCCCAGTCCGCTTACATCTGCTGAAGAATCAAGTGCCGAACCGCCAACATATACAGATGAAGTATCATAATCAACTATAAGACTATACTCTGTTGTATACAGACTAAATGTTGGTGTTAGTGAATAGCCTTCAACATATAAGTCAGATAATCTGTTATTAGGGCTGCCATCTCCTGTCGGAATTTCACATACATTTTCAGGCATATTCTCATATACAGGTATTCTGAATATAAATGCTATATTGTTCTTATTACTGTCGCTATACCCCTGTGCGCTCTTAACTGATTCACTTCTTGGAGCAAGTACATTGGTCATATACTGATGACCTCTTCCAGTCATATCAAACTTTTCATAATAAAGAGTATTCTGACCTCTGTTTATATAACTTTTCCCAAGATATATTGCTCCACCAATAATAGATTTCATTCTTGTATTCCAAGGTCTTAATGTCTCATCATCATTTCTTGAAGCATATTTAAGTCCATTCTGGACTGCTGTCAATCCTCCACTAGCATATGCCCCTATATTGTAATAATTATAATAACCCCAGTAGTAGCCAGACTGTGTTCCTGATATGCTGCTTCCATATCCACTGTTACCCTGCTCCTGTAATATTCTTGAAGCAAGATGATATGGGCTTACCCCTGATTCCTGTCCTGCAAGCAGCAGACCGGTTATATATGTATAATTTCTTCC
>OGPN01002552.1_pt1 | contig 10465 bp, 9 predicted proteins | sample 1552941 | NCBI WGS metagenome assembly OGPN01 (sample SAMEA2580220, study PRJEB22360) | human gut metagenome | biome: human gut; feature: human-associated habitat; material: faeces | place: Denmark | collected 2008/2010
CTGCCGCCGCTCGCTGGTCGGTCTTCACGCTGAAAGCGATCGCGGCGGGGTTGAGCGTGCCGTCGCCCTGATAGGGATAGTAGGCGTAGAAGTCGATCCGGCTGCCGTCCGCGGGCCAGTAGGCGGAACCGCTCCATGTGCCAGTGGCATTGTTGTAAGTCAGCTTTATGTTGTTGAGTACATTGCCCGAGGGCGTTTCCGACAAAGTTTCGCTCTTCCGGCAAGCGAATATCCCGATGGCGTCACCGTCGTCCCATGTGCTTTTAAACTGGCTGTCGGTGGTGACCCTGTGGTAGGTTTGCTCCCGCCGTTGCCGCCGGAGTGGCGAAACCGATCTCGAAGCGGATGTCTCCGCCGGGTGATTCGTTGGTGCCGGGATAATCCCCGGTGTCGTTGTCCTTGCTGCACGCCGTGAGCAGCAAAGCCGGAACCGCTGCCGTGAGCAGCCATCGTGTGATTGAGTATCTGTTCTTCATATTCTGTGATTTTTAATTTGTTTCAATGATTAATCAGCGGTTACAGGACCACCCGTTACCTGCTTCCAGTCGGTTATCGTCGCGGAGAATCCTGCGCCCGTAGGCGTTTCCGCCACCGTTCCGCCCAGTGCAAGGGGCTTTGTCTTGTCAGTATTGAACGTGGCGAGCATCGTCGTGAGGTCGCTGGTGAGCGTCACGGGCTGCGGGCTGTTGCCGCTGAAACGGATTTGCGCCGTCAGCCGCTGCGCCGTACCTGCCACGCCCAGGAGGCGCATCGTTGCCGACCATTTACCGGCATCCGCCCCGGAGGTGATCTTCGTGAACGTCAGTGCCACATTCGACGGAGTGCCGTATGTGCCGTTATCCATGTCGAGCGTGGCGGCGGCTCCCGAAAAGTAACCTTCAACGCCTTCTATCCGGTCGGTTGTGCCGCCCGTCGGTTCGATGACAAGCGTAAGCTGCCTCACCTGCTGCTGCATGGCGGCGGTCAGTTCGTACTCGGTGTCCTTTTCGATTACCGCATCCATAGCGCACGTGAACAGCCAGCCGGGAGAGGCAGCCACGAACGCGCCCACGCCGTCCCAATTGCCGGAAGCAGCGGCAACGGTAGCGGTTGTGCCGCTTATCGAAACCTGCTCCGGCGTGTTATAGATATAGAAACGGTATGTGCCCGGTTCGAACAGGTGGTCTATGCGGTTTGTCGTGCCGTCGAGCGTGGTCGAGTAGTCGGCTGCCTGCACCGTGTAGGATGCAGGGATGTCAATGTCCGTGCCCCGCCGCGACCAGTCGGCGGTAAGGGTTACCGTGCCGTGGTCGGGATGCGGTGTGTTGTAGATCGGGTCTTTCACGTCGCAACTTACTGCCAGCAGTAGCGCGCACCCAAAGAATGGGATAATTGCTTTTGTTCTCATATCGATCGTTTTTTATTTGTTCTGTTTGGTTCCTACTATTGTCCACAAAAAGCTAATTCCGATCTGAGTGGGTCCCCAAAAGTTTTTGGCCTTATTTTTATCTTGAAAAACACGCACTCTGTCGATCATTCCATAACTATCATATTCCGAATGTGTATATCCCAGACCAATATTGAAATCGATCGAGAAATGATGGGAAAGGTGAAGTTGATAACCGACTGTAGCACCCCCACCCCACAGTTTGCCCTGATAGCCGGTATCCTTCGAGAAGAGGCTTCCCACGGGATACTTATATATATTGTATTCCCCGTAGCTGCCCGATGCGCCCACATAAAATCGTTTATCACGTAGCAGATACCAACGCACTTCCGGGTTCAGGAACCAGACCTTCTGTATCTTATCGCTGTTGCTTCCCCACCAGCCAAAGCTACCGTCTAACTTGATACCCATGTCGCGGTTCACCCGCCACTCCACACCGAGTGTAGGCAGCAGTATGGCATCATACAACATGTTCGTCCGCACAGCGAAGTAGTAAGGTTTTGAAGGCAGTATTCCATCAGGGGTAACTGCGTTTGTCGGTGAGGAGACAATCGCATCCGGCACTCCCCGGGGGAGTTGCGCGAAAGAATTTCCGGTTGCGGCAATACCCCAGACAAGGAGAGCCAACAGAATTTTTTGTAAATGTTTCATAGGTTCATATATTAGTTGTGTGTTAAATAAAATAAGTTATATCAATTCGCGGCGTGTGTGTCATGGGGTCAGTCATGCGTTCACCGGTCTCTTTGTTCTCGATGGTAGCTCTCACGGCTTCCGACAATTCCGCTTTGAGCACCTTTTCCATCATTTCTTTTTCTACACGTATCCGTTCCAGTTCCTTTACCAGACTATCTTGCTCACGGATACTTTTCGCCATATAATAATTGCATTTCTTTTCTATCTTCCGGCAATGCAGGAAGACGGATGTCACAATTACCAGCGAGCAAAAGGCAATTCCTAGAGAGATAAAGTTGATGTAATCATTCATGGGGCTCTGCTTTTTTTCTTGTTGCAAATTAGGTTAAATGCGGTCGAAAAAGTATTGCATTTTGTCCCTACTTTGTGGTGTTTTGTCATTTTCTGCTGTTTTACGGGCTTTCGGACATAGAAAAGAAGACTGCCTGACAGACTTCCTTTTAACCAGTTACCCCCTGTTACAATCATCTGTAGCAGGGGGTAACTTCATTTTTTAGGGCTTATCGGACAATCTTTCCGGTTCCGGTATGCTATTTCTTATTTTTTGGGGGATGAATTAGCCATTTTCCGGTATTCTGCCGGACTGATACCGTATTGTTTTCGGAACAAGCGGTAGAAAGTGCTCGGTATATTGAACCCGCAACTGAAAGCTACCGCTTCAATCGTAAATTCGGGATGGCTGTCGAGCATCCTGCGTGCTTCTTCTATTTTCAGGAAGCGCGTATATTCCATCGGTGACTTTCCTGTGACGGCTTTGACCGCTTCGGTCAGCGTATTTCTGTTAGTGCCGAGGGCGGATATTATATCGTCCCGGTTCATATCGGCATTAGACAAGTTTTCACCCGAAAGTAGATACTCCTGCAACCGCATAACCAGACTCTTTTGTTCGCTGCTAGGGGAAAGCGTATCCGTAGCTTTGGCAGTTTCAACTGCGTTCGCCAGCCGGTCCTGTTCTTTTATTCGTTCGTATAATTTATGGTTTTTGAGAGCAATAATCCGATTGTAATAGAAAGTAGCCGTGAGGAGCAGTGCCAGTACCAGGCAAATGCCAAGGGTAAAAAGGAAGTAATGGAGATTGCGTTCTTTCTCGGCGATATGTTTCTCCACTTCATATTGGGTGCGCAGTTCATCGAACCGGGCGTTTATCTCTACATCTTTTATAGTATCATTGGCGGCAATGATTGTATCGAACAGCGTGAATGCCTCGTCGAAACGCCCCATCCGGGTAAGTATCTCCATCTTTATCTTCCGTACGGCATTGAGGTCAAATTCTGATTCCTGCACTTCGACCGCTGCGCTGTCTATAGCGGCAAGTGCCTTGCGGTAATCTCCGCGTGACTGTAAAATCAGCGCCTTTGCCCGTGCCAATTCATATCTTGAGATATTGTTATTGACAATACCTTTCAACTTGGCGAGGTATTCTCCAGCTTTGTCATAGTCTTTGGTATCTATATAGGTATTCATCAATGCCACATAAAGATTTCCCCACGCTTCAGGCTGGGTTCTTCCGGCTGCTTTCTCAAACCGGGCGATGGCTTTTTCATATTCGGGCACGAGTTGTAATAGTTTGTCATATTGCCCTTGTGCCCGAAGTGAGCTACACAGGAATGCGTAAGCTTGTGTCAGGATATTGTCGTATCCCGAAACTTCCCATAATAAGCGGATGCATTCTCTGAAACAATCTTCTTCCTCTTTCCATCTATCCTGAACATTATAGGTGATAGCAGTGGCATAAAGTGCTGTTGCCATTCCCGCCTTATCCTTCCGTGCTTTGGCACGGTCGAACATTAGTTTTGCTTCTTCCGCCGCTTTTTTATAATCTCCTTTCAAGTTATAGGCAGTGATAAGTTGCATGTGTATCTGGTAATAGAGTTTCCATTGTTCATGCAGGATATAGAAATCAAGATAACCGGGTGCTTTTTGAATGATCTTGTCGTATTCATTCCTATTTATATGAGAGATGATGGTGTTTCCATACACCATCCCTTGCATTTTTACGTTTCCCTGTCTGATGGCCTCGGCTTCCGTCTGCCCGAACAGGGTCAGCAGTGTATCCATTTTCCGGTCATCGGCTATTTCAGACATATATAAATAGTATAGTCTGTTGTACGACCTCAGTTTGTCAGTTCCGTCGGATTGTTCGATAGCCCGGCGCAAAGAGTCTTTTTGCTGTTGGATGGTGTTTTGGGCTGAAACAGGCAGGGTAAAACAGAATTGGATTCCCCATAAAATCGCTATCAGATAAGATTTATACTTCATTGTTGTTGTGTGTTTACGTAAATTCTTGGCCTATAGTGCTCAAAAGTACAAAAAAATAGTATTGGACTATACAGATATTCCTCTAATTATTCGTGCATATACAAATGATTATGTAATTTTGTGACTGGAAATATGATAAATATCCACTGAAAATACTCAAAAACGGGGTTTAAAAAAGAAAAAGTACATAAAAAAAGCAGCTACACTATTTGTAACTGCTTGAATTTCAGTGGAGCGGTAAGCGAGACTCGAACTCGTGACCCTTAGCTTGGGAAGCTAATGCTCTACCAACTGAGCTACTACCGCATTACATATATCTTTCACAAAATGCCTTATGGAATGATGATGCAAAGGTAAACATAATTTTTATATCTCAAATAAAATTCCTCAAATTTTAGTAGAAGAAAAACTATATTAAAATCATTCATGAATTTCTGTTAGAGGCGAAAAATGAACGAATATGAGAAATCGTATATTCGGTTGTCATACAATTTAGAATATACAGACGGAACCAAGATGATTCGATAAAATCAGCAGGATTTCCGGTTAGGTATATTGCGAAATTAGGTATATTGGGACTATTTTCTGTTAATATATATAGTTCTTGTCTGTTTATGTTGTCAATAAGATGGCTAGATATTAATTGGTCAATTCAAATTGAAAGGATGGAAGTTTGTAGATATTAGTGGCATCTAGAACAAATCGGCTGTTTCACCTCCCGTTTTCAAGTTTCTTTTAAGGGAATAAGACGTTCCTCACCGACCAACATCTTGTTGGTTTAAAACCAAGGAAGTGCTCCTTTAAAACGAAATAGCTTAAATTACGTCCTTTTTCTGTATAGCCAGATAGTATATATACAAAAGTATATTGAATTTCTGCATATTATTGCATTATTTTATGCATTATTCCTGTTGTTTGATGAAATATGTACGAATCTGTTTTTGAATAAATATTAAAAATAGAACATGCCCCAAGATATGTTCTCTATTTGCCGGAGTGAACAAACCCATCCTCTCATCTGTTAGAAAGTCTCAATTTTAGATTTAACCTAACCAGCATGAAAAAAAATAAGATACTTTTTGTATTATGGGCTTTGTGTTTCTCCGTCATTCAGACAAATGCACAGACACCATTAAGTTTCGAAGAATCGTTGCATCTGCTCAATCAGGGAAATCAGAGTTTGAAGATAGCTGATAAAGGCATAGAGATTGCCAAAGCAGAACGTGACAAACTTAATGCTTTCTGGTATCCCACTTTGCAATCTACAGGTGCATTTGTACACATGTCCGAGAAGATTGAAGTGAAGCAGCCTTTGTCTCAGTTTACTGATCCGGCGAAGGACTTCGTTCATTCTATTATTCCGGATGATCAGATGATTTCGGCTATCCTGGATAAAATAGGAGCTAATACGCTTGTTTTTCCATTAACTCCGAGAAACTTGACAACTGTTGATTTGTCAGCAGAATGGGTACTCTTTTCCGGAGGAAAAAGATTTCGGGCAACAAATATTGGTCGGACAATGGTAGACTTGGCACGGGAGAATCGTGCACAGACTGCTGCCAATCAGCAAAACTTGTTGGCAGAAAGCTATTATGGTCTGCGATTGGCGCAACAGGTAGTAGCTGTACGTGAGGAAACCTATAGAGGTTTGCAAAAACATTATGAAAACGCACTGAAACTGGAAGCTGCCGGAATGATAGACAAGGCAGGACGGTTGTTTGCCCAAGTAAATATGGATGAAGCAAAACGGTCATTGGAAGCTGCACGAAAAGAAGAAACAGTGGTGCAGAGTGCCCTTAAGGCCTTGTTAAATAAAAAAGATACGGATGAGAACATCGTTCCTACCTCTCCCCTTTTCATGAATGATTCGTTGCCACCAAAAATGCTTTTTGATATGTCGGTGAACAGTGGAAACTATATGCTCAATCAGTTACAGTTGCAAGAGCATATTGCCAAACAGGAAGTGCGAATTGCCCAAAGTGGATACTTGCCGAATATAGCCCTTTTTGGAAAACAAACCCTCTATTCGCATGGTATCCAAAGCAATTTGCTACCGCGTACGATGGTAGGAATCGGTTTTACATGGAATCTTTTTGACGGATTGGACCGGGAGAAGAAAATCCGGCAATCAAAGCTAACTCAACAAACGCTGACTTTGGGAAAAATGAAAGCGCGTGATGATCTGGCTGTCGGAGTGGATAAGCTCTATACACAATTGGAGAAAGCTCAGGATAATGTGAAAGCGCTGAATGCGACCATCGAACTGAGTGAAGAACTGGTACGTATCCGAAAGAAATCTTTTACAGAAGGAATGGCGACCTCCACTGAAGTTATTGATGCTGAAACGATGCTTGCCACTGTGAAGGTAGCTCGTCTGGCAGCCTATTATGAATATGATGTGGCATTGATGAATCTTCTTTCACTCTGTGGCACACCGGAACAATTTGTAAACTATCAACCTAAACCGTAACGAACAATGAAACCAACTAGTAGAACCCTCTCTTGGGCATTTGTCATTATTATGCTGGCAGTCGGTATTTTTACTGCTGCAGGAGTAATATTGATGCACAAACAACCGCTCGTCCTGCAAGGGCAGACAGAAGCGACAGAAATCCGTATTAGCGGGAAACTTCCCGGACGTATTGATACCTTTTTAGTGCAGGAAGGTGACTGGGTGCGTCAGGGAGATACTCTCGTAGTGATCAATAGCCCCGAAATACATGCCAAGTATCAGCAAGTGAATGCATTGGAACAGGTAGCCGTACAGCAGAATAAGAAAATAGATGCTGGTACCCGCCGCCAGATTGTAGCTACCGCACTGCAATTATGGAACAAAACTAAAAGCGACCTGGCACTTGCCCAAACCACTTATAACCGTATCCTTACCTTATATAAAGATAGTGTGGTCACTTCCCAACGGAAAGATGAAGTGGAAGCTATGTATAAAGCAGCCGTTGCAGCCGAACGTGCAGCTTATGAGCAATATCAGATGGCAGTTGACGGTGCACAAAAAGAAGATAAAGAATCAGCAGCCAGTATGGTGAATGCTGCGAGAAGTACGGTTGATGAAGTCTCGGCACTATTGGTCGATGCCCGGTTGACAGCACCGGAAAACGGTCAGATAGCTACCATCTTCCCCAAACGCGGAGAATTAGTTGCACCGGGAACACCGATTATGAATCTGGTTATTATGGATGATATTCATGTAGTACTCAATGTACGTGAAGACTTGATGCCACAGTTTAAGATGGACGGGACCTTTGTTGCAGATGTACCTGCAATCGGTAAAAAAGGTCTTGAGTTTAAAATCTATTATATCAGCCCATTAGGAAGCTTTGCTACCTGGAAATCAACAAAACAGACCGGAAGTTATGACTTACGCACCTTCGAGATTCACGCCCGTCCTACGCAAAAAGTAGATGATTTGCGTCCCGGTATGTCTGTATTACTGACGCTAAATGAATGATAGAATGAGTTCATCACAAACATATTCTCCTTTTCATGCCGTGCTGCTCAGAGAGTGGCGGCGGATGACTTCACGACGGCTTTATTTCGGCGTGTGTATCATTTTGCCGTTATTTACCCTTTTTTTCATGGCAACCATCTTTGGTAACGGACAGATGGAAAATATTCCTGTCGGCATTGTCGATCAGGATAACACTGCTTCTTCGCGGGCAATCGTCCGAAACATATCTGCTGTGCCTACATTTAAAGTGACAAAGCACTTTGTAAATGAAGAAGCTGCCCGGAAGGCCGTGCAGAGAAAGGAAATTTATGGTTATCTCTCTATCCCTCCCAGATTCGAGCAGGATGCCATATCGGGAAAGAATGCGACTCTCTCCTATTATTATCATTATGCGTTGCTTTCGGTCGGTGGCGAATTGATGGCTGCTTTCGAAACCTCGCTGGCTCCTGTGTCGCTATCTCCCATTGTGATGAAAGCCGTTGCTCTTGGAGTGGACCAGAACCAGATTACTACATTCCTGTTGCCGGTACAAGCTAGCAACCACCCTATATATAATCCGAGTCTGGATTATTCGGTTTACCTAAGCCAGCCATTTTTTTTCGTTTTGTTCCAAATCTTGATTTTGCTGACTACTGTATATGCAGTGGGCATTGAAATTAAATTTCGTACAGCCGACGAATGGTTATCTGTCGCCAAAGGAAATATGGTGACAGCTGTTTTAGGGAAACTACTTCCTTATACGATTATTTATATCCTGATAGGGTGGCTGGCAAATTATGTCATGTTCGGTATTCTGCATATTCCGTTTCAAGGGAGTTGGGGATTGATGAGTATGCTGACAGCACTCTTTGTCGTGGCAACGCAGGCACTGGGATTATTCCTGTTTTCGCTATTTCCGGCTATCTCTCTGATCATAAGTATTGTTTCCATGGTCGGTTCGCTGGGAGCTACTTTATCCGGTGTTACTTTTCCGGTTCCTAATATGTATCCTTTGGTACGAGATGCTTCTTATCTTTTTCCTGTCCGGCATTTTACGGAAATAATACAAAACATACTCTACGGAGGTAGTGGTTTCATTCATCTTTGGCCATCGGCTGTGATACTATGTATCTTTCCGTTGCTGGCTTTTGCGCTACTTCCCCATTTGAAACGAGCCATAGAAAGTCATAAATATGAAAAAATTAAGTAAGTTACAACAGTTATCCTTCATCATCCGGCGTGAATATCTGGCTATCAGTACCAGCTATGCTGTTTTATTGGTACTGATGGGGGGAATCTTCGTGTACGGATTACTATATAATTATATGTATGCTCCCAATATCGTGACAGATGTTCCGGTTGCTGTAGTCGATAATTCCCATAGTGAGTTGAGCCGTAATTTTATCCGCTGGCTGGATGCTACCCCGCAAACGGAGATTTATGCTCAGGCTATGGATTATCATGAAGCGAAAGAATGGATGAGAAAAGGGAAAGTACAAGGTATTTTGTATCTTCCGCATGATTTTGAGGAACGGGTTTTTCGTGGAGATGAAGCTGTTTTTTCTTTGTATGCCACGACCGATGCTTTCCTGTATTTTGAAGCCTTGCAGGGGGCTTCTTCGCGCGTAATGCTAGCTGTCAATGATAAATATCGTTCGGACGGAGCGGTTTTTCTACCTCCTCAGGGATTATTGGCGGTAGCTATGGCACAACCGGTGAATGTGGAAGGAACTGCACTCTATAATTATACGGAAGGATATGGGTCTTATCTGATTCCGGCTGTTATGGTAATTATCATTTTTCAGACATTGTTGATGGTTATTGGTATGGTGACCGGAGAAGAGTATATGACCAGAGGGATTCTTGCCTATACTCCTTTCGGAAAAAGTTGGGCAGTTGCGATACGTATTGTGGCAGGGAAAACGTTTGTGTATTGTAGTCTGTATGCTGTTTTTTCCTTTTTCCTGTTAGGGTTGCTTCCTCATTTCTTTAGCATTCCCAATATTGGAAACGGATTGTATATTGTATTGATGATGATCCCTTACTTGCTGGCGACTTCTTTTCTGGGGCTGGCAGCCTCCCGATATTTCACTGATTCGGAAGCACCATTGCTTATGATTGCCTTTTTCTCGGTAGGACTGATTTTTCTTTCCGGTGTTTCCTATCCGATGGAGCTGATGCCTTGGTACTGGAAAGCTGCCCATTATATTTTTCCGGCAGCACCTGCCACACTTGCCTTTGTGCAACTGAACTCAATGGGGGCAAATATGGCGGATATCCGACCTGAATACATTACTTTATGGATTCAGGTGATTGTTTATTTCCTGCTAAGCATCTGGGTTTATAAAAGGAAACTCGGTTGACAGCTATACTTTTAGTTGCAGATTCTAAACAATTATTTCTCAAAACTATAATATTTCAGCCAACAAATAATTAACTATGGAAATAAAGTGAATTTTGTTGAACATTTTACTTGATTATCTCGTCCTTTTTTATTTATTTTGTTAACTATTATTTGGAGGTGGTCTATAGCACTACTTTAAATACAAATATCTATATGAGGAATATTATATTATTTTTATTTTTACTGCCGTTGATGGCGTATGGACAGACATACAAATATATTGGAGTAGAGGATGGTT
>OGPN01002553.1_pt1 | contig 10464 bp, 7 predicted proteins | sample 1552941 | NCBI WGS metagenome assembly OGPN01 (sample SAMEA2580220, study PRJEB22360) | human gut metagenome | biome: human gut; feature: human-associated habitat; material: faeces | place: Denmark | collected 2008/2010
TAGCAGCTCCGCCTTCTGCAGTTGTAAAATTTTTCACTGCATGAAAACTAAAGTTACTAAAATCAGCAATACTTCCAACCTTTTTGCCATGCCACTCTGCTCCAAACGCATGAGCTGCATCAGTCATTACAATAATTCTTCCTATTGCTTTTTGAATATCGTTTGACGGATGGAACAGATGTTTCTTACTTTCAACTATAGAAAAGATTCTGTCATAATCGCATGGTACACCACCAAGATCAATAGGAATAATTACCTTAGTTTTTTCTGTAATTGCATCTGCAAGTTTCTCATAGTCCATTTCAAGAGAATCTTTTTGTGTATCGATTAATACAAGTTTTGCACCTACATGGCATACTACAGATGCACTTGCTGTATAGGTATAAGCGCAGGTAATTACTTCATCACCTTCTCCTACTCCTAAAACTCTCAGTGTCATTTCCGCACAAGCTGTCTGTGAATTCAAACATACTGCTCTGTTAACGCCACAAAAATCAGCAACTTCACGCTCTAATTCTTTTGTTTTCGGTCCGGTAGTAATCCAACCGGAACGAAGTGCTTCTGCAACCTGTTCAACCTCTGCATCTGTAATATCTGGTGGTGAAAATGGTATTTTCATTGTTCTCTGCCTCTCTTAAAATTTAATAATATATGTTCAAATGAATTAATGATTATTTTCAGTTGCTTTATTGAATAATTTCTTATATGTCTCCCCATGCAGTTTCAAATCATCCTTCGCCGCATGATAAGTCGGCACAATTTCTTCCACATAGCTTCTAATATCTGGATCATTTCCATAAGCCACCACAGCCAGATTCTCAAGCTGATGTAAGAACTCATCCGTATCAAACGGAATCGGCTTCCCAATATGAATCAGATCATTATCCGTCTTCGTCAACCCTTCCTCTGCCATCAGCTTCTCTTCATAAAGCTTCTCCCCAGGTCTCAGCCCTGTGTATTCCACTTTAATATCCACATCCGGTGTCATTCCTGACATCTTGATCAGGTTTCTTGCCAGTGTATCAATCTTCACCGGAGCTCCCATATCCAGCACAAAGATTTCTCCGCCTTTTGCATAGGTTCCAGCCTGAAGCACCAGACTTACCGCTTCCGGAATGGTCATAAAGTAACGGATAATGTCCGGATGGGTAACCGTTACCGGACCGCCTTTGGCAATCTGTTTCTTAAACAGCGGAATAACAGATCCATTACTTCCCAGCACATTTCCAAAGCGCACTGCCACAAATTCAGTCCTGTATTTTCTCTCACCATTTGCCTCTGGATTTTCACAAGTCGCTGCCACCTCTGCAAGTGCTTCCTCGCTGTCCTCATAGTGGCTTCCCAGTAATGGGAGCAGATCTTCTCTTCCGGTTCTGCTGATCTTATCCATGGTCTGAATAACCATCTCGCAGAGACGCTTGCTGGCTCCCATAATGTTGGTTGGGTTAACGGCTTTGTCTGTACTGATCAGTACGAAACGTTGACAGCCATTTTTCAAAGCTGCATGAGCTGTTTTATAGGTTCCCATTACATTGTTCTTGATGGCCTCACATGGGCTTGTCTCCATAAGAGGTACATGCTTATGGGCAGCTGCATGGTAAACAATGTCTGGCTTGTATGTTTCAAATACATCATTAATCTTTCTGGTATCACGCACGGAACCGATCAGTACTACCAGATCCAGATGGGGATATTTGGAACGAAGCTCCTGTTCAATGTCGTAGGCATTATTCTCATATACATCGAAGATCACCAGTCGCTTCGGCGCATGGGCTGCAATCTGACGGCAAAGCTCACGATAGAACCGCCGCCACCAGTTACCAGAATGGTTTTTCCACTGATGTAGCGAAAAATCTCATCCATATTTACTTTGATCGGTTCTCTTCCAAGAAGGTCTTCCACTGCCACATCTTTCATTTTGCTGAGAGACACCTCTCCGGTGACGAACTGATACACACCTGGAAGAATCTTCATTTCACATTTGGTTTCTTTACAGATGTTCAGGATATCTCTTCGCTCTGCCGCACTTGCGCTTGGAATTGCCAGAAGGATCTGATCGATTTTATATTTCTTTGCACTTGCGAGAATGTCATCACGACCGCCTACAATGGGCACACTCTCCATATAGCGTCCCCATTTGTTGGGGTTATCGTCAATAATACAGCAGACCTTTCCTTTCGGCTCTTTGGCACGTTCCACGTCGCGTAGAATGATCTGTCCTGCCTGGCCGGCACCGATCAGCATAATGTGATGCAGCGGACCTTCCTCTTCCTTCTGTTTCCGTGTTCTTTCCAGAAGGATAAATCTGTATGAAAAACGAATTCCTGTAATCAGGCAAAATTGAATAATGGTTCCGAAGAGATAATAGGACATTGGCATTCTCTGAATGACAAATGTGATTCCAATTATCTGGAACAGGAATGTAATTACAGTAGATAAGCAAATTCTTAACAGCTCACTATAGCTTGCGAAGCGCCATACGCTGTTATAGAGGCGCAATGCCCAAAAGACAAAAACAGAGAATACTGTATACCATGGTGCAAATTTCAGATAGGCAGACAAATATTCTCCGGGTATTGCGGAGTATGTACAATCAAAGCGGAACCACAATCCGAGAAAGTATGCGGCGTTTACGGCGATCACATCATAAATCATCAGGTAAAGTGCGATTACCTGCCAATGCTCCAACTTTCTTTTTTTGCGTTCGGTTTTTTGTTTTTTTGTTGTCATTTCTTAATCATACGGATGGAGTTACCTCCCCCAGTCCTTTTCCTCCCATTTTTTCATAACTTTGACCACTTACCAGATAGCTTCCTGTCTGGTGCTTCGGCGACTCCCAGGATATCTTGGGGAAGTCCGGAACCCGCACCGGCGGTGGTCTGCCGAAAAGCCTGCGTCACTGGCGCAGCCTCTTTGCCCGGTTACCCGGTTTTATAGATAAGAGCGTTCGTAACGCTGCTTATTATCCTTTTTCTCTTTGTTGTCAATAATTATTTTGTTCTGCTTACGCGAAAAAAACTGTCCTGGCATTTCCTGCCAAGATTTCTGGCATCATTCAGGAAGCGATTTCCCTGATGGCCATTTTCACAGAGGAATTCATTTCCCTTCCGGCGAACCTTGCCGCCGCAGATGGCACATTTGTCTTTCAGGCCGTCAGTTCTGGTTTCCAGTACCAGAATTCCTTCTGCCCAGGCTTTGTACTGCAGGTTGGTCCGGATCTTGCTGCTTAAGTGAAGCGGGGAAAAATTGCCGCTTTTTACCATTGCCATCCGGGTGAAGTTCTGGTCGTAATCGGGGAGGACAATGATTCCTGCCTGATTCTCTTTGCAGAAGTTCAGGATTTCACGGCTGACCTGATGGGCGTAGTGCTCGGACAGGTTCTTCAGGTGTATGTAGTACTTCCGGTTTGGCTGGGGACTATTGTCTCCCACTGTGTTTGGTCTGGATTTCTGTATTCTGGTTTCCAGCAGCTTGCAGCGGTGGCGGTACGCATCTCCGCCCCGGCAGGTGTGTACAGCCAGCTGTTTTCCCTGTTCATCCAGAATGCAGCACACTGCGAAGGTGTCTGTGTTTGTAAAGCGTACACTGCACAGGTTCGTGCCTTCTGCCATTCGTTCTTTGGCAGTGCGGGCGTCGCTGTTCTCCTGTTTCACCGGGATATTCAGCAGGTAGCGCCTGCCCTCCTTTACCAGGGTGGGCGACATTAGCTGACCATCTTGGGGAAAGGGGCGTCCTTTCAGATTGCAGTCTGTCCAGATCCATTTCTCACCGTTCCACAGCTTCAGGCAAATGGATCTGTCGGTGAGGTCTGAATACATTCCTTTGAAAAAGGTAACCTTGGCTTCCAGCTTCTCAGGGAATCCGGATTGAAGCTCCTGGGTGCTTTTTACTGTGGCAGATGCTTTGTTAATGGCTGCGCGTCTCAGGTAGACAGGTACTTTCCCCATTGGTAAGGGGTTGGTGGGCTGTCTGCCATCCCGACCGGTCAGGGTCAGGAGCTCCAGGCTGCGCTGGATGTCGAAGAGGCTGCTGTTCCACAGTTCTTCATGCTGTCTCAGAAGGTGGTAGTAAAACTCCACCACGTTCTGAAAATATTCTTCTGTTCTGGCCAGCCATATAGGCTCCGGACAAACCAGGCGCATGCGCCAGGTTCGGATGCTGTATCCTGTTTTCATAAATTTTGTCTGTGATTTCTGCTGGTTTCTTTCGTAATATTTCAGTAATGCGTATTTGCGCTGCAAACGCACAGAAAATCAGTACAATTTGGACTATCGGCCATGAATAAAGACCCCTTATTTTAGAAATTGAAATTTTTCAGTATCCGGTCACCTTTTCCAGACAGTAAAAAAAGACAGTCACACCAGAGACCTCTCAAAAGAGAGTTCTCTGGCATAACTGCCTTTTCTGAAATTGTTTATTCTGTTATATTGCCTGCTCCATCATCTGATTCATATACTGTCGCTTCGTTTCCGCTTGGATATGCACATACAGATCCAGTGTGGTTCGCACGGAAGTATGTCCAAGTATTTCGGACAGGGACTTGGTATCGAAGCCATGTTCCACCCAGCGACAGGAAAACTGATGCCGGAGAGCATGGATTTTAATGGGGGGAATTCCACAGGTTTTCAGCAATGCTGCATATCTGCGTTGGATTACCCGCGGCTCCATGCATCTGGCAGTTCCAGACAAAATATATGCGGAGCCATCTTTACGAAAACGTTTCGCATAAAACAGCAGCTTGTCTGGCAACGGAATTTCCCTGTTGGAATGTTCTGTCTTCGGCGGACCGATATACAGAATGGTTTTTGGGATTTTTCCAGTGTCCGGATTGGCGGTCTGATCCAGATTTTTGATGCGGATCACAGTACGCTGTATGCGGATTTTGTGCTGGGCGAAATCCACATCTTCCCAGCGCAGGCCGCTGAGTTCTGCTTTTGTCAATATAAGTCTAAAAAAATTTGCTTTTAATTCGCAAAAAGCACCACTGTTTTCATCCAGTGATGCTCCTGCGAACAATCTTATTCCGTTTATGCTTTTTCTTCTTTGTAGAAAATGTCATCCATCTTCCAGTTTATCTCCATACGTCCTGGTTCATAAATAAAGACTTTCTCAATAATCTTCGACAGCTGTATTTTGTCAAAATCCTGCAATGCTGCAATCTCATTTACTTCCATTTCTTTTTCTGTTGCTTCATCACATTTTTTCTTCGCTACTGCAATCTCATTCTCCAATTCTGCTATCTGCAAAGTGATTTCTGAAATACGGGAAGTCGTTTTTTCCAGTTCTTCCATATACCCTTCCTTGTCCAACACTTCCGAACGATAATCAGAATACAATTTCATTTTTCTTGACGAGAGTCGCTTTTTTTCACTTACCAGTGTTGCGATATTTTCTTCTTTCAAAATTGTTTTATGCCATTCACTTTTCTTTTTCTCAAGATTTTCCGAAATGAGTTGTGCCATATTTCTGGCTGCATCCAGTACTGTTTCTTCTGCTTCTTTCCTGTCCATTTTACTTTCCGCACACCCACTAAGACCGCTGATATGTGCCTGCATACAGCGATACCCAGTCTCTCTGCTGGTAAAACCAAGTCTTCTTCCGCAGGTCGGGCAAAAGAAAATAGGGCAGGCTACTCCTCTTTTTGTAAGAACTCTTTTCTGGTTAGTAAACGCTTTCTCATTTGCTTTCCGGAATAATTCATCGGATATAATTGGTTCATGTGCATTTTCTACAACAATCCACTCTTCTTTATCATTGGAAACCAATTTATTGCTTCCTGTTCTTGCCACTCTCTTTTTATTCCAAATAATTTTTCCAAGATACACTTCATTTTTGAGCATATCTGAGATTGTTGTGACTGACCAGAGTTTCTTTTCTTTTTCGTTTTCTCTGTGCATTTTTATACCTTTTCTGCACATATACTCCCGGCATGTAAGCACATGGGTTTCGTTCAGATGTTTTGCTATCTGTCCTTTTGTTTTCCCATCTGCCGCCATTGTGAATATCAGTTTCACTGTTTCAGCCGCTTCTGGGTCTATAACCAGATGATGCTTATCTTCTGGATCTTTAATATATCCATATTTGGGAAAAGCCGGCATATATTCACCGTTTTTAGCATGTGTTTTCATAGCAGAACGAACTTTTCTGGACAAATCTCTGCTGTACATTGCATTCAGCATATTTTTTAACGCTACACTCATTCCTCCAGTAAAACCAGAGGAATTGATACTGTCAAAGCCATCGTTAATTGAGATAATTCGAATACCAAGGACTGGCAGGATTTTTTCCAGATAATTCCCCACTTCCAGATAATCTCTTCCAAATCTTGAAAAGTCCTTTATAACAATACTTTTTATACGTCCTGCTTTTGCATCCTCCATCATCCTCTGAAAGCCAGGACGGTTAAAGTTTGTACCACTGTACCCATCGTCTACATATTCAACTACTGGACAGTTAGTAAATTCGTCCTGTTTTTTGATAAATTCGTTTATCAGCATTCTCTGTGCACTGACACTGTTACTTTCGGCTTTTATACTGCCATCTACATCATTATCCTCCGACGAAAGTCTGATATAAACAGCGATACATTCTGTTACTGGCATAACTCAGCCTCCCGTTCTTTTGCATATTTTCTTAGTTCTTCCAACATATCATCATACACCAAACGTACCGTAATAGAACCGCTTTCATGTATTTCGATTTTTTCTACAAAAGCATTGACCATTTCCTTTGTCAGCGTTCTCGTATTGCGGTATTTATTGATCAATGTTTCCCATTCTTCCTCTGTGTGAAAATTTTTTTCATATCCAACCTGATGCTTTAATAAAATTTCCATGTTATTCTGGATCTCTTTTTCTGTTTCCGCATCCTGCTTTGAAAATGTTTCATACTGCTCTGCATCAATAATACGGCACACATAATCCTCAAACAATCTTTCCCGGTGTACTGCCACTTTTTCCAGTTCTTTCCGGCATTTCTTGATTTCCCTGTTAAACACATCATATTTTTTAATGCTTTCCTGTCTTTGATTCAACCGCCGAATCAAATCTACATTTTCAACATATACATTGATATGTGCACGTATCACACGCAGTACATAATCATTCACTTCCAAATCAGTGATAGAATGTGGCGTACACTTCCCGTGGAGCTTATTATTTCCACAGTAAAACCTACGATGACTGCCTTTTGTTTTCCCATATAAATACATGGTTTTTCCACAGTCTGCACATACAATTTTCTGCTTGAAAAAGTTGAAGTCTCTTACATTATTGCCATTTGATTTACGAGCTTCATTAACCCGTTTTACGATATGACCAATCTTTTCCTGTACCTCATCAAAATCCTTTCTGCTCACAAGTGCCTCATGGGTATTTTTGATAATGATCCATTCTTCTTTCTGATTCATTTTCTGTCTCTGTGCTGCCCAGGAATCATTGGTAAACTGATTATGCACACTATCACCGGCATAATATTGATTCTCAAGGATTTTGTGGACTGTTCCTCCACTCCATGTCCATGTCGCTGACTTTTCATTTGCTTTTCCTGCTTTATCCAGCTTGTAGGCTTTCGGGCAGAGATACCCATCCGCATTTAATTTCCGGGCAATCTCTGCATAAGTCATTCCATCAATAAAATACTGAAATATCTTTTTCACCACTGGTGCCGCTACCGGATCTGGAATCAGCTGATGAGGATTATCCTTGTCTTTTTCATAACCATAAGCCATCTGACCGGAAGGAAATTCGCCATTTGCCCAGCTCGTCCGGTATGAACTTCTTATTTTCTTTGCCAAATCTCTGGAATAAAACTCATTATACACGTTTGACATGCTGATCAGCAGGCTTATGTCATCTCTGAACGAATCATAATGATCATTCACCGAAATAAAACGCACATTAAAGAATGGGAACACTCTTTCAATATAGCTTCCCGCCTCTACATAATTTCTTCCAAGCCTAGAAAGATCTTTAACAATAACACAGTCAATATTTCCCTCTTTGATGTCCTGCATCATCTCATTAAAACCATCTCTCTCAAAATTAGTTCCGGTTTTAGATATATCATAATATTCCTTTGCAACCACGATATCTTTCTGTTCTTTTACGAAATTATGAAGCAGAACCATCTGCGTTTCTATCGTATTTCTTTCTCTGTTCTTTTCACTCTCATAGGAAAGCCTTGCATAAAGGGCTGCATGTGAAACTTTTTCACACTGGTTTTCAGCTTCTGTAACCAAATTTTCTTTATTTCCAACATTCACATAATCTACTTTTCTTGATTTTCGAGCCATTTATACGACCTCCCTCTTTTGAATTTCTATCCTTCCGTCTATACCTGTGCTGACATCACATCCCACCGACTGTATCTGCCGTAACAGGGATTGATAACAGTCATCAAAATTAAATCTGACTTCAATATGTTTTTTATCATATACTAATATCTGGTCAATCAGTTCAACAGCAACAGTTCTTGTAAGTTCTTGTATATTCTGATGCTCGGCAAAATAATCCAGCCAATGATATTTATCACTTTTTGATTCCATGACTTCACTGATCTGTTGATCAATGCTTCGGACTGCTTCCTCGGCTTTTTTCCGCTTTTCTGTGTACCCGTCATGAAGCTCTTTATAATCTTCTTTTGAAATGATTCCTTCACGGAAATCTTCATATAGATAATCTCTTAATTCCCGGCATCGCTCGGCTTCTTTTTCTTTTGCTTCTTTTCTAATTTCCAGTTCTTTGATATCTAATTCTTGAAATGGTACTTCATGGATAAAATCCATGATTTTTTTCATATCAAGGATATTTTCAATATGGATTTTTACCAGTTCCAGTACTGTTTCTTCCAGTTTACCCATTGGTATTCTGTGTGCCGCACACGCTTTCGTAGCCGCATGTCTGGAACAGATATAGTAAGCATATACCTTTCCTCCTGCCGGAACATCCCGTTTGATCATCATTGCCCCACAGTCTCCACAAACCACAAGTCCAGATAATGGATATACCTTTTCCTCGTTCGGAGAAGTCCTTGTATCTATCCCTAATAATCTCTGCACCAGTGCAAATTCTCGTTCTGATACGATAGCCTCATGATTTTTTTCAATTCTAACCCAATCAGTCTCCGGCTTTTTCAACAATTTTTTCACTTTATGGTTTGGTGTTGTTCTTTTTCCCTGCACCAGAGTTCCAGTGTATACTTCATTTTCAAGGATTCTTTTTACCGACATGGCGCTCCATTCTGCCTGTTCGTGTGTTTTAAAATTATCCTGAATCCTTATTCCAAGACTGTGCTTGTATTCCATTGGTGAAAGAACACCCTGTTTGTTCAATGCATTGGCAATTGCTGTCTGGCTCATACCTGATAATTTCATGCGGTAAATTTCTTTGACGATACCTGCCGCATATACATCTATCACCAGTTTATTTTTATTATCTGAATCTTTCTGGTAGCCATACGGTGTAAACGCTCCAATATATTCCCCATTTTTTCTCTTTACTTCCAGGTGGCTTCTTATTTTGATAGAAATGTCACGGCAATATGCATCGTTAATGAGATTCTTGAATGGAATCACGATTTCGTCTGCCTGACTTTTTCCTTCCAGGCTGTCATAATGATCATTGACCGCAATAAACCGCACGCCAAGTGCCGGAAATAATCTTTCGATATATTTTCCGGCATCAATATACTCACGTCCAAAACGGGAAAGGTCTTTTACAACGACACAATCCACAATTCCTTTTTTGATATCTTCCAGCATCATCTGAAATGCAGGACGTTCAAAATTAGAACCGCTGTAACCGTCATCCACCCGTTCTGATACAACAACTATATCCTTTTTATCTTTTAGGAAATTTTTTATCAGATCTTTCTGATTTGAGATACTGTTGCTTTCACGCTTTCCAGCAGTAGCAACATCGCCATCTTCTTTCGATAAACGAACATAAATGGCTGCATGATAGATTTTCTTTGAATTGTTAATTTGATTCATCTTCATCCTCCTTAGTTTTACCTTTCCATCAACATTGGTAAAACCCAGAGGGTGAGTCGATTTTGTCCTGATATGAATGAGGAGTCCTGAGTTCCTCGTCTCCATATTAACATAACTCTTCAGATTTTACCATCACTTTTTATACAGAAAGCAAAAGTTCCTCAAATGCATCTTCAAAAGATACTCCATTGTTTGCAAACCTTATTTTCACTTTTACATTTCCTATACAGACAAGATAGGGATTTCCCACCTGTCTGAGATATTGAGCTATTCTTTTTTCCTTCGTCTGATTCCGGTCAATCCTTATTTTTCGGATATCCTTCAATTCCTTCAGATCCACATCATCAAAATCCGTTTCCAGATAGTTTCTATATTCTTCTGCAGTCATGCCCTTCTCCCTCCATTCCCATCTGAATCCGTACTGCTTTCAGTACCCGATCCAGGCTCCACTTGTTCACTCTTCCGCATTTCTC
>OGPN01002560.1_pt1 | contig 10431 bp, 7 predicted proteins | sample 1552941 | NCBI WGS metagenome assembly OGPN01 (sample SAMEA2580220, study PRJEB22360) | human gut metagenome | biome: human gut; feature: human-associated habitat; material: faeces | place: Denmark | collected 2008/2010
AAAAAGTAGTTGACTCTCTTCTTAGATAAGAGTCTATGATGTAAGTGAAAGAAATAGGAGGCATGAATTATGGAAAAGATTAAAGTCGTACAATATGGTTGTGGAAAGATGGCAAAATACATCATCCGTTATCTTTATGAAAATGGAGCTATGATTGTTGGTGCTATCGATACAAATCCCGCAATTGTAGGAATGGATATTGGTGATTTTGCAGAACTTGGTGTTAAAACAGGAGTATGCATTTCTGATCAAGCAGATAAAGTTTTAGATGAAACAGATCCTGATATCGCTGTTGTCACTTTATTTAGTTTAGTCAGTGATTGCTTCGATCATTATGTAAAATGTTTGTCAAGAGGAATTAGTGTTATTTCTACATGTGAAGAAGCAACATATAGTTGGACAACAGATCCAGTTCGTACAAATCAATTAGATGTTATTGCAAAAGAAAATGGATGTACTTTTGTTGGTAGTGGTATGGAAGATATCTTCTGGGTAAATATGGTTGGTTTAGTAGCCGGTGGATGTCATTCTATTAAAAAGATTGAAGGTGCTGTAAGTTATAATGTTGAAGATTATGGATTAGCTCTTGCCAAAGCTCATGGTGTTGGTTTAACTCTTGAAGAATTTGAAGCATGTATTGCCCATCCTGAAGTATTAGAACCTTCATATGTATGGAATTCAAATGAAGCCTTAGCAGCACGCATGGGATGGACAATTAAATCTCAAACACAAAAATGTGTTCCTTATTTCCATGAAACAGACTTATATTCATCAACTTTAGGTGAAACAATTCCAAAAGGAAACTGTATTGGAATGGCTGCTGTTGTAACAACAGAAACTTTCCAAGGTCCTGTTATTGAAACACAATGTATTGGTAAAGTCTATGGTGAAGATGATGGTGATATGTGTGATTGGAAAATTACAGGTGAACCAGATACAGAGTTTCATGTTGTAAAACCTGCAACGGTTGAACATACGTGTGCAACAATTGTCAATCGTATTCCAACTGTTTTGGTTGCACCTGCTGGTGTAGTTACAGTTGATGAATTAGATCGTTTAGATTATTTAACTTATCCTATGGAATATCATATTTAATGTAAAAGCAGAGCCTAAGCTCTGCTTTTTTGATAGAAAACAATACTTTCATAGGGTTTAAGAATTCCTTTTTGATGTTGATTATAGTTTTGAATCAATACTTTTTCATTATTTAAAATAGATGCATCATAGCTTACTTCCTTATCCGTAAAATTACAATAAACATAAAGTTCTTCATCTTGATAAAGACGTTTATAGGCATAAATATCTTCATCATCTTTCATTATTAAATCATATTTACCTAAAGTAATGATTTCATATTCTTTTCTTAATTGAATTAATTTTTGATAAGTATGAAAAATAGAATTTGTATCTTTCATTTCTGCTTCAGCATTGATTGTTTGATAATTTGGATTCATCATAATCCAAGGAATATGTTCACTAAACCCTGCATTTTTTTCTTTGTTCCATTGCATTGGTGTTCTAGCGTTATCTCTACTTGATTTTCTCATATAGCGTAACATATCTTTATGACTTACCGACTTTTCTATTTCTACAAGTTGTTTGTAGCTATTGAATGTTTCAATATCTCGATAATCATCAAGTGAATTAAAAGGTACATTTGTCATCCCCAATTCTTCCCCTTGATAAATATAAGGTGTCCCTTGCATCATATGTAAACATATCGCCAACATTTTTGCTGATTTTTCATGACACAAAGGAGAAGAAGTATCACCAAATCTTGAAACACATCGTGGTTGATCATGATTATTCCAGAACAAAGAATTCCAAGCCTGTTGATACATTCCTACTTGCCATCTCGACATAATTTGTTTTAAATCTTTTAAAGAAAATCTTTGATCTGTCCATTTATTAACTTCTGCACCATCAACATTCATTAGTTCAAACTGAAAGACCATGCTTAATTCTTTATTATCTAAAGGAGCATATTTTTTAGCATCCTCGATTGTTACAGCAGGGGTTTCTCCTACTGTTAAAAGTTCTTTTCTAGAAAATACTTTTTGATTCATTTCTTGAATATATTCATGAATATGTGGTCCATTTGCACATACTTGATGACCTTTAATAGTACTGTCTACATAGTATTGACTTTCATCCTTACTAATAAGATTAATGACATCTAAACGAAAACCATCAACACCTTTATCTACCCAGTAATTCATAATATCAATACATTCTTGTCTTACCTTAGGATTTTGCCAATTTAAATCAGGTTGTTTTTTAGAAAATAAATGCAAATAATACTCATTTGTCTTTTCATCAAGTTCCCAAGCTGAGCCTTGAAAGCAGCTTGTCCAATTATTTGGAACATCTCCCTCATTTCCTTCTTTCCAAATATAATAATCTCGATAAGGATTATTTTTAGATTTTTTACTTTCTTGAAACCAAAAATGTTCATCACTTGTATGATTAAAAACAACATCCAAGATAATTTTAATTTGTTTTTCATGTGCTTTTTCTAATAATTCTTCAAAATCTTCCATCGTTCCAAATTCTGGCTGAATTTGATAATAATCTGAAATGTCATAACCATTATCATCATTAGGAGACTTATAAATAGGTGTTATCCATAGTACATCAACTCCTAATTTTTCCAAGTAATCTAAACGAGAAACAATTCCTTGAAGATCACCTATACCATCATTATTACTATCTTGAAAGCTTTTTACATAAATTTGATAAACAACACTCTTTTTCCACCATTCCATATTGATCCCTCCTGCTTTTATTATTCTCTTTTTATAAAGGAAATTCATTGCCTTTTTTAACAATTTATAGTCAATTATTAACTTTTCGATATTTTGTTGGTGTTGTATGATATTCTTTTTTAAAAACATTTTCAAATGATTTTACATTTTTAAATCCATGATTTAAAGCAATATCAATGATTTTCATGTTAGTATGTATTAAATCATAATAAGCATGTTTTAATCTTATTTTTTGTAAATATTGATAAAAGGAAATCGTTGTTTGTCTTTTAAATAATCGTGATAAAGAATTAGGATGAAAGTGAAATTGTTCCGCTATAATTTCAAGTGTTAAATCTTGGTTATATCTTTTTTCTATTTCTTCTATTATTTTATAAATTTCTTTTGTGTTTTCTTCTTGTTTTTTATCTAATAAACAATCCTGTATGAGTTTTTGATAAAGTTGATACATTAAAATATGTTGTTCTATTGGTAAAAGATGGTGAATATATTTCATTTCTAACCAAGGTTTAAACCATTCTTTGTTTGATGGAGCTTTTAATTTAAAGAAATAAGATTGAATTTGAAATTCTTTAAAGACATCAACTGACAATAAATATGTATATAAATGTGTAAATTCAGGAAAATTGAATTGATGTACACTATGTGAGTTAATAATAAACATTTCCCCTTGATAAAATATTTCTTTCTTTCCATCAATATATGCTTCTACTTTTCCTGAAACGACATATACAACTTCAATATCTTGATGATAGTGGGAACTTACTGGTCGACTTTTATTAAATTGATGATTATAAAAAACAATAGGATATTTAATATTTGTTTTAACAATTTCTAGATGATGATCCATTTTATTCACCTCTTTTTTATTATATAAGAAAAAAGCCTACATCGTAGACTTTTTGATCATATTTATAAAATACTGATGAATTGAATCATCTTCATCAAGTTCAGGATGAAATGCAAGTGCTAATTGTTTTTTATATTGAACAGCAATAATATTGTCATTTACTTTAGAAAGAATATCAACACCATCTTGTACACTTTCGATATAAGGTGCTCGAATAAAAGTCATAGGAACTTTTCCTATTCCTTTTATTTCTTCTGTTGTATGAAAACTTCCTAGTTGTCTACCATAGGCATTCCTTTTTACCATCATAGGTATTGTTGAAAAATAAGTTTGATTTTGATTTTCTATTTCCTTAGCTAATAAAATCAATCCTGCGCATGTTGCAAGTGTCGGTAAGCCATTTTGAATACGTTTTTGTAAATTATCAAACATATCCAATTCTTTTAAGAGCTTTCCTTGAACAGTACTTTCTCCACCAGGAAGAATTAAACCATCAAAATCTTGTTCCAAATCTTTTTTTTGCCTCAATTCAATACACTCTACTCCCAACTTTTCTAACTTTTTTTCATGTTCAATAAAAGCACCTTGTAAAGCCAATACTCCTACTTTCATTATTTTCCTCTTTCTGCCATTAAAATTTCAATTTCTTGTTCATTAATACCAACCATTGCTTCCCCTAAATCTTCAGATAATTTTGCAATCAATTTAGCATCTGTATAATTTGTAACAGCTTTAACAATCGCAGCAGCACGTTTTTTAGGATTTCCTGATTTAAAGATTCCTGAACCAACAAAGACTCCTTCTGCTCCTAATTGCATCATTAATGCGGCATCTGCAGGTGTTGCAACTCCACCAGCAGCAAAGTTAACAACTGGTAATTTTTTATGATCGTGAACATATTCTACAAGTTCATATGGTACTTGTAATTGTTTTGCAACTTCGAAAAGTTCATCTTTTCTAAGAGCCGAAATTTGGGCAATTTGTTTATTCATCATTCTCATATGACGAACGGCTTGAACGATATCTCCTGTTCCTGGTTCTCCTTTTGTACGAATCATGCTTGCCCCTTCATTGATACGACGAAGCGCTTCCCCTAAATCTTTGGCACCACATACAAATGGTACTTCAAATTCTCTTTTATTGACATGATAAACATCATCTGCTAGTGATAAAACTTCACTTTCATCAATATAATCAATTTCAATTGCTTGTAAAAGCTGTGCTTCTACAAAGTGTCCAATACGACATTTTGCCATAACTGGAATGCTTACTGCTGCTTGAATTTCTTGAATCATTTTTGGATCAGACATTCTTGCAACTCCCCCTGCTGCACGAATATCTGCAGGAATTCTTTCAAGCGCCATAACTGCACATGCTCCAGCTTCTTCTGCAATTTTTGCTTGTTCAGGTGTTGTTACATCCATAATAACACCACCTTTTAACATTTGTGCTAATTGTTTATTTAATGCATATCTTTCATTTAACATTTTTTAATCCCCCTGTTTACTTTTGTTATGGCTTTTATTATACTTAAATGTGAAATATTCAAATTAAATATATCCATTAAGGTCAGTTTAAGGAGGAATCATTTATGTTAACATATAATCTTACAAATATAGGGTCAGATTCCCTTTATGAATATCTTTATAAATGTATAAAAAAAGACATTATTTTAGGAAACATAAAACCAGGAGAAAGATTACCATCAAAGAGACCTTTTTCAAAAAATCTTGGAGTAAGTATTATTACTGTTGAAAATGCTTATAGTTTACTTATGTCTGAAGGTTTTATTTATTCATTACCAAAGAAAGGATTTTATGTCGCTGATTTAAAAAATATTCCTTCTAAAAAACAAATGAATAAAGAGAAAGTGGTTTTAACAAGTGGACATAATCACTACTTAGCTGATTTTTCTAGTAATCAAACAGAAAGTGATATCTTTCCCTTTACTACATGGATCAAAACAATGAAAGAAGTACTAAGAGATAATCAAAAAGAACTAATGATCAACTCACCTTGTGGAGGAATTCTTGAACTAAGAAAAAACATTGCGAATTTCTTAAAAGATTTTAGAGATATGAATATTAAACCTGAACAAATCATTATTGGTGCAGGTACAGAATATCTATATAGCTTGATTATTCAACTTTTAGGAAATGATGTTAAATATGGCTTAGAAAATCCTGGTTATCCAAAAACTGCCCAAATTTATAAAAGTATGAATGTTGATTTTGAATATGTGGATATAGATGATTATGGAATAGATCCAAATGAATTAGAAGAAAAGAAAATTGATGTAATACACATCTCTCCATCTCATCATTTTCCTACAGGTATTGTTACGCCAATTTCAAGAAGGTATGAACTTCTAGGATGGGCAAATAAAGTTGAAAAACATTATATCATTGAAGATGATTATGATAGTGAATTAAGATTAGGTGGAAAACCCATTCCAACTTTACAAAGCATAGATGTTTCCGATAAAGTCATCTACATGAATACCTTTACTAAAACTTTATCATCAACTATCCGTATGTCTTATATGGTATTACCAGAGTCATTAGCTGATGAATATTATAGACGTCTTTCATTTTATTCATGTACAGTTTCAAATTTTGAACAATATACTCTTTCAAGATTTATTGAAAACGGACATTTTGAAAGACATATTAATCGTTTGAGAAATTATTATTTAAAAAAACAAAATACAATCTTAAATGCCTTTCAAACGAGTAGTCTAAATAATAAAATTGAAATTTATAATGAAACTGCTGGCGTTCATTTTTTAATGAAAATAAAAAGTACAAAAGAAGAAAAAGACATTATAAATAATGCTTATAGTAAAGGAATAAGATTAAGTCCACTTTCGCAATATTATAAAAATAATAAGGAAAACAAGAATATTTATGTTATGAACTACTCATCATTAGATAGTGAAAAAATAGGTCTAATTGTAGAAAAGCTGAAACAGTGTATCTAAAAACCACCTGGCAAGAAAGTCAGGTGGTTTTAATAAAGTAAAGATATAAAAAAAAGAACTGGCAACGAGCTATTTTCGCACCGAAGTACTATCTTCGCCGTGATGATGCTTAACTTCTGTGTTCGGAATGGGAACAGGTGTGTCCATCATGCTATCATTACCAGATCTTCTCTTCAAGTATCCTTCAGGACACTCAAAACCAGATAGTAGTCTCTTTCTTTCAAGCTCGCTTGCCTTTTCGGTCAAGCCCTCGACCTATTAGTATCAGTCCGCTTAACATGTCACCATGCTTACACTCCTGACCTATCTACCTTATCGTCTTTAAGGGGTCTTACTTGCTTGCGCAATGGGAAATCTCATCTTGAAGTGGGTTTCACACTTAGATGCCTTCAGCGTTTATCCCTTCCGCATTTAGCTACCCAGCTATGCCACTGGCGTGACAACTGGTCCACCATTGATGCGTCCATCCCGGTCCTCTCGTACTGAGGACAGCTCTTCTCAAATTTCCTGCGCCCACGACAGATAGGGACCGAACTGTCTCACGACGTTCTGAACCCAGCTCGCGTACCGCTTTAATGGGCGAACAGCCCAACCCTTGGAACCGACTTCAGCTCCAGGATGCGATGAGCCGACATCGAGGTGCCAAACCTCCCCGTCGATGTGAACTCTTGGGGGAGATCAGCCTGTTATCCCCAGGGTAGCTTTTATCCGTTGAGCGACGGCCTTTCCATTCAGCACCGCCGGATCACTAAGCCCGACTTTCGTCCCTGCTCGACTTGTAGGTCTCGCAGTCAAACACCCTTTTGCCTTTGCACTCTGCGCTTGGTTTCCATCCAAGCTGAGGGTATCTTTGGGCGCCTCCGTTACTCTTTGGGAGGCGACCGCCCCAGTCAAACTGCCCGACTGACACTGTCCCGTCAACGGCTTTACGTCGTCCGGTTAGAAATCCAATACAACAGGGGTAGTATCCCAACAGCGGCTCCTTGAATACTGGCGTATCCATCTCTTTGCCTCCTACCTATCCTGTACATGCTGCATCAAATCCCAATATCAACCTGCAGTGAAGCTCCATGGGGTCTTTCCGTCTAGTCGCGGGTAACCTGCATCTTCACAGGTACTAAGACTTCACCGAGTCTACAGCTGAGACAGCGCCCAAATCGTTACGCCTTTCGTGCGGGTCAGAACTTACCTGACAAGGAATTTCGCTACCTTAGGACCGTTATAGTTACGGCCGCCGTTTACTGGGGCTTCAGTTCAGGGCTTCACTTGCGTTAACCCCTCCCCTTAACCTTCCAGCACCGGGCAGGCGTCACCCCCTATACTTCGCCTTGCGGCTTAGCAGAGAGCTGTGTTTTTGGTAAACAGTCGCTTGGGCCGTTTCACTGCGGCTCATATCTCTATGAGCACTCCTTCTCCCTAAGTTACGGAGTCATTTTGCAGAGTTCCTTAGCTATAGTTCTCTCGCTCACCTTAGGATTCTCTCCTCACCCATGTGTGTCCATTTTCGGTACGGGTCACATATACTTTCGTTAGAAACTTTTCTTGGAAGCTCCTCCACTGCCTTCCGTACTCGCCTTAGCTTTCCGTACGCTTCACGCCTTCTCGTTTCGGATGGTGGATTTGCCTGCCATCCCGATATCTCGCTTGCACCAGCTCTTCCAGCCGCTGGCTGCAGCTTCCTCTCTCCGTCATTCCTTCACATATATATGAGTACAGGAATCTCTACCTGTTGTCCATCGACTACGCCTCTCGGCCTCGCCTTAGGTCCCGACTTACCCAGAGCGGACGAACCTTCCTCTGGAAACCTTGGGTTTTCGGTGCGTGGGATTCTCACCCACGTTCCGCTACTCACACCGGCATTCTCTCTTCCATGATCTCCACGCGTCCTCTCGATCGCGCTTCTCCGTTCATGGAACGCTCCCCTACCATCCCTTGGGATCCATAGCTTCGGTAGTATGCTTAGCCCCGGTAAATTATCGGCGCAGAGTCATTCGACTAGTGAGCTGTTACGCACTCTTTAAAGGATGGCTGCTTCTGAGCCAACCTCCTAGTTGTCTGTACATCTCCACATCCTTTTCCACTTAGCATACATTTTGGGACCTTAGCTGATGGTCTGGGCTGTTTCCCTCTTGACAACGGACCTTATCACCCGCTGTCTGACTGCCGAGTATGTTTCCGTGACATTCGCAGTTTGATTATGCTCAGTACCCCGAGATGGGGCCATCACATATTCAGTGCTCTACCTTCACGCAACTCTCTACCTCGACGCTAGCCCTAAAGCTATTTCGGGGAGAACCAGCTATCTCCGGGTTCGATTGGAATTTCACCCCTAGCCACAACTCATCCGCCAACGTTTCAACGGGGGTCGGTTCGGTCCTCCATCGGGTTTTACCCCAACTTCAACCTGGTCATGGCTAGATCACCCGGTTTCGGGTCTACTGCATGCAACTTTCGCCCTCTTAAGACTCGCTTTCGCTTCGGCTCCGCATATCCTGCTTAACCTCGCTCCATACAGTAACTCGCCGGTTCATTCTACAAAAGGCACGCCATCACCCTTTAACGGGCTCTGACTTCTTGTAGGCATATGGTTTCAGGTTCTCTTTCACTCCCCTCCCGGGGTTCTTTTCACCTTTCCCTCACGGTACTGGTTCACTATCGGTCACTACTCTCGTATTTAGCCTTGCCGGATGGTCCCGGCCGATTCAGACAGGATTCCTCGTGTCCCGCCCTACTCAGGTGTCATCTCTCTCCAGTCTCTCATTTCGAGTACGGGGCTCTCACCCTCTCTCGCTCACCTTCCCATGTGATTCCTCTATGATCCTCTGTCAGATTTATTGATGATCCTACTACCCCGATCCTCAGATCGGTTTGGGCTCTTTCCCTTTCGCTCGCCGCTACTCAGAAAATCATTCTTATTTTCTCTTCCTGCAGGTACTTAGATGTTTCAGTTCCCTGCGTCTCGCCTCATCATGTCTATGTATTCAACATGTGATCCATGGATTTGACTCCATGCGGGTTCCCCCATTCGGATATCGACGGATCTTTGCGTGCTTACCGCTTCCCGTCGCATTTCGCTGTTTGCTGCGTCCTTCTTCGCCGGAGTGTGCCTAGGCATTCCCCATACGCCCTTTCTTGCTTTACCTTCTAGGTTTGCTTGCTTGAACTTTTTTTCGTTTACACTTGCTGTAAAATCTTAGTTACTTTCGACTTTTCGTACTAGACCATTTTTTTCTTTCATGTCTAATCTCTTCTTTATCGTTTTCGCAATTTTTTTTACTACTATCCAGTTTTCAATGTCCTCTTGAATGTCAAAGACATTCAAAACCAAACAAGAAAGCACAACTTTCTCTCCCTAGAAAGGAGGTGATCCATCCCCACGTTCCCGTAGGGATACCTTGTTACGACTTCACCCCAATCATCAGTCCCACCTTAGACAGCTCCTTCCTTGCGGTTAGGCCACCGGCTTCGGGTGTTACCGACTCTCATGGTGTGACGGGCGGTGTGTACAAGGCCCGAGAACGTATTCACCGCGACATGCTGATTCGCGATTACTAGCGATTCCAACTTCGTGCAGTCGAGTTGCAGACTGCAGTCCGAACTGAGAACAGTTTTCTGGGTTTCGCTCCACCTCGCGGCTTCGCTTCCCTCTGCTCTGTCCATTGTAGCACGTGTGTAGCCCAGGTCATAAGGGGCATGATGATTTGACGTCATCCCCGCCTTCCTCCGGCTTGTCACCGGCAGTCTCGCCAGAGTCCCCAACTTAATGCTGGCAACTGGCAACAGGGGTTGCGCTCGTTGCGGGACTTAACCCAACATCTCACGACACGAGCTGACGA
>OGPN01002561.1_pt1 | contig 10429 bp, 6 predicted proteins | sample 1552941 | NCBI WGS metagenome assembly OGPN01 (sample SAMEA2580220, study PRJEB22360) | human gut metagenome | biome: human gut; feature: human-associated habitat; material: faeces | place: Denmark | collected 2008/2010
GTCCGCATTGACGAGTTTCAGGAACAAGGGCGCGAAGCCGTATCTCCAACCCGAAGAACCGGTGTTTGAATTATCGACGGTGATGCCGTCTTCCGCAAATCCGGGGGTGCCTGCGACATTGGGATTGCCGACCGCGTATGCGACGGAATTGAGAATGCTGTCAAGCAGGTAATATACGGGCGGGATTTCAAGAACGCCAAGGAGACTTGAAGTTTCGGTCAGGCAGTTTTCAAGCCCAATCGTCTTCAAAAGTTCGCCGACGTTGAGTCCGTTTGCGCTGCCGATATTGATGCCGCTGATCATTGCGAACAAGCCGCCTTCGCCGAACGTGCCGGAAAGGTCAACGGGAAGGGTAATGTCCGTGCTGTCGATTTTGTCGGGGTTGTAGGTGTAGCCGTCGCCCATCATATCGAGGACCGTCCAGCCGACTTCGATCATTTCAACCTTGCAGGTTGTGGGGTTGTACCACGGATAAAGGTGCAGGTTGGGCTGCATTACGCGGGTTTCGTCGGGATTTTTACTGATGCCTCCTTTCTGGTCGCCGGTCACAACGGAAGGACGCTGACCGAGAACAAGATTCAGGACAACGGGAATCGTCATGCGTTTGTCGTTTGCAAGGTCAACCCACGGACCAACCCAGCTTTCGTAACCGGAAAGGTTCAGGCTGTCGTACATATTGTACTTGCCGTCGCGGGCAATAAGCGACTTAACTTCTTCGCTGCTGTAACCCATGTCGGTGTACTTTTTGATTTTTTTCTGGAAGTATTCAACCATGGTGGCGATTTCTTCGTCGGACTTCAAAGCGGGTTCCGCCGCGTTTGTACGGCAGTATTCTTTGTCAAAATCCTTATAAGAAGAGTCGTTGGAACCTACGGTATCTTTCACGTAGAAGCCGTATTTGCAAAGGACAAGAGCGTTTCCGTCTTTGTCGAGAACGCGGCCTGTATATGCGCCCGTGTAGTTGCCGTTGTTGTCGTGTTCGGACTGTTTGTAATAAGAGAAGTATTGGGTGTTGCCGTCAGCGTCCTCGCCGATGATACCGTTAAGCACGCTTCTGGCGATAATTGCGTCAAGCATATCTTTGTTGAGCGTCGCGCGGTTGTTTGCGGCGTCGGACTCCGCAACGTCTTCATAGAAAATCGTGCCGGAAGTAAGGTCGCCGAAAATCATGGGCAGCGCGCCGTCGAGAACGAACATAAGTCCCGAGCAGAGCAAAAGGCTGACAACAACCTGACATGCGGTTTGTTTTCTTATCTTTTTCGCTTTGTTTTTGACGTCTTTTTTGGAAAGTTTAAGTTCCTGCACCAAGACGACAATCGCCCATATTACCGAGAATAAAACGGCAACGATAATGCTTGCGTAGGTCAAAAGACCGTACGAGCCGCCTTTTTCAACGTTGTGCATCGACGCAAGGATTGCGAAAACCATAAACAGCGGGAAGCTGCATACGTAACATACTATTTTTGCGATTTTAAGCAATGCTTTCATCAATATTCACCTCCGTTAAGAGCGATTTCGTAAGCGTAGAGTTTTTCCTTATTGTGGAAGTAGGTCGAAAGGAAGATGCTCATCGCGAGTATGCCTGCCCAAATCGAGAAGTAACGTCTTGCGGCAAGCAAGGGATACATATCGGGCTGATAGGCAATGTCTGCCTGCAACTGATAGCAGTCGGCAAGGGAAATCGCGGCGTCGGCAGAAGTGCCGTTACCGATTGTCTTTCCTGTGAGAAGACCGCCTTTTGCAATAAGCGCGCAACCGGACGTAATACCGAAATCTTCGCAGGTGTATTTAACCCAGGCATAGTCGCTCATATCGACCGTTGTGCCGGCGGTTGTGGCAAGCGCTTTGTCGGTGTCGGACACGAAGTCGGACTGCCAGCACTTTTTAAGAAGCGGGTGGCTGTAAAACGAAAGTTCGCCAAGGACGGTGTCCAGAAGTTTTTGCACGCCTTCGACGGTAACGCCCGTAAGGTCGATCTTGCCGAGAATCTGCGTGAGAATCGCGTTCAGGTCAAGGTCGGGAGCGATTGCTTTGAGAATTCCCGCAACGTCAAGACCGGGGACAAGACCGCCGATTATGTCGTTGAGGTCCAAAAGACCGCCGACAAGTCCCAGTGCGGGTTGCAAACTCTTGATAATGTCGACAAGTGCAGCTGTGTTGGGGTTTTTGTTGTCGCTTTCAAGTTTCGTCTTGTAAGCAGTGTAAGCCGTCCCGAGCTTTGTCTTTGCATAAGTGTCGCCCGTGGTGTATTTCTGCTCGGGAACGATCTCCGCGCTGGTTTTGGGAAGTTGTTTCATCGTTGCATTATCGAACGCTTCGCGAGTAATCTTTGCGGTAAGAACGGGGGTGCCGTCATCGTTGACTTCGCCGGTGTCGGTGTACGTGGTAACGTATACTACTTCGTCCGCGGTCGCGCCGACTTTGAAAGCGTTTTTGCCGGTTGATTTGTAAACCTCTTTGGACGTAAAGTCAAGGTTGCCGAAGAGATATTGTGCGGGCAGCGCAAGACCTGTGGTTTCGCCGCCTTTACCGTTGTTGTAGCCGTAAAGAAGTTGCGAAACGACGTTGCCGATATCGCCGCTTGAAAGGTCGGCGTCGTTGTCCTTAAGCAGGGAGTTGACAAGGTCAAGCAGTTGTTGCGCTTTTAGACTGTCAAGGAGCTTATTGATTGCAGGGTTCATCCCGAGATATTCAAACAGCGTGCCGAGCACCGCGTTAAGACGCGAATCGGTCAGACGATAATTGTCCTCTTCGATACGAAGGGTTGAATAATTCGTCATTTTGCCGGTGCGGGTGTCCAGAATTTCGGTAATATCGTTGGTGTAGTTGTACCAGGCGTCGCTTTCGTATGCGGACGCGTTGGTCGCGCTTTCTTCGATTTCACTTACCATTTTCTTGTAAGCGTCGGCGATGGAAAGGCTTTCATAATATATCGTGCCGGGCTGCTTTGAGAATGTTTCGCCCGCCGCTTTCATCGTAACGTATGCGCCGTCTTTTATGACATAGCAGCCTGCGCTGAACGCTTCGGCGTAGTCGGCAACGGTATACTTAGTGGGACGATAAACCGTCAGTTTTGCGTATTCGTTGTATTTGATGAGAAGTTCCAGTGCGTTTTCGACGCCGAAGACATAGCCGTCGTATAACAATCCGTTGGGGTTGTATGCGTACGGGCTTTGCGTTTTCAGACTGTCGAACAAGCCGTTGATGTTTTCCCCGGTGACTTTTATCATTTCGCCGTCAAGACCGCCGACCTGATAATACGCGACTGCCGTATTGAGTTGCGTGCGTTCACGATACATTTTGGGATAATATTCCGAAAGACCGTAAGTCCTTATCACGTTGTCGACGCGTTCGTTCAGTTTATAGGCGTATCCCGACTCGCGTTTGTCTGCGGAAAGGGCGTTGAACCACTGCTTTTGCAAGGAGTAGTTTTCAACCTTAACGCCTTTGTCGGAGTATTCCGTCCTGATCTTGTCAAGTTCCTTTTCGTTGCGAATGTCAAGTCCCGCAACCGGGGCGAGCATGAGCGCAACCGCAAGAATGACGAGTATAATTGTGCGGACAGCCTGTTGTTTTTTCAATACAAGGTAAAGCCCGATTTGAAGCAGCGTGAAACCTGCCCACAAAACGAGCGCCGCCGTAATGCCGTTTTTCGCCGTTTCGGAAAACGCGCCTTCGTTGAAGAAGATCATGCTGTCCTTTGCGACAAACAACATAAGAAGCGGGAAACCGAGTAAATAGAAAATTACTTTCAGAACTTTTGCACAAGTCAACTTTTGCATTTTGTTCATAATTTTCCGTTCTCCTTAATCTAGAATTGCAAAATTATTGCTACTAAATGATATTATATACTACGCGTGCGAGCGTGTCAAACATATTGTATTCAATTTAATCTATACTTATCCATAAAAAGGTGCCCGGAGTCCCGTGTAAACAACGCACGACAGGGCAAAAATTTTACAAATCGAACGATTTATAAGGTTTCCGTCAAAATACGCGGCAGTCGGGTTTTTTCCGACGAAAGAACGTTTGTTCCCGCAAAAATCGGATAAATTATTTTCATGTCGCAAAGTTTTAAGACGTACGTAAAAAGGGCGGAACAAAAAAATCAAATTTATTTTTTCGCGCCGGAATTTCCGAAAAACAACCGCACGATAAAACGGTCGATTTTTCAAAAGTGTGCGACTTTAAACGATTAAAAATAACAAAGTCGTAATAAACGACAGTAATAAGTGTCATATTGACACTAAACAATTTTATTTTAATTCCGAATAACCCCCTAAATCGTTTGGCGAAAACAAAATAATATGATAAAATATCAATAGAATTTTGGAGGTTACCAATGACACCTGCTTTTGAGACCGTATTTTCCGAAGACGAAATCCCTGCATATCCCCTTGCCATAATCGCTTTACCCGGCGCGGAAGAATTCGCCGAAAAAGTCGATAAATACCTTGTTGACTGGTATGGCAGAGAATGTGCAAAGAAAACCCCCGCATCTTTTATCGTTCCCACCAACTTCCCGCGTTTTACGTCGGGCGACGGCAAGGCAATGATTCTTGATAGCGTACGCGGCAAAGACCTGTACGTCATAATCGACACCGGTAACCACGGCGTGCAATACAAAATGTTCGGACAAATGCAGTGTATGAGTCCCGACGACCATTTCCAAAATCTGAAACGACTTATTTCGGCGGTCGGCGGCAAAGCGTCGCGCATCACAGTCGTTATGCCGCTTCTTTACGGCGGACGTCAGCACAGAAGAAACGCAAGGGAATCTCTCGATTGCGCCATTATGCTGAGAGAACTGGAAGTCATGGGCGTGAAAGACATTATCACTTTCGACGCTCACGATCCCCGCGTGCAGAACGCCGTGCCCCTTATGGGATTTGATAACTTCTTCCCGTGCTATCAGATTCTGAAAGCGGTCGTGAGGAAATATCCCGACATCGTTTTTGACAAAGAACACACGATGATTATCTCCCCTGACGAAGGCGCGATGAGTCGTAATATTTATTACGCTTCGGTTCTGGGGCTGGATCTCGGTATGTTTTACAAACGTCGCGACTTCTCTGTCGTCATCAACGGCAGAAACCCCATCGTCGCGCACGAATACATCGGCAATCCCGTTGCGGGCAAAGACATTCTCGTCGCCGACGACATTATCGCAACCGGCGACAGCATGCTGCACCTTGCCAAAGACCTGAAAGACAAGGGCGCAAGACGCATTATCCTCGTCCCCACCTTCGCAATGTTCACGGAAGGCACGGAAAGGTTCGACAAAGCCTATGCGGAAGGTGTTTTCGACGGCGTTATCTCCACAAACCTTTCATACACCTTGCCCGAACTTTCGGAAAGAGAATGGTTTTCAAAGGCGGAATTGTCCAAATATATGGCGTATATCATTTCGGCGTGCAACCACAACGCGTCTGTATCGGGGCTTCTCGATCCGCATGAGAAAATCCACGATTTGCTGCGCAGGCACAACGAAAATCTTAACAAATCTAAATAAGTAATTTTATATAAGGAGTTTATTGTGAAAGTTCATTGGTTGGGGCATTCCTGCTTCAAACTCGAAGAGAGCACAGGTACGTCAATCATCACCGACCCGTACCACCCGTACGTCGGTTTCTCGATGCCCGAAGTTTCTTGCGACGCCGTGACGCTCAGTCATAATCACGAGGATCACAACTTCATCGAAGGAATCAAGGGCAACCCCGTTATTATCAATAAACAAGGTCTGTTTGAGGTCAAAGGCGTTCACATCAGAAGCCTCCTTACCGACCACGACAAGGAAGGCGGAAGACTGCGCGGACAAAATCTTGTGTTCCAGTATCGCCTTGACGGCGTCGAAGTATGCCATCTCGGCGACATCGGCGAAGAATGCAACGCAATGCTTGCGGAAGCACTCGTCCCCACAAACGTCCTTCTTATCCCCGTCGGGGGAAACTATACCATCAATGCGGAGGAAGCGAAAGAATACGTCGATAAACTTATGCCCGACGTCGTTATCCCCATGCATTTCAAAACCGAAGATTGCAGCCTTGACATCGACGGTCTTGACGATTTTCTCGATTTGTTTGATAAAGACGAAATCGTGTATCTCGACAGCGATACGGTTGAGTTCGACCGCTTCGACTTCGACGGCGAAAGCACGAAAGTCTACGTTTTCAAAAGTCAGCAATAACGCACACTTTAACGTATAAAGCACTTTTTATCGTATAAAACGCTCCGTAATCGGCATATACTTATTATGCAGCGTTTTGTGTTGCGTTTTTATATTCAAAATTTCAAAAATTCGGAGTATTTATGGATTTTTCACGCGAACAGTTGCAGGACAAAAACCTGTTTGAATTGCGCGAAATCGCGCGCGAAAACAGGGTGCAGTCCCCGACAAAATTAAACAAGGAAGAACTTATTTCACAAATTGTCGAAGCGTCTTCTCAAAGGGTAAAAGGGCTTAAAATCCGCCCGGTTTCACGTCCGTCGAAACTTGTCGACGCCCCGAGAAGGAACGCGCAGAACGACGTCCCCGATAAAGCCGCGGAGTCGATAAACGAGATTATGGCTGTCGATGAAACCTGCGAAGAAAGGGAAGGTATCCTGGAAATTCACCCCGACGGCTATGGCTTTATCCGCGTCAGAAACTGCGAACACAGCGAAAAGGACGTTTACGTTTCCGCAATCAAAATCAGGAAAGCGGGACTTCGTCAGGGGGATATGATCAAGGGCATCGTGAAGGTCGCTTACGACAATAAGCCCGCCGCGCTTTTAATCATCAATACCGTCAACGGCGTGCCCGCGGAAGAACTCAGAAAACGCCCGCGCTTTGACGACCTTGTCCCCATTTATCCCGACGAGCGTCTGAAACTTGAAAACGCGCGCAGCAAAAACGACTTCGCAATCCGCGAAATCGACCTTATCGCGCCAATCGGAAAAGGGCAACGCGGTATGATTGTGTCGCCCCCGAAAGCGGGCAAAACAACCCTGCTTAAAAAAATCGCGAACAGCATTTCGGAAAATTATCCCGACGTAACCCTTATGGTATTGCTCATCGACGAGCGTCCCGAAGAAGTTACCGACATGCAAAGAAGCATTAAAGGCGAGGTCGTTTACAGCACTTTCGACGAAATGCCGGAACATCATACGAAAGCGGCGGAACTGTTGCTTTCCCGCGCGAAACGACTTGTCGAAAACGGCAAAGACGTCGTGATTCTGATGGACAGTTTAACCCGCCTTGCGCGCGCATATAACCTTACAATTCCCCCGACGGGCAGGACGCTTTCCGGCGGTATCGATCCCGGCGCGTTGCATAGCCCGAAATCGTTTTTCGGAAGCGCGAGAAATATCGAAAACGGCGGAAGCCTTACCATTATCGCAACCGCTCTCGTCGACACCGGAAGCCGTATGGACGACGTCATTTACGAGGAGTTCAAGGGCACGGGCAATATGGAAATCCACCTTGACAGAAAACTGTCCGAAAAGAGGATTTTCCCCGCCATCAACCTCAACAAGAGCAGTACGCGCCGCGAAGACCTGCTGCTGCCGCAAAAGGAGCTTGAAGCCGTTTGGCAGATGCGCAGAATGTTTTCGCGTCTTGACAGGGAGGCTGAAAATCTGCTGCAAATGCTTGTCAAAACTTCGTCCAACGCGGAGTTTATCGAGCAACTTAAACTGCAAATGCGACTTATCGACAAGGAAGGATATACTTTCCGCGGAACCGGCTTAAAATAAACTTTATTGATGAAAAACGCCGCGTAAAACGGCGTTTTTGGTATTATTTCAAAAGATTATGGACAAAAGAACACAGCAAAACAAAGACTTTTTCAACAGTCTTGCAAAGGACTGGGACGCAATGCAAAAACTGTCCGATGACGATGTTTTCAATCTTATAAAACTTGCGAATATCAACCCCAGCGACAAGGTTCTGGACGTTGCTTGCGGCACGGGAATTATCGACAAGCACCTGTTGAAACTCGGCGCGAAAAACGTTGTCGCAATCGACCTTTCGGAGAATATGATTGCCATTGCAAAGTCCAAGAACAGCAACGAAAATTTGCGATACGAAATTGCCGATTTTTACGACTTTTCGGAAGGCGATTTTGACAAAATCGTGATTTACAACGCTTATCCGCATTTCACGGACACACAAGCGTTTTTGACGGCGATAAACAATAACCTTAAAAATGGCGGCGAGTTTTCGATAATCCACAGCGATCCGCCAAGCGTTATAAACGCGCGCCATTCGGGCGGGGCGAAAATCGTGTCGAAAGACCTTGAATCTGCAGACGAAGAAGCGAACATTTTCAAGGAACTTTTCGATATCGTACAAACCGTCGACGACGGGGAAAAGTACCTGGTACGCGGCAAAAAAAGATAATGAAAGACGACGAAAAACGAGGCGAAACACCTCGTTTTTTGCTTTGCTTCGCTTTTCTCCACGCAAGTACATGTATCTTGCGTGGGTATTAAAATCTTAACTTTTTTTATATGTCATTACGAAGTACCGCTTTGCGGTGCTGTGGCAATCTCCCGGAAGGGTAACCATATTAAAAAAAGGATTGTTTCCGCCGTATTCTTTAACGAATTTTCGGGTTCTGCCGAAAAGGCAAAATATCGCTAAATTTCCCCGTTTTCATCTTGACGTTTGTTTTCTATGATATTCAAAACTACGGTTATCGACGGCACGATTACCGCAAACAGGCAAAGTTCGACAACGGTATTGATTGCAACCACGCTTGACAAAAGCCACTTAAAATTTATGACAAGTCCGTCGTAGTTTTTGCCGTGCGCGAATGCCAGAAACATTGAAAGGAACAATATCGTGTTGGTGATAACGCCGCAAATCGTTGAAAAACAGCCGATTGCAAAGTTCACGGCGCGGTTTTGTTTTTCGGTGCGTGGTTTTGTCGATTTCGCCGCCGCCTTGCTCAGCCCTTTGTATACGAGCGCGCAGACAGTGCCGCACAATATGCGCGGAAGCACCGATACGAGCGGGTTTATCGCAACGGCGTACATGGGAATACTGCCCGAATAAATAAGCGCGATAAACAAACTTACAAGCCCGAATACGCCGCCCGAGATCGCGCCGAATTTCACGCCGTAAACCTGTCCGCAGACGAAGACGGGAATAAGTCCCAGCGCAAAACTTATCGGCAGCCCGAATTTTTGTATGATTTCCGCAAGAGCCTGCAACACGACGACAAGGGCAAGCGTTATCCCAAGCGTCGCGATTTCTTGGTTTTTCTTGTGATTTTCAACGTTGTTCATAAACGTTATTATACAAATATTTTCAAAAATGAAAAGCAAAAGCGCTTACAATTTATTCAAACGTCGATGTGGAGTTCAACAAAAACGCTTTCAGCTTCTCGGTTTTGGGATTGTCGAAGATTTCGTCGGGCGTGCCGTATTCGGCGACTTCGCCGTCCGCCATAAACACGACGCGGTCGGCAACCTTTCTTGCAAAGTCCATTTCGTGCGTTACGATAATCATTGTGCTGTCGCCTTTCAGCCCCTTTATGACTTTCAGGACTTCGCCCGTAAGTTCGGGATCGAGCGCGGACGTCGGCTCGTCAAAAAGCATGACTTTGGGATTCATTGCAAGCGCCCTTGCGATTGCAATACGCTGCTTTTGTCCGCCCGACAAGGTCGAAGGATACGCGTCGGCTTTTTGTTCCAGCCCGATTCTTTTCAAAAGTCGCAAAGCGTTTTCTTCCGCATGCGCCTTGATTTCCTTCTTCGACGAGAATTCCGGCGCGACGACCTGTTTTTCTGCGATATGGTTTTTATGTGAAACGGCGCGTTCTTTTTTTTCGATTTTCGCGGTGAGTTTCAGTTTCTTTTTCGTCAGTTCGGGATCGTACGTCGCATAGGTTTTCCCCTGCCTTTCTTCCGACTTTTTGGTTTTTTCCCATTCGGCGGAAACGTCTTTCAGCACGGCTTTAAGTTCTTCCGACTGCTTTATGAGTTGTTCCTTTTCTGCGTCGATTTTAGCATTGATTTTATCGCCGTATTTTTTATAAAACTTATTATAAATCGGCACAAAAGCATTCTTTATCTTTTGTTTTCGCATATTTGAAATGCCGATTCTGACAGGTGCAAGCGTAATATTCTTTTTTACGGTATAGTTGTTGAAAAGGTTAAACTGCTGGAATACCATACCGATATTCTGACGTTGGACGTTTATGTTGACTTTAAGGTCGGCAAGGTCGTTGCCCATAAAAAGTATTCGCCCCGCCGTCGGATCTTCAAGAACGTTCAAGCACCTTAAAAACGTCGATTTTCCGCCGCCGGACGGCCCGACGATAACCACTTTTTCGCCTTCGTAAATCTTTGTCGAAATGTCGTCCAGAACAAGAAGATCGCCAAATTTTTTGGTAAGGTTTTCGACTTCCAGCATCGCTTTCTTTTCGTCGGCTTGCGCGTGGCA
>OGPN01002563.1_pt1 | contig 10426 bp, 9 predicted proteins | sample 1552941 | NCBI WGS metagenome assembly OGPN01 (sample SAMEA2580220, study PRJEB22360) | human gut metagenome | biome: human gut; feature: human-associated habitat; material: faeces | place: Denmark | collected 2008/2010
GCAGCAGAGCGCTTTTTCACGATTTTCGGCCACTTCGGTCAGCCGACCGACTGCGGCGATCACTTCGCGCGGAGCGTCGTAAATGCCTGAACCGCGTCCCAGCTCGCAGGGGTCGTGGTAAGTGAATGTCTGCGCCCCTCGGCGAAGCTGCAGGCGGCCGTCCCGGATCAATCGCAGCATATACTCGGAATGGTGCAGCACTTCGATTCCTTCGAGATGATACTCCTCCCGGAATACCTTCAGGCAGATCGGGCACGAAGTGACGAGCGTCGTAATCCGGTGCTTGCGGAAAAGCGCAATGTTGTAATCCATCATCTTGCGGGCCGAATCGGTTTCACCGGAGAGCTTCAGAGGCCGGCCGCAGCAAACGCCGCCCTCCTTGCCCGCCCACCAGACCTCTTCGCCCGAAGCCTTGAAAATCCGCTCCATCGCCAACAGGATACGGGGCGTCAGCAGGGTCATACACCCGGCGAAATAACCCACGCGGCCCTCGCCGGCCGAACGGTCCACCCCCTGAAAATACTCGTAGCGCTTCTCATCGGGCGTATTGCGCATCGTGTCGCGGGAATTCAGACGCAGCGTATTGAGTTCGATCCCCACCGGACAGCGCTGTTCGCAACGGCCGCACATCAGGCAGTTGTTCGCCACCGACTGACGCAGGTGGTTATACCGCCGGTCACGCAGGAAATAGACCGACTGCACGTCGTCGATCCCCAATTCGCTCTGCAACTGACAAGGGTCGATGCAGATGCCGCAACGCGAGCAGGCATCGGTCTGGAAACGATCGAACGATCCCTCCTTCTCGGTCGAATGCAGCTTGTAGCGGCGCAGAAAAATCAGGGGAATTTCGGTGAAGATATGCATATAACGCGAGAAAGGCAGCGCTACGAAGAACAGCCCCAGACAGATCGAATAGGCCCACCACAACGGCTCCGCCCGCGTCTGGGCGGGCGCCCGATTGGCCGCACAAGCCGATCGGATTGACATGATGCGCCATCCACTCGCCGATCGTACCCGTGAGAAATCCCCCGCCGCCGTGCAGAGCGCAGGTGATGCTTTCGGCCAGCAGGCGGGCCGGGAAGATCAGCCACAGCACCGACAGGGCGATTCGGTCGCCCAGTACGTGCCTGGTCGTGCGGCGCATGCCCATCGCCTGCGAATAGATACGCTTGCCGAAAGCCAACGTCACGCCCGAAAGCACGAACAGCAGCAGCAGATCCATCAGGAAATCGAAGACCGGCTTGTGCGGCAGTTCCGTGGCGAAATATTTGAAAAAGACATGCCCATGCAACGGAACGTACCGGAACCCCAGGTAGGCGACCGTTTCGATCCATCCGACAACGATCAGCAGGAACCATCCGAAGGCCAGGCTCATGTGCATATAGCCCAGCAAGGGATTGACCTTGAAGATGCGGCGGTGCAGCAGCGATTAGCGCACCACTTCCCAGACCGCCAATGGCGTCTGCCGCGAAGGAATGCCCTTGACGATCCGCATGCGGTCGGCAGCCGAAAGACCGAAGATCCAGGAACCGTATTTGACGATCAGAACGACGAACATCGTCACGACGCCCACGATGAACGGAATAGAGAATGTCGCGTAAAAATTCATCGTCAGAAATCCCCCAGTTTACGTTTGATGAGCATCACCACAGCCCGCGTATTGATTCCACGAGGACACACCAGGCGGCATTTGCCGCACAACATGCATTTGTTCATCTGTTCATAGACGCCCTGATATTCGCCCCGGCGCACGAGCGTATGGAGTTTGCGGAAATTGAAATCCGTAAGGTTGCCGGCCGTACAGGTCGCCGTACAGCCGCCGCAGCCGATGCAGCCGCCCACCGGCTTTGTGCCGACGTTCAGGATCTCGGTCTCAATGCCGCTGGCGTTCAGCTCCCCGGCGATCAGGGACAGGGCGGTATAGGTGCAGCCCTTCTCGTGGGGGCTGCCGTTGATGAGCAGGACTTTCATAAGCAGATACTCTCCTTTTTTGGCAAAACGCGCCGCACATGGGGCGCTTTGCCCTGATTTTAGCACAATTGCACCCTGAGTGCAACGCGTGCCCTTGACAAAGAGTTGCGTTTTGACGATAATATGGAGATACGAAAACACGAAACAGCTGCTGGCCGGGCAGGGGGCCCGGACAGCGGGAGAAGGAGGCAGATACATGCGCGTTATTGCAGGAGAAGCACGGGGCCGCAGGCTGGAAGCCCTGCCCGGCACCGAGATCCCCCGCCCGACGATGGATCAGGTCAAGGAGGCCATGTTCAGCATCGTCCAGTTCGACCTGCCCGGTGCCCGGGTGCTCGACCTCTACGCAGGCAGCGGCCAGCTGGGCATCGAGGCCCTGAGCCGGGGTGCGGCCCGGTGCGTGTTCCTGGACGAGAACCGGGAGGCCGTGAACATCGTGATGAAGAACTGCAAGAACTGCGGCGTGTTTGATCGCAGCCGGGTCAACATCGGCGAGGCGGCACGGTATCTCTCTGCCTGCCATGAGCAGTTCGACATCGTGCTGCTGGACCCGCCCTTCCACACCGGCACGCTGGAAAAGATCCTGCCCGGCGTGGACAAATGCCTGGCTCCGGGCGGCATCGTGATCTGCGAGAGTGAGACCGGCCTGGTGCTGCCTGCCGAGGTGGGCGGCATGACCCTGAAAAAACAGTATAAATACGGCAAAGTTCTGCTGTGGAAGTATGGTAAGCCCCGGCAGAGCGCCGGAGAGGGAGATGCGGAATGAACGTAAACGAGCTTTTGGATACCATTGAGGATACGCTGGAGGAGAGCGCCGGAATGCCCCTTTCAGGCGGCAAGCGCATCGTGGATGTGGAGCAGATCCGGGACTATCTGGACGAGATCCGCCAGAACCTGCCTGTGGAGCTGCGGCAGGCCCAGTCCATTGTCAGCGACCGTGCCCAGCTCATCGAATCGGCCAACGCACAGGCGCAGGCCATTGTAAAAAAGGCCGAGGAGCGCGCCCGTGTGCTGGTGAGCGAGGCCGAGATCGTCAAGGCGGCCCAGCAGCGCGCCGGAGAGATCGTCTCCGCCGCCCAGACCGAGGCCCGCACTGTCCGCCAGACCGTGACCGACTACTGTGATAATATGCTCAAGACCACGGAAGAGACGATGGCGGAAAACGCCGCACAGGTCAAAAATGTCCGTGCAAACCTGCGCCAGAGCCCCAGGAAACAGCTCTGATGCGGGAATGTGAAATTTCCTGGTGAGAGCTTCCGGCCCCTGCAAGCAAAAACGACGGCTTGCAGGGGCTTTTTTTGGTACATTTTGAGAGAAAAAACAAAAGGGAAACTCTTGCAATCAGGGGCCTGTTTTGTTACAATAAAATTGTATCCTCAAGGCTGACCGGGCCACAAACTCCCGGCAGGCCGCAGGCCGCTTTCCCGGGCAGCAGCTCCGGGCAGAAAAGGGCGGCAGATGCAGGATCTTATCTGAGTTTTGAAAGGAGGCTGGGAACATGGACACAGAAAAAACAGCACAGCCCTTTGACCCGGCCTCGTTTGAGCATGTCCCGGTGCTGCTGAACGAGTGCCTGGACGGCCTGAAGATCGACCCGGCTGGCACCTATCTGGACGGCACGGCGGGCGGCGCGGGGCACTCCCGCCAGATCGCCCTGCGGCTGAACGGCGAACAGGGCGGCAGGCTCATCTCGCTGGATCAGGACCCCGATGCCGTGCAGACGGCCCGGGCCCGGCTGGCAGGCCTGCCTGCCACCGTGGTGCAGATTAACTTCCGCTATGCCGGACAAGCTCTGGAGCAGCTGGGCATTGAAACGATCAACGGCGCGCTGCTGGATCTGGGGGTGTCCAGCCATCAGCTGGATGACGCAGCCCGGGGCTTTTCCTACCGGGCAGATGCCCCGCTGGACATGCGGATGAGCCAGGAGGGTGAGACGGCCGCCGATCTCGTGAACAGCGAGAGCCGGGAGGAGCTGGCCCGCATCCTGCGGGATTACGGCGAGGAGCCCTTCGCCTGGCAGATCGCGGGCAGGATCGTGGAAGCCCGGGAAACTGCCCCCATTGAAACGACATTGCAGCTGGCGGATATCGTGGCCAGCGCCATGCCCCCGGCGGAGCGCCGGAAGAACAAAAACCCCTCCCGCCGCACCTTCCAGGCACTGCGCATTGCGGTAAACCATGAGCTGGACGCACTGGAAGAGGGGCTGGATACCATTTTTGCGCATCTCGCACCGGGTGGAAGACTTTGCGTGATCACCTTCCACTCGCTGGAGGACCGGCTGGTCAAGAACAAGTTCCGCCGCTGGTCCACCGCCTGCACCTGCCCGCCGGAGTTCCCGGTGTGCGTCTGCGGCGGCAAGGCCAAGGCAAAGCTGATTACACGCAAACCCATTGAAGCCAACACGCAGGAGCTGGAAGAGAACCGGCGCAGCCGCTCGGCCCACCTGCGGGTTTTGGAAAAGATCTGAGGGCGGCACAGCCCCGGAGATGTGAGGAGGAGATCACCATGGGTCAGGCAGCATACGATATGACAGAGGTTCGGCGCAGAAGAGCGCCGCAGGCACAGCCCAAAGTCCCGCTGCGGGTAGAAAAGGGCGGCAAAAAGCGGCTGAACCCCGTGCGGTCCGCCATGCAGCACGCGCTGCAGCTGGTGGGCGCGGCTTTGCTGGTGGGCTTTGCGGTGAGCCTGCTGTGGAGCGAGGCACAGCTGGTGGAGCTGAACTCTCAGATCCAGAGCGCCAAGGCAGAGCTTGTGAGCGAGCAGAGCCAGTATACATACTACAACAGTGCCCTGAACAGCCGCACCAACATCACAAGTGTTGAGGAGACCGCCACCCGCCTGGGGCTGATGAAGATCGACCAGAGCCAGATCACCTACATCCGGCTGGATGAGGGCAGCGTTCTGGTGCGCAAGGCATCCGCTGTGCGGCAGTGGTCGGATCTGCTCCACGATGGGGCAATGACCATTCTTGCCTCTGTCAGAACGGCAAAATAAACCAAACAACGAAAAGCGTGCGGCAGCGCACGCTTTTTCGGTTTTCTTCGGGAGTACGCAATGCAAACACCATCCTCCAATCCCAAAAAGAACAGTGCCCGCCGCCGCAGTGCGGACCCGCACGCACGGCTCAGTGCCCGGCTGCGTCATATCAGCTTTGGTGCCGCCGTGCTTCTTGTGGTGATCGCCGCGCTGACCGTGATCTACAGCCTGTACAAGATCCAGATCCGCGACGGTGCCACCTACCGCCAGTACGCCGCCGAGCAGCAGCTGCTGGACAGCACCATTCAGGCCACCCGCGGTGAGATCTACGACACCAGCGGCATCACGCTGGCTTCCACCAGCGTGGTCTGGACCATCTGGGCCGACCCCTCTTACAGCACGGCCCTGTATACCACCACCACCGATCAGGACACCAAGGCGGAGACCCGCACCATCGATGAAGCCGCCATGAAGGAGGTCTGCACCCAGATCACCCTGCGCCTGCTTTCGGGCGATGGCGAGAGTCTGGACAGCGTGGACACCACTTCGGCAGAGTACCAGGCCCAGTATCAGGCGGTCTGCGATGCCCTCTCCCAAAACGAAAGCTCCTATCAGGTGCTGGCCACCAAGGTCAACAACGCCATCAAGCTCTCCATTGAAGAATACGTCAAGACCTACAACAAGGCCCACAGCAAGAGCGGAAAATCCGCCGGTGCGCTGGAAAAGATTCTGGCCAAGCTGGGCCTGGGCCAGCAGGAGAGCGACGACGGCACCCCCACTGTCCGCAAGGGGCGGGTGTCGGTGTCGGCCTCCAAGGGCTTCCAGCGGGATTACCCCTACGGCCGCTTTGCCGCCGCCGTGCTGGGCTTCTGCAATGCGGATGGTCAGGGCGTGTACGGTCTGGAAAACTCCTATGAGTCCACGCTGGCCGGTGTGAATGGCCGCACCATCACCCTGCGCAACGCCTACGGCAACGCCATTGCCGATGAAAACGCCACCACCTACGCCGCCAAGGACGGCTCCAATCTGGTGCTCTCGCTGGATGTGAACATTCAGGAGGTGGTGGAGCGCTACCTGAACGAGGCCGTGGCGGCCAACACCGTTGAGAACCGCGGCTGCGCCATTGTGATGAATGTCAAGACCGGTGCCATCCTTGCCATGGCCTCCAAGCCGGACTTTAACCCCAATGACCCGCAGGATTTCAGCGCCAATCTGGCCTACCTGACGGAGCAGGTGCAGGCTGAGCCGGAGCTGTACACCATCTACAAAAAAGACGAGAACGGCAACTACCTGCGGGATGAGAACGGCCAGAAGATCGCGGATGCGGAGGCCGACTACACCGGCACCTACCGGGATATCCAGTGGAAGAACAAGACCATCACCGAGCTGTACTACCCCGGAAGCGTGTTCAAGGTCATCACCGCCGCCATGGGTGTGGACAGCGGCAAGGCGACCTATTACACCACCCTGAACTGCTCCGGCGCTTACAGCGTGGCAAAGCAGACCTACCACTGCGCCGGCAGAAAGTCGCACGGGGCCCAGAATCTGGCCGAGGCCCTGCGCAACAGCTGCAACATCTATTTCATCCAGCTGGGTCAGCGTGTAGGCTCCAGCCTGTTCTATGATTACTTCGATGCCTTTGGCTTTACCGAGCGCACCGGTGTGGACCTGCCCAATGAGACCAGCTTCATGCAGTATTACAGCAAAAGCCGTCTGGGCGAGGTGGAGCTGGCCTCCTCCGCCTTTGGTCAGGCCATGGCCGTGACCCCGCTGCAGGTGTGCACCGCCATCTCGGCGGCAGTCAACGGCGGCTATCTGGTCACCCCCCATGTGGTGGATAAGATCACGGACCAGAACGGCAATGTGGTGCAGGAGATCGGCACCAACATCCGCCGTCAGGTCATCAGCGAGAGCGCCAGCGAGACCATCCGCCAGATCATGGAGTTTGAGGTGGGCGACGGCACCCAGGGCGGCGGCGGCAACGCCTACGTTGCAGGCTACCGCATCGGCGGCAAATCCGGCACTTCCGAGCAGCTGAACATGGACCGCCGCGCCGACGGCGACTACAAGAAGGTGGCATCCTTTGCGGCTGTCCTGCCCGCCAACGACCCGGAGATCCTGGTCTATGTCATGCTGGACGACCCCAACAATGCCCGCACCGACTATTCCTCCATTCTGGCTGCCCCTGTGGTGGGCAACATCATCAGTGAGATCGCACCCTATCTGGGCATCGCCACCGACGGCGTGGACCGCAGCGGCACCACCGTCAAGGTGCCCAACCTGACGGGCAAGGAGTGGAGCAACGCGCAGGTGCAGCTGAACATCAAGGGTTTGAAGCATCAGCTGGCCGAGAGCGAATCCGACCAGACAGCCGCCCTTGTTACCTACCAGTACCCCCGCGCGGGGGCAGAGGTGCCCTACGGCACCACTGTTTATCTGTATACCGATACCTATGAGGGCAAGCACGCCGAGGTGCCGGACGTGACCGGCAAGAGCGCGGACTTTGCCCGGCAGATGCTGAACGCCGCAGGGCTCAACTGCACAGTCGAAGGCTCCGGCACGGTCCAGAGCCAGAGTGAGGCACCCGGCTCCAGCGTCCAGCAGGGAACCATCGTACATCTGATCTGTGGATAAAGGGGAATGAGAGTATGGAAGCAATTGCAGCAAACATCCTGTTGGAGGGCCTGGCCGTCAACGCGCTGGCCCAGTGCGAGACCCCGGTCACGCTGGTGACCACCGACAGCCGTGAGGTCTGCCCCGGGTGCATCTTTGTGGCGTTCCCGGGCGAAAAATTCGACGGCCATGATTTTGCCGCCAAGGCGCTGGAAAACGGCGCGCTCTGCGTGGTGCTGAACCACCCCGTGGAAGGCGTGCCGGAGGAGAAGAGCGTGATCTGCCCGGACAGCTACCACGCCATGATGGTGCTGGGTGCCAATTATCGCAGCCAGTTCCACCCCAAAGTGGTGGGCGTGACCGGCAGCGTGGGCAAGACCACCACCAAGCAGATGACCTACGCCGCCATTGCAGGCTTTGGCAGTACCATCAAGACCGAGGGCAACCAGAACAATGAGCTGGGCCTGCCCCGCACCATGTTCCGCATCGGCAAAGAGACCCAGTACGCCGTGGTGGAGATGGGAATGAGCCACGCCGGAGAGATCGAGCGCCTGAGCAAGTGCGCCCGCCCGGATGTAGGCATCATCACCTGCATCGGGGTGTCCCACATCGGCAATCTGGGCAGTCAGGAGAACATCTGCAAGGCAAAGCTGGAGATCTGCGCCGGTCTGCCGGAGGGTGCTCCGCTGGTGCTGAACGGGGACGACCCCTTCCTGCGCAAGGCCGTTCTGCCCGACCATGTCCGTCCGGTCTGGTTCAGCCTGGGCGATGAGAACGCCGATGTCTGTGCCCTGTCCATCCAGCAGGATGAAAAGGGCATGAGCTTTGTGCTGGAGGATCACGAGGAGGGGACTTTCCTCGTAAAGATCCCCGCCATGGGCCGGCACAACGTGGCCAACGCACTGGCTGCCTACTGCGCCGCCACCCGTCTGGGGCTGAATGCCCGCCGGGTCATTGCCGGTCTGGCCGACTTTGAGCAGACCGGAATGCGCCAGAAGGTGGTGCACGTCAGAGGCGTGGATGTCATTGAGGATTGCTACAACGCCAACCCCGACAGCATGAAGGCCGCGCTGGCCATGTTCAGGGAGTATCCCTGCAAGCGCCGCTTTGCCCTGCTGGGCGATATGCTGGAGCTGGGCGATATCAGCCGCGCCGCCCACGAGGAGGTGGGCCGTCAGGCCGTGGAGAACAAGGTGGACTACCTCGTCACCTATGGCGAGCAGGCCAAGCGCATTGCTGTGGTGGCTGCTGCCAAGGGGCTGCCCACCCTCCATGCCGACACCTACGCTCAGGCCGCCGAGGCCCTGCTGAACAAAATGCAGCCCGGCGATGCCCTGCTGGTCAAGGCCAGCCGCGGCATGGCACTGGAAAAAGTGCTGGAGATCTTTTACAAGGAGTAACATCGAGCTATGATTCGTTTCGCCTTGATCGCCGCCTCAACGCTGGGGTTCTTCCTCACGGCGGCGCTCGGGAATCTGATGGTGCCGCTGCTGCGGGCGTTCCAGGGACGCTGGGATGAGCCCAAGGCCCGGCAGGCACCATCACCCAAGCAGGAAGCACCGGATGCCGAGCCGGAGCGTCCGCCGCAGGCTCCCACCATGGGCGGGCTCTGCCTGATGGTGGGGGTGCTGGCTGCTGTGGGCGTGGGCTGGACAGCCGCCTGTGTGGCTCAGCCTGAGCTGCTGGGGGCCGAGAGCCTGTTCTCGGTCCGGCTGCTCACAGCGCTGCTGGGAGCTTTGCTCTTTGGCGGCGTGGGCCTGCTGGAGGATCTGGCACGCATCCGCAGCCGTTCTGTGCTGGGCCTGCGGCGGCACACCCGCCTTGGGCTGGAAGGCGCTGGCCGAGCGGGAACCTGCCGGTGCCGTGGTGCTGGTGCTGCTGGGAGCCAAAGGCTGCCTTGCAGCCGGGATCACCCTGCCGGGCGTGGGCTATGTCGATCTGGGCATTGCCGCCCCGCTGCTGTGGGAAGGACTGCTGGTCGCACTGGCCGAGTGTGCCCGCATTGCCGATGGCATGGACGGCATCGTCTGCGGCACGTCCTTTGCGGCCATGCTGGGCCTGATGGGGGTGATGACCCTGCTGGGCTGGTTCCCGCTGGGCGTTCTGCCCGCCGCGCTGGCCGGTTCCCAGATGGCCTTCCTGCTCTGGAACTTCCCGCCCGCAAAGCTGCGGCTGGGCAGCGTGGGCAGCCTGTTTCTGGCCGGGATGCTGGGGTGCGTTCCCCTGTGCATCGGCTGGCCCGCCCTCCCCCTGCCGCTGGCCCTGCCCTTCTGGCTGGAGGGTGGCATGGTGGCCCTGCAGATCCTGGTCTGCAAGGCCAGCCGGGGCCGCAGGCAGCTGTTCCGCTCGGCACCGCTCCACCGCTGGCTGGAGCTGCGGGGCCAGAGCGCGGAACAGATCTTTTATACCTTTTGTGTCATTGCCATGCTGGGCGTGGCGCTGACCGTTCAGCTGGCAAAAATCAGTTAAGGAGGGGTGCAGTTTGGCAACACTCCGCAGAAAAAAAGCAGAGCCGTTTTCCGTCTTTCAGCGGGACCCCGGCCCCTGGCCGCCCATCCTGCTCAACTGGATGGCGACCCTGGCCATCATCATGGTGTTCGGGCTGGTCATGCTGTTCAGTGCAAGCTATACCACGGGCTATCTCCGCTTTGGGGACAGCTTCCATTACATCAAATCCCAGCTGCTCTGCACGGTGCTGGGCCTGGGCATGATGTTCTTGTTCTCCTATTTTGACCACCGTTTCCTGCGCAGAATGGTCAAGCTGGGCTATATCGTCTGCCTGATCCTGCTGGTGCTGGTGCTGTTCAGCAGCCCCATCAACGGCTGGCGCCCGGGGGTCAGCTTTTGGGGGCCCGCCCCAGCAGCA
>OGPN01002565.1_pt1 | contig 10419 bp, 8 predicted proteins | sample 1552941 | NCBI WGS metagenome assembly OGPN01 (sample SAMEA2580220, study PRJEB22360) | human gut metagenome | biome: human gut; feature: human-associated habitat; material: faeces | place: Denmark | collected 2008/2010
CGCCGAAGTTAAAAGGCAGATTGCCGCTCTGGCGGGCTTGCAGCGTCGAGCCGTTGCGCGGTTTGGAAAACCGCGCAACTAGAGCTACATGACCATAACGTAGCGCGATCCCACGTAGTACTGCTTACCCATCAGGACCGGCTCGCCATTGGGACCCGTGAAGCCGGCACGCAGGTTGAGCAGCGGATCGTGCGGAGCAATGCCCAGCTCGGCCGCCTGCTCGGTATTGGCACGAACGGCCTCGACCGTGCGGTAGCCAACCGAAACAATCGGCGTTCCGCCAACACGCTCGACCTCGGCAAAAATCGACTTGTCCTCAAGATCGGCCGTCAACAGCTCACGGTAGGCATCAAACGGCACAAAGATGTTCTCCTCAAAGATGGGCTCGCCGTCGGCCGTACGCACGCGCTTGATATGCAGCAGCAGCGCATCCTTCTGCAGGCCAAAGAACTCCATCTCGTTTTGGCGCGCCGGAACGATCTGGCGATCGATCACGTGCGCACCGGCCTTCATGCCGTTGCCGGCACACAGCGCGGTAAACGTCTGCAGCGTCGAGGCGTGAAACTGGCGATTGATGTGCGGCGTGGAGACAAAGGTGCCACGGCCCTGCTGCTTAACCAGGTAGCCATCGGAGCACAGCTCCTCGACGGCGCGGCGCACCGTAATGCGGCTCACGTCGTACTGCTCGGCTAGCTCAAGCTCGGACGGAATACGCTCCTTGGATGCATAAACACCTTTCTCGATCGCATCCTTGATTTCGTCGTAAATCTGCTGGTAAAGCGGTGCATTTTTGGGCGCAGGCATATCTAATCACTCTTATCGAAATATCGAAATAACTAATACGTATAAAACGTCTAGTTTCATATTACCTCATAATGATAAAACGATACACCCTCCCTACCAAAAAGCGACAGCTTCATTTTGGTAGGTTTTATCTGGGCAAACGAGAGCCTCTCGAAAGCAACGGGGCTTTCGGGGGGGCTCGTTCGGATGGGTTGCGCAGGACCGGCAAAATGCCAATACCCTACTTGCCGTCGTCCTGCTGCAGGCTGTCCTGCTCACTAAGGCGCGCCTGTCTGCTGGCCATGCGCGCGGGCTTGTCGGGATCGGGCACGGCCGTGGGCATGGGCTCGTCGACATGACCGCCCCACCAGCCGCCCACAAAGTTGAGCGTGTGGAACACATTGATCACGGCGCCGGGATCAATGTCGCACACCAGCTTGATAATGTCCTGACTCTCGTAGGTCGAGACAACGGCATGCAGCAGGTACATCTTTTCGCGGCTGTATCCGCCGATGACCTCGGCGCAGCTAATGCCGTGCTGAAAATGGTCAACATAGGCGGTCATGACCTCGTTTGCCTTGCGCGTCGTGATCTGCAGCGTCACGCGGTCGTAGCGACGATAGAAACTGTCGATGGTCTTGGTCGAAATAAACTGGAACACGATGGAGTACGCCGCCTTGTCCCAACCAAACATAAAGCCAAAGATCGCCAGGATAAAGCAGTTAAAACCAAAGATGACGCCCCAGATAGTCTTGCCCGTGTGGTTGGAGACCCACAGCGCGATAAAGTCGGTGCCGCCGGTGGATGCGCCGGACTTGAGCGCGATGGCAGCACCCAGACCCGAGACCACGCCACCAAAAATGATGAGCATGATCTTGTCGCCCAAAAACGGAGCGAAGTGAAAGATGTTGAGGAACAGCGACGAGAGCACGACCTGCATCATCGAGAAGATGACAAAGCGCTTGCTGATGCCGCTCCAACATAGGAGCGCCACGGGGATGTTGAGCGCGAGCATGCCGAGCGAAATATCGATGTGAACGCCACCCAGCGAGGTAACGCGATCGAGCAGGACCGCAACGCCGGTAAGACCGCTCGGAAGCAGGTCGGCGGGCTGAATGAACGCCTGGATCAGGAATGTCTGGAGAACGGCGGAAATCGTGACCGCCACGGCAGTAATGGCGCGGCGGACGATGGTAAGGCGGCCGAGCACGAGCACGCGGTCCGTGAGCTGATCGATGGCGTTCGCCACGCGGGCTCCTTTCGAAGGCAAATCTGGTTGTGAGGCATGTCGGCGATTGTAGCACGGAGCATGCGGGGGCGCTTCAATTCACCCTCCCTCGACAACCAAAGCGGGACCAGCAACCCCACGACCAAAGGCCCAAATAACAAGTGAGTAGACTTTACGCGACCTGCAGAGCACACCCAAAACCGCCACCCCTGTGACCTGCGGTTTTACTAGAGCAGATGCGCTTTGTGCTCGTCTTGCACCAAAAAGTCTACTCACTTAGTCCGAATCGAAGCCAAACGGATCCAAATAGATGACAAATTAAGCCAATCCGCAGCAAAAGACGCGTGAATCAGTGCTTCTCGCGGCGGATTGACGCTACAAAGCGGCCAAAATGTCGGTCAGATTATCGATAACGGCATCGGCTCGCGATTGATCGAGGTTGACACCCTCGTGCGGACGCAGCGCCAGGACGCGGGCGCCGGAGCGCTTACCAGCCTCGATGCCCAAAGGCGAATCCTCTATAACCAGGCACTCGGCAGGCTCCACCCCTAGCGCCTCCATGGCACGCAGGTAGATCTCGGGGTCGGGCTTAAACGCACTGCACTCGTGACCGCTGATGGTGTAGTCCAACACGTCGGCGATACCGGCAATCTCCACCAGCTCGTCGATCAACTCGCGATAGGACGAGCTCGCGATGGCACACTTCACGCCACGCTCGTGCAGCTTGCGCATCACCGGCTCCGTCTGCTCGTTGAGCAGCTCGGCATACGGAACGGGATGGTCCGGGCTATAAACCTGCTTGTACTCCACGCGCAGGCGCTCGCGCAGCTCAACATCGTCGGGCACCAGTGCCTCCCAAATGGCAGGCTCGTTAGACCCCGAAAGATCGGGGATCTCGTCAAAGTGGAACCCCTTCTCTTCCATAAACGCCACGCGACGACGGTTGTAGAACCACTCGGTATCGACCAACACGCCGTCCATATCAAACAGCACTGCCTTGATCATACGCATCTCCTCCCACCTGCCAAAAAGGGACAGGTTTATTTTGGTAGGTTTTATCTGGGGTTTTATGACGCGACAGACACGCCCCCAAAGCAAAAAGGGGACGGGGCGCAAACCCCATCCCCTCTCAATCAACCCGTAAGGCCTACTTACTTGTGATTAGTAGGAAAGCTTCCACATGTAGCGACGCATGGTCAGCGGGTGCTGACGGGCCTCGGCGATCTGGTTGCCGTACTCGCGCATAACGGCGAGGTGCAGCAGCGGGTTGAAGTAGGTGACGACGCTCGCGGGCACGGCGTCAGCCAGGCCGTAGTCCTTGGAGTCAATCAGAGCGACCTTGGCGCCCATGCGCTCAAGGAAGGTGAGGGCGCGGGCGTCCATCGGACGGGTAGCGCCATCGGACATGAAGAAGACGTAGGGCTTACCCTCGGTGGAAACCTCGAACGGGCCGTGGAAGTACTCGCCGGTGTTGTAGGCGGCGGCGTCGATCCACTGCATCTCGGTGAACAGGAAGGCAGCGTGAGAATAAGCCATCTTCTCGGAGGCACCGGAAGCCATGAAGTAGATCATCTTGTCGTCCTTGAAGTCCTCGGCGAACTTCTTGGCGAGTTTCTTGCAGGACTGAGCGGCGTTCTCGCAGAGCTCGAAGACGTTGGTGAGGCCGGTGATCATGTCCTCGTAGTGGTCATAACCCTCGGTCTGCTGAAGGATCTCGACAGCAAGAGCGATGGCATAGCCAGGCTTCTCGCACTTGGCAGCGAAGTTGGCGTGGAAGCCGTGAACGATGACGTAGTCAGCGTCGACGGTCAGAGCGGAGCCAGCCTTGTTGGTAAGGGAGACGACCGGGCAGTTGTGCTTCTTGGCGGTCTTGTTGGCCTCGACGGTCTCGGGCGTGGAGCCACCGAGGGAGCAGGTGATCACGAAGGTGTGCTCGTTGACCCAGGAAGGCGTGTCGTAGTTGAACTCGTTAGCGGTGAAGATCTGAACGTTCAGCTTGTCCGTGTTGTTGGCCAGGAAGTACTTGGCGGGGTAAAGGTCGGACATGGAGGCACCGCAGCCGACGAAGGCGACGCTGTGGATCTCGTGGTTGGACAGGACGTCAGCGACGATCTGCTTAGGGAGGTTAAGGTCGATCTCGTACATCTGACACATTCCTTTCATTTTTTGCGGCGCCACATTGCCGGGCGCTCGCAGGGTTACCGTGGTTTGGACCGAGTCGCCGGCCCATTGAGGATGCGACAAAGGGACTGTCCCATTGTCGCATTTTGGGGATGGAAGCCTGCCTGGGGTATGGGATGCCAGGCAGGCCCCCGGGGGAAAGCGGTTAGGCGCTTAGTCGCGACTAGGCCAGGATGCCGACCGCGGAGAGGGCGATGCCGCCCACAATGGCGATCACGAGAAGCCAACCGGTGTTGACGTTCTTCTTGATGAGCCAGTACATAAGGCCGGTGAGGCCAAGGGAGATCATCTGGGGCATCATGCTGTCCAGGATGTCCTGGATAACGACGGTGCCGTCAGCGAACTGCAGCGGGGTGGTGGCGCCGATCAGCGTGGCGATCATGCCGCCCACGGACATAAGACCCACGATGCCGCAGACATACATGAGCTTCTCCATGAGGTCGCCGCCCTGAAGCTTGCTCAGGTACTCGTGGCCGCCCTGATAGCCCATCTTGGCTGCGAACCAAGTAATCAGCACGGAGGGGACGATGGAGATGAGAAGGGCCAGGATCGGGCCCATGATGGAGCCCTGCTGAGCCAGCTGAACGCCCAAGCCAAAGGCGATAACGCGGATGGTGCCCTGGAAGAAGGAGTCACCGATGCCGGAAAGCGGGCCCATAAGGGAGGTCTTGACCGCGTTAATCGAATCGGGGTTGAAGTTCTCGGGATCCTTGGCGTACTCCTCCTCCATGGAGGCGGCGAGGCCCAGGATGAAAGCGCTCGTCTGCGGGGTGCAGTTGTAGAACGCCATGTGACGGTGGTAAGCCTCTTTCTTAGCAGCAAGCTGCTTGGGGTCGGACTCGTCCGGATAGAGGCGATCGAGCGTGGGAACCATACCGTAGAGGAAGCCCATGTTCATCTGACGCTCGTAGTTCCAAGAGGCCTGGATGGCCCAGGAGCGCCAGAAGAACTGGCTGACCTTCTTGTTCAGGGACACGTCCTTGGTTGCGGTTGCCATAGTGTGTTCCTCCTTAGTCTTCGTCGTCTTCGAGCGGATCGTAGTCGGAATCGACACCGGCGGCTGCATGGGAACCGTTGAACTTGAAGCCCATGAAGACGACAGCCAGGCACACACCGATCAGAGCGACCGCGATGACGGACAGGTTGAGGTAAGCGGCGAGCAGGAAACCGATGAACAGGAACGGAGTCATACCCTTCTTGATCATCATGGTGAGCAGCAGGGCCAAGCCGTAGGCGGTCATGATCTTGGTCGAAACGTTAAGACCAGTGGACAGCCACTCGGGAACCATGTTGACGATGGCCTGAACCAGGTCAGTGCCAACAAAGACGGCGAGGAAGATCGGCAGGAAGTACATGATGGCGTACAAACCGGAGCCGGCGCAGATGTGCATACGGTAGGCGGTCTTGAACTTTCCGTTATCAATCGCGTTATCTGCCACATGGGTGAGGACGGCGATGATGGAACGGAACACGATGCCGAGGAGCTGACCCAGGACGGCGACCGGGATGGCGATCGTCATGGCGGTCTCGGCGGAAGCGTCGGTCAGGCACGCAAAGGCAGCGGCCACGATGCCGCCCAGGACCATATCGGGCGGAACGGCGGCGCCGACCTGCACCAGGCCCATGGACACGAGCTCGACGGCGGCACCGACGGCAAGGCCGGTGGGCACATCGCCCAGCAGCAGACCGACGAGCGTAGCGCCAACGAGGGGCTGCTCGAAGTTAAGACGACCGAGCAGGCGGGAGTCCCACATGCAGAACACGCCGACGAGGCCGACGAGCACCGCACTGATGAACGTATTCATACCCTTCTCCTTTCAGTCAGGCAAAAGCCTGGTTGATTACAGCTTGGCGTCGATGTCGACGCTCTGATACGTAGGGGTCTGCTGGACGTAGAGCTTGATGCCCATGTCGAGCAGCTGGTTGACGTCGGCCTTCTGGGTGGCGTCGAAGAAGACGGAGCTGTCCTTGCCGCCAATCTGATCGGCACCGTCGTGGTTGGCGGTGGCGCCCAGGTTGATGGCGTCGAGCTTGTAGCCCTGGCAGAACTGCAGCATCTCGGCAGTGTTGCCAAAGACGAACATGACGCGCTCGCCGAGGGTGTTGAGCTTGTCCATCTTGGCGAGGGCACGCTCGACGGTGAAGACGTTCAGGCGCACGCCCTGGGGCTTGGCCAGCTTAAGAGTGCCCTTCTTGATGTCATCGTTGGCGGCAGCGTTGTCGACGACGATGATGCGCTCGGCCTGAACCTTGGTGGTCCAGGTAAAGACGACCTGGCCGTGCAGCAGACGGTAGTCAAGACGTGCGAGGACGATCTTGGCGGGACCGGAGCTGTGACGGGGCGCCTTGGCCTTCTTGGCGGGAGCCGCGGCAGCCTCGACCGGTGCATTGGGGTTGGTCAGACCGGTGCGGGCCTCGTTGATGAGGGCCGCGAGCTCGGCACCCTTGATGGGGGCGGGGCTCATAGCGAGCGTCAGCGCCAGCGGAATATTGAAACCGCTGACAACCGTGAACTTCGTGCCGTTCTTGGAAAGCTCGACCATGTTGTTGTTGACCGAGCTGCCGAGCATATCGGTCAGCACATAGACGGTGTCGTCCGCGTTGAACGTGGCGATCATGGCGTCCACCTTGTTGGTGATGGGCTCCTTGTCGTCACGAGCAAGCGACACGACGTGGACGTTCGACACGTCGCCGAGAACCATCTCGAGCGTGTCTTTGGCGCCTGCGGCCAGGCCGCCATGAGATGCGAGAATGATCTGATTCATCTTGCCTCCTCCTTTTCGTTATGGTCATTATAACGTCTTATACGTTGCTTATATTGCTAATTAGTATAAAGACCGTTCGCGGGTGAAAATCGACCGTTGACGGGTTTAACGTACTCGAAACGTTTGGCTGGGTAGGCCGGCGTTAGCTGGATAACCCCAGGTCAGACCCTGCGCGCAATCCCCTATCGCACGAAGTACCAGGGGCTTTCCTGTACGGTGGGTTCCAGCGCAATGCCGGTGCGTTCCTTAAACAGATCCATGTCCTGAGATTTTTCGGTCCACCACGCGTTGGGCTTAAAGGTCATGCTCTCAATGACATGACCGACAAACACACTGTTGCGCAGCTTGGAGAAGTCGGTGTTCATAATCAGGATGGACGCGAGCACCAGCACGATGCCCAGGACTTTAATCGCGCCGGCGGGCTCGGCGTAGACACCAATGCCCACCAGTACGGTGACGACCGTCTCGAATGACATTACGACGGGAACTTTCGACGTCTCGAGCCCCATGGACAGACCCTGCATATATAAGACATAGGCCACGGCTGTGGGGATGAGTCCAAAACCAAAGAACAGCAGCAGCAGCTGTGGCGACATTGCCGCGGCGACATCTGGCCACGGAGCCGCGATAGCCGCCATAACGGCACCGCCAAAAACAAGGCCCCAAAACGTGACAGCCAGCGGGTGGACCGTCTTGGTTGCTATCCGGCTAAACACCGCGAGCGACGCGCCACAAAAGCCCGCGATCACGCCCGACGTGACGCCCCAAACCGAAAAATGGAAACCGGAAAGGTCGCCATTGGTCACTGCAAGCACACAGCCACCGATATTAAAAGCGATGGCAACGAGCTTGTTGGGAGTCACATCCTCGCGATAAAGCACGCGGCCGAGCATGACGCCAAACACCGGCGAGGTGTAGAGCAGCACCGAGGCCGTGGACATGCCCACCTCGCCCATGCACTCGTAATAAAGCGTGTTAGCGGTGGCGAGGCCGATAATGCCAAGAAGCGCACAGGGAACAAGCTCTTTAGGACTTGCCTTGAACAGTGCCAGGGGACCCGATGCTTTTCCCTCACGATCGCCTCCCTGGCAACCCATGAACGCCAAGACCGGAGCCATTAAGACGGCACCCGACAACAGGCGAAAGGCCGCCATACTCTGAGACGAAACACCCATGGCCGAGATGCCGTTTACAAAGATTCCGATGCTGCCCCACATAAGCGCGGCGATCAGCACCAGCACATAGCCCAGATTGCTTTTCTTCAACGCAGTCTCCTCGGTATTGTTTCCAATATGTTTCACACTACGTTATAGTCGTTATATACATTTTTCAAGACACAAATCGGCGAGCGGAAAAATCTGCTCTACCGCTACAACCCATTGGTGCAAAGGGGTCAGGTTCATATGCGCCAACTTGGTGCAAAGTAACCTGTCCCCAATGACTAGGACTGTCCCCAAGTGCCGAACGTCTCCAAGTGCCGCATCTGGGCCAAGGCGACGCCGATGCTTTGCAACGCCAGCGAAAACCCACCTGAGCGAGCAAGGTGCCTTGAAGCGAAGCGGCATTGGCCTTCTGGTCATGCCGCTGAAGCTGAAAGGCAGATTGCCGCTCTGGCGGGCTTGCAGCGTCGGCTGGTTACGCGGTTTGGTAAAACCGCGTAACTCTAAAGCTCCGTTACTTCAACGCTGTTGTAGACCTCGTCCCAGCGGTCCATGACCAGGTGGCCGGTCTTGGGATCCATGGCGTTAAGCTTGCCGCAGGTATTGGCGGTCTTGAGCACCGTGACGTCGTCGGCGCCAGCAGCAATGGCATGTGCAAAGCCGGCGATGGTCGAGTCACCGGAACCCGTCGCGTTCACGGCCGCAATCGCGGGCGTCTTGGCGCGGAACGCACGGCCCTCATGGAAGCCCACCGAACCGGCAGCGCCCATCGAAACGACAACCCAGGGAATACCGGCAAAACGGTCATCGGCGGCAAGCGCCTCGCGCAGGGCATCGACATCATCGGTCGTAAAGGACGTACCCAGCAGTCCGTTAATCTCGGTCAGGTTGGGCTTTACGAGCTCAGGCTTAGCGTCGGACTCCAGCGCGGCCTCCAGCGATGCACCCGAGGTATCGAGCAGCACCTTGGCGCCCGCCTCCTCGGCGATCTTGACGAGCTCGGCATAATAGCTGGCATCGACACCACGCGGCAGCGAGCCCGAAAGCGTCACAACGTCCGCCTTCACTGCAAGCTCGGCAAACTTGGCCGTAAAGGCCTCGAGCTCGGCCGGGGCGATCTGCGGGCCGCTCTCCAAAAGCTCGGTCTGATTACCCTCGTGCAGAATATTCAGGCAAATGCGCGTCTCACCGGCGATGGGCACAAAGTCGTTCTTGACGCCGTCGGCATCCATAAGCTCAGCCATATAGGCACCCATGTGGCCGCCGAGCAGACCGGTCGCGAGCACGTCGTCGCCCAGCTGCAGCAGCACACGACTCACGTTGAGGCCCTTACCGCCAGCAGTCTTTTCGGGCGTCACACGGTTCACGTCGTCGATGATCAACTTGTCGAGCTGATAGCGCGTATCAATCGACGGGTTCATGGTAACGGTCAGAATCATATTGAACTCCTGTTCCGGGGCACGACACGCGCGGCCCCAAACATACGATAGCTCGTTAAAGGATCTCGATCTCAAAGCCGCGGGTGACGGTCTCTCCCGGCTTAGCCACCAGGCAGCCGCGCTTGTGCTCCAGGATATCGTCCTCGTCGGAGCAGGTGGACAGGCCGCCCCACGGTTCCACGGCCACAAAGTCACCCTCGGGCTTGCTCCACACAATCAGGTACGGCATATCGGGGAACGTCAGGCGCACGCCCTTGTCCTCGGTCTTCTTGGTCAGCGTAACCACGCGGCTCTCGAGCACGTCAAAGATGGTCTCCGCGAAGTCAAAGAGTTCGTGGGTCAGCGGCAGGTCATGGCCAACCATCGGGTTCTTGCTGCGATGCTCAACATCAATCAGCCCCGTCGAGGGAACGGCAGTACAGAGCTCGGCGGCCTCGCGCTGCTCAAAACGGAGCTCGTAGTCGTCATAGGACTCGCCCTCGTCGAGCGGGCACTTAAAGCCAGGGTGACCGCCCACAAAGAACGGCATGTCCTCGGTGCCCTCATTGGTCACCTCGTACGACACAGCCACCTTTTCCGCATCGATCGTGTAACGAGCAACGATCTTAAACGGATACGGGTACTGCTCGAGCAACTCGGCATGGTCGGCAGAGCTTAGGCTCAGCGCAACCATGTTGTCGCTCTGCTCCTCGAGCTTCCACTCCTGTTTGCGCGCAAAGCCGTGACGGGCAAGCTTGACATCGCGGCCGCCCATGGTCATTGCGTGACCGTCACGAAGGCCGCCGCAGATCGGGAAACAAATGGGTGCCTGGCCCGACCAGACCGAAGGATCGCCCTGCCACAGATACTCGCGACCGTCGGCC
>OGPN01002576.1_pt1 | contig 10384 bp, 4 predicted proteins | sample 1552941 | NCBI WGS metagenome assembly OGPN01 (sample SAMEA2580220, study PRJEB22360) | human gut metagenome | biome: human gut; feature: human-associated habitat; material: faeces | place: Denmark | collected 2008/2010
GAAGGAATGGGGGCAGATAGTACGCGATGAACTACAGAAAAAATAGAATCATATAATCAATTCAGACATTAAAGCAAGGGTATGGAACTGATACTGTTATTTTGTAAATATAGTATTAGTTCCAGATAAAATTGTACTTGTTTGTGCCACTGATATCATCTACCTTTGTCGTGAAAGATTTGTGACATATTAAATCTAATAATTATAGTATGAAGAATGTTGTTTCTGATGACGCTCTTCCTGAGCTGTCATGTGATGGCCCAACAGACCACAGTTACCGGTACAATTACTGACGGTACGGATGGTTCCCCTCTGATTGGCGCCAATGTCCTGGTAAAAGGAACCGGTACCGGTTCTATAGCGGACGTAAATGGGAAATTTAGTGTGAGTGTTCCGACCGGTAAAGATGTTCTGGTAATTTCCTGTATCGGATATAAACAGCAGGAAATTACCTTGAAGGCGGGACAAAAAGTTGTGAATGTGGTAATGAAGGAGGACTCTGAACTTCTGGATGAAGTGGTCGTTGTAGGCTATGGTACAATGAAAAAGAGTGACCTTTCAGGCGCCTCGGTCTCTATGGGCGAAGATAAAATTAAAGGCTCGATTATTACCAACCTCGATCAATCTTTGCAGGGACGTGCCGCTGGTGTGACGGCGGTACAGACTTCAGGTGCCCCGGGGTCAGCTTCCTCTATCCGTGTACGTGGGCAGGCTACCATTAATTCCAATGCCGAACCACTTTATGTGATAGACGGTGTGATCGTGCAAGGTGGAAGTACCAGTGGCTCTTCTTTAGGCTTTGGTGATGCTCTGGACAATGGTACTACGTCCACTATTTCCCCATTGTCAACCATTAATCCCGCTGATATCTTAAGTATGGAGATCCTGAAAGACGCTTCTGCTACAGCTATCTATGGTGCACAAGGGGCGAACGGTGTGGTTCTGATAACTACTAAGAGAGGTAGAGCCGGTGAAGCTAAGTTTTCTTACGATGGTATGATGGCGGTAAGTCGTCAGACCAAACGTTTGGATATGCTCAATCTCCGAGGCTTTGGAGGTTATTATAATGATTTTGTGGCTTCAGGCTTCGGTGGTGTGAAAGAAGATCCTTATTATAGTGATGTTTCTCTGTTGGGAGTAGGTACTAACTGGCAGGATGCCATTTTTCAAACGGCTTTCCAACAACAACATCAAGTGTCGGCACAAGGTGGTACGGAGAAAATCCAGTACTATGTATCGGCCGGTTATATGGATCAGGAAGGTACTATCATCGGTTCTGATTTCAATCGTTTGTCGTTGCGCGTAAATTTAGATGCGCAGTTGAAGAAATGGCTGAAGTTGGGCTTGAGTGCTACATTTGCTGATTCTAATGATGACATAAAGCTGGCTGATGGTGCCGAAGGTATTGTCGGTTTCGCTTTGACTTCTTTGCCTGAGGCTCCTATTTATGATATTGATGGCAACTATGCCTCTTTTGCCCGTGAGAACTACAGCATTCATAATCCTATTGCCAAGGCTATGGAGCACAATAATATGTTGAATCGCAAGAAACTTTCAGGCAATATTTACGCTGAATTGACACCTATCAAGAATATTACATGGCATGCGGAACTAGGTTATGATATTGGTTACAGTAAGGCAGAAGTGTATAATAACGCTATAGACTTGCCTAACTGGAAAGAAGCTAATGAAAGTAGTATTCAGAAAAATAACAATACTTTCTGGCAGTTGAAGAACTACGTGACTTATAATAACACGTTTGCCGAGAAGCATTCTGTAAGTGCAATGGTAGGTCAGGAATGCTGGGAAAGTAAATATGACTATACTAAAGTCGCTAACTCTAATCTGCCTTCCGATGCTGTACATAACCCGATGCTGGGTACCAATACTCCGACCATCGGTGCTGGTTTTGGCAGCAGTTCCATGGCTTCGTTCTTTACCCGCTGGACCTATAGCTATGACAACCGTTACAATGCTACCTATACTTATCGTTACGACGGTTCCTCAAACTTCGGCCCAAACAATCGTTGGGCAGGATTTCACTCTTTCGCTCTGTCTTGGCGCTTTACTAATGAGAAGTTCATGAAGAATATTAAATGGATTAGCAATGGTAAATTCCGTGCTGGTTGGGGGCAGACTGGTAATTCCAGTATTAATTCTTATGTGTGGGGTGTGAATATGCAACAGGTGTATACCTCGCTTGGAGCCGGTTACCGTCCGCAGAATATTCCTAATCTGGATGTGAAATGGGAGAAACAAGAACAGATCAATCTGGGACTTGACCTCGGTTTCCTCAATGATAGAATTAATGTAACTCTCGATTGGTATCAAAAGGAATCCAAGGATATGCTGATGGATTTGCAGATGCCTACTTACATGGGTACCTCGGGCAATGATAACTCTAAACTGCGGGCACCGATGGGTAACTACGGGCACATCCGTAATACCGGATTAGAGTTGACGCTGAATACTCACCCGTTGGTTGGTAATTTCCAGTGGGACTCAGAATTCCAGATCTCTTGGAATAAGAATAAGTTGATAGCCTTGAACGGTACAGCCAGTTCGGCTATTATGGGTTATGCGCAATGGGGAAGTACATTAGTAAGCCTTTCTGATACAGGCGAAAGTCTCTACTCTTTTTATGGATATGTGACAGATGGTATTTATCAGGACCTTGCCGATTTGCAAACTTCACCCAAACCTGTGAAATATCCGGCGAATGGAGTGTTTGATGGTGCTAATACTGTATATGTGGGTGATATTAAATACAAAGACCTGAATGGTGATGGTGTGATAAATGAGAATGACCGTACCAATATCGGTTCACCCATGCCTAAATTCACATTTGGATGGAACAATACGTTCCGCTATAAAGGCTTCGACCTGAGTATCTTTATCAACGGAAGTTATGGTAATAAAGTGATGAATCTTACTAAACGCAATCTGACTACTATGAGTTCTCCTTGGGCCAATCAACATGCTGATGTTTTGAACCGTGCCCAATTGGAACCGATTGATCCTTCTATTGTATATACCGATGGTACGAAGTGGTACAATCATGTGGAGAATGTACGTGTTGCCAATCCGAGTGCTTCTTTACCGCGTGCTATTATCGGTGACCCTAACGATAATGACCGTATCAGTGACCGCTACGTAGAAGACGGTTCTTATATTCGTCTGAAGAATCTTTCGTTGGGTTATACTTTTCCTAAAAAGTGGATGAGCAAGTGCGGTGTGGAGAATCTGCGTGTTTACTGTAATATTCAGAATCTGTTAACCATTACAGGCTATGATGGTTACGATCCCGAGATTGGTGTCAGCACAATGTCACCGAATGTATATGGCGTGGATTTTGGACGTTACCCTTCACCCACTACTTACTCCTTTGGTTTGAATCTCTCTTTTTAACCGTTTAAATAGAATACACATGAAAGTATCAAGACTTAAATATATAGCAATGGGAGCGATACTGGGATTATCTTTTGTATCGTGCGAGGATTTTTTGGACAGACCCAATGAAGATAGTTACAACGATGGCAACTATTTCCAAAATGATGCCCAGACCAAAGTTAGTGTCAATACACTTTACAATTCACCGTGGTACGACTTTTTGAGTCGTGGGTATTACAAGATTCCTGAAGCTTTGTCGGGTAACTTGCTCTTGGGTGGAAGTCCCTATGCCAATTTTACGGTAAATGGTAGTGACGAAGATATGAAGAGTACTTCTAACTCATTGTGGGCTGTCAATGCACAGGCCAATACCATTTATAACCGATTAAAGACAGCCAATGCCTCAGAAAGTGTGAAGAATACTGCTATGGGTGAATGCCTGGCCTGGAAGGCGATGGCTTATTTCTATCTGGTACGTATTTTTGGGGAAGTTCCAATTGTACATGATAATAGTTCGGAAATAGCAGCAGGCAACTACAATGAAAAGTATAAGGTGAAAGCTGCCGACATTTATGAATATATCATTATGACTTTGGAAAAGGCTATTGAATTACTACCAGAGGAGAATCAGGCCGGACGTATAGATAAATGGGCTGCTAAGGGACTGCTGGCTAAAGTCTATCTGACAAAATCCGGAATCAATGCTAATGGTAACGGACAACGAGATGCTGACGATTTGGCTAAGGCTGCCAGTTATGCAAAAGACGTGATCAATAATTCAGGCAAACAACTGATGGCCAATTATGAGGATATTTTCAAAGGGGAGAATGATCTTTGTGAAGAGAGTTTATTCGGCTGGCGTTGGACTGCCGAACAAAATAATTATACTTGTGGAAACTGTCTGACCTCGGAACTTGCCATGAAGGGCTTTGAAACATACCAATGTTGGGGTGACTGGACTGCACCTTCCGTTGACTTACAAGATGCGTTTGGTGTTTCTCCGCTCGATAATCCTACTCAGCGAAATCAGAGTGATGCTCGTCGCAAGGCCACAATGATGATGGCTGGTGATAAGTACAGTTACTGGTGGCAGGACAAGGGAGGATTTAATTATTTGGATTTCCTGTATGATAAAGAATATGCACCAGGCTCTAATGATGGACTGCAATCGGGTACCGGTGCCAATATCGCCAAACATCTTTATGGAAATACAAACGATCATATTAAAACTTTTGGTATCAGCCCGGGGCAGCAGTGCAGTTCACTAAATACTCATGTACTCCGTCTGGCCGATATATATCTGGTTTATGCCGAAGCTGTAATTGGTAATAACAATTCTACTACAGACGCAAGTGCTATTGATGCTTTTTACAAGGTTCGTCAACGTGCTGTTTCTGCTTATGAAAGACCCGCCAGTATTACACTTGATCAGGTATTGAAAGAACGCCGTTTGGAGCTGGCTTTCGAAGGTGACTATTGGTTTGATCTTGTTCGTATGTCCTATTACGATGTTAATAAGGCTATGAATATCATTAAAGCGCAGCGTCGTAATGGCTATTATGGATTGCCCGACCTCTACAAGGAGTATAAGATGAATAATGTATGGAATGTGGATGAATCTTCCATGTACTACGAAACCAATACTCCGAAACCGAATGTAACCGCATCTATTTTTAAACTTCCTCTTCCTGACGAAGATGTGGTGTATAACCCTCATTTATTGGAAGATGCTCAGCACTTGGATGTAAGAGCAGAGTTCGTTTATTAATCAGTTAAACAGTAATGAATATGAAAATGAATATATATATCAAAGGGTTGGTAGTAAATCTGCTGCTGATTGCGGGAATGTTTACTTCATGTGAGGACCAACCTGATAAGTTTGAGCTTACCGGTGGTCTGCCCCAAGTGAGTTATATACGTATGCCTTATTTGGCACAATCGGACTCTCTCATCGTGGAGGCAAGCCTGAAATCTATTATTTGCCTTGTGGGTGATAACCTTACAAGTATCAAGGAGCTCTATTTTAATGATCAAAAGGCACAGTTGAATACCAGCTATATCACATCTCATACTATGATTGTTCAGATTCCTGATAATATACCTGAAGAAGTGAGTGATAAAATTTATATGGTGACTGCCGCGCAAGATACAGTAGAATATGGTTTCCATGTGATAGTTCCCAAGCCAATGATAGCTTCTATGTCGTGTGAATATGCCACCGCCGGAAGTGAAGTGACTCTTTATGGAAATTACTTCATTGATGATCCTAATGTACCGCTTACTGTAACTCTTCCTGATGGAAAGCAACTTACTACGTTTACAAAGCTCACTAATAGCACTATCACTTTCAGAATGCCCGAATGTGATACAGAGGGTTCTATTCGTGTAGCGTCTATTTATGGCGAGAGTACTTCTACATTCCACTATCTTGATTCACGTGGTCTTATGTTCGACTTTGACGGAAAGACTGGTTTGAGTAATCACGGTTGGCACGAAAGAGAAATCAAGACGGATGAAACTTCACTTACAGGCAACTTTGTCCAGTTGGGTGACGGTACATCGAAAATGAGTGTGGACGGTGCTTGGAACGATGCTGTATTTGCATTCGAATATTGGTGTGGTTCGTGGGATAAATTGCAGAATGTGACATCGGGCGACGGCATTGCATTGCATAATCTGGTAGATTTCACAGATTTTGCTAATATGGCCTTGAAGTTCGAGATGTATATTCCTACGTCTAATCCGTGGAGTGCGGGTGCTATGCAAATTTGTTTTGCAGGCTATGACAAGGTGACACTGAGTGGTAATCCGATAGAAGGCTTTGATGGTGTTGTTGCAGGAGCCAATGCCAAGGTATTTAATGGAGAAGATGGTTTGGGGACATACGGTCGTGCGTTGTATCGTCCTTGGATGGATACCGGTTCTTACGATACCGGTGATAAATGGGTAACTGTAACCGTGCCTATTTCCAACTTTACTCTCGACCGTTTAGGAGCAGCGGAAAGTGTTCCCAGTTCACCGGGAGATTTTGCCAGTCTGACATTCTTTGTTGTAGGCGGAGGAGTGAATGGTACAGAGTGTACGCCGATTATCAAGCTTGATAATATCCGTGCGGTTCCCAATAAATAACCTTTAAAGATACTATAGATATGAACAAGACATATAAACTTTCGGCACTTTGGATGATGTGCCTCATACTCTTGGGTTGCTTGTCATTTTCGGCCTGCGATGATGGAGATGAAGAAGATACTAACCAATATAAAGGTGGTATCAGTTTGAATGTGTTTGGTCCCAGTCCTGTAGCCCGTGGCGGTGAACTCCGCTTCCTGGGTAGCGGAATGGACAAGATACAATCTATATCTATTCCCGGATGCGGGGAGATTACTGATATAGAAGTAATCAGTGCGAATGAGATACGTGTAACCGTTCCTCAAACGGCTGAAGTGGGATATGTCACTCTGAAAACACCTACGGGAGAGATTACTACAAAGACTAAGATTACTTATACCGAGCCTATAGGCGTAGAGACGATTACACCTAATCCGGTGAAACCAGGCGAAGTACTTGTCATCAAGGGTGAATATCTGAATCTTATCAAAGAGGTAATCTTCTTTGAAGAGTTGCCAGTGGGTGAGGACGACTTCATAGCTCACTCACGCAAGGAAATCCAGGTGAAAGTTCCAATGGAAGCAAGAACCGGTGACGTGACTTTGGCTGATGCTTCTTCCGAGGATTCCGATGCTTTGCGTAATTTAATCCATGTGAAGGGACTTGTTGTTATTTTGCCTTCTGTGGAAGCACCGCTTGATCTGACAGCAAAGAAACCGGGTGATGAGATTGTAGTGAAGGGTAAAGACCTTGATTTGGTGAATATTGTGAAGATGCCGAATGGGGAAGAAGTGGAATTTGATTATGCCAAATCAGGGGAAGGTGAAGAAACTATCACATTTATATTACCAGAGAATGCAACGAATGGCGCTGTTGTGATGATTCCCGCTTCAGGTGTGGAAGTAGCTATTGCCAACATTGGCATGGCACTGCCTGAAAAAGTGGTAGCAACTCCGGATAGCGGACTGCGCGGTGGCGACATGATTACATTGACCGGTATCAACATGGAACTGGTGACTACTGTTACATTCCCAGGTGTGGAAGAAGCTGTGGAACCTGCTTCGAAGAGTGCTACCGAGGTGGAAGTGGTGATGCCTGTCGCAGCCATCAGTGGTGAATTGTTATTGAATACGGCAAGTGGTACTTCTGTACCGGTGGCTATTACCACTCTAAAACCTGAATTCATGGCATTTGTCAATGATGTCGTTTCTTTGGGCAGTGATGTAATTATTCAGGGTAAAAATCTTGATTTAGTGGCTAAAGTGGTTTATACCGGGGGCGCCGAAGTGGAAGTAACTCCAACCTCTACTACGGAGTTGACCATCGCTATGCCTACAATGGGTACTGAATCGGGTGTATTAACCTTGGTAATGGGCAATGGTGAAATGGTGGAAACCGGTAAGCTGACTATTAATGCTCCTGAGTTCTGCTACATTCCGGTGCTACCGGGAGAGGATGAAGAACTGAGGGGTGGCGAGGTGCTTCAGCTCAAAGCAGAGAATGGTGATAAACTTACCGGTGTACAGGTGAATGGGACAAACGTACAGTACATTCTTACTCCTGATGGCAACTTGTTTGTCAATATTCCTCAGATGGCAGGTGAAGGCAGTACAATAAAACTCATCTCTTCCAATGGTTCTATAGAATATACCATTGACTTTATTCCTGCTACTGAAATAGAGAATGTTGTCATGAATGAAATGCGTGACCTTGGTTCATGGGCTGGAGAAGATGCTGGTGGTACTTTCAGATTATATAAAACAGATCTTGTTAAAGCGGGATTTGCCGTTGGTGCTAAGCTTCGTTTCTATGTCAAGGCTTATAAATATACGCAAATACAGATGAACGATGCCAATTGGGGAGGATATAACACGCTGCAATACGAAGCGGATGAATGTCCTCCGATGATCGAAGTAAATGTAACGCAAGAATTGTATGATAAGATTATGAATACATCTGATGGCTGGAGCGATACCGGATTTATAATTCAGGGTGAAGGATGTATTGTTAATAAGGTTTCTGTATGGTATGAAATTTCTATGAAAACCTATTTGTGGAAAGGCTCTTGCGGACCTACGAATTGGAATGGTGATTGTGTTGTAATTATTGCGGATGATGATAAGAAACTACTGAAACCGGGAAAGACTATGGGGTTTGAGTTCTATTGTGACTCTGCCACCGATTATTGGCAAGTGGAATTTATGAACTCCTGGTGGAATACGCTTCCTTCATTGATGAATGCTGACGGCTCTCGCCACATTTGGGAGTTTGCCGCTACAGACACTTCTCTCACCTATGTAATGACTCAAGCTGATATTGACTTAATAAATAGTGCTGATTTGCTATTTGGTGGTAATGGAGTTGTGATTACAGCTGTTTATGTGGAATGATAAAATTAATAGAATAGCATCGATTATGAAAAATATGAATATAAAATGGACGCTTTTGCTTGCGGCAATGTTCTCTTTCGCCGCTTGTGATACCGATGTCGAATATGATATTCCCGAAGTGGAGGCACCTGTACTGGTGTCCACCACTCCGGAGGCGAATGCTGCCAAAGTGAAGAAAGGCGAAATCACCATTGAGGTGAAGTATGACAAAAACGTGTTCTTTGCTACGGAAGACTTGAAGCAAATTTCGTTTACGGGTGGCACGCTGATTAGTGCTGATGTATATGGATCGAGTAATGTCTTGGCATTGACTGTAAATGTCCCCGAACGCGAAACCTTATGTACACTCTCAATTCCTGAGGGTGTAGTGCTGGGACCGAATAAGATGCCTGCTCCGGCAGTATCTCTTCAGTTTACTACCATTGCTTTGGACAAAACACCGGTAATGGCTGTTTCTACCAATGCTGTGAAACTTTATGATTATCTGCTCGCTAATTATGAAAAGAAAGTCCTTTCGGGTATGATGGCCAAAGAATCATGGAATACGGATATGGCTGAACGCGTGTATGAGTGGACCGGTAAATATCCGGCACTCAATACTTTTGACTACGGACATCTGGCATGGTCTTTGGCTGGCGCCAATTGGATAAACTATGGTGATATTACTCCGGTAAAGAATTGGGCTGATAACCATGGGATTGTATCATGCATGTGGCATTGGAATGTTCCTAAGTTCGCTCCCTTGGAAGAAAGTATTGCCGCTACTGTTTGGGAAGGAGAAAAATCGACGGGCAACTGGGCTGAAAGCATTGATCTCCGCAAGAGTGAAGGCTTCGATACTTCTGTATTTGATAATGCAAAAGCCGGAGACTACATCATTGTCAAAGTGAAAGATTTGGATGCCGCTGTCGGTTGGTGGCAAGGTTCCGTGAAGAATGCCTCTTGGACAGATTTAGTAACCGGGTCAGGTGTGGTGGAGTTAACTTCTGCTCAAACTTCCTATGCTGTCCGGCTGACTGAAGATGCCTTGAATGAGGTGAAAGAGAATGGTTTGGTTATCAGTGGATGCAACCATACGGTTACGGGCGTTTACATCGGTACACCTGCTACGGCTTATGACTTGGGGACGGATTATACTTATAAGCCTGATGAGACGACTTTCGATGCTGCCAACGCTACGGTGGAAGGCACTTGGGAAAACAAGGTTTTCACTTCGGATATGGCTGCCGTGGCCGGTTACCTGAAACTGCTGAAAGATGCTGGTATCCCTGTGTTGTGGCGTCCGTTCCACGAAGCTGCAGGCAAGTGGTTCTGGTGGGGAAAAGACGCTGCCAGCCATAAGGCTATGTGGATTGCTATGTTCAACTACTTCAAGGCTCAGGGATTGGACAATCTGATTTGGGTTTGGACTACTGAAACAGGTGATGAAGATTGGTACCCGGGCGATCAGTATGTAGATATTATCGGACGTGACATCTATTCGAAGGATGCGGAGA
>OGPN01002584.1_pt1 | contig 10370 bp, 9 predicted proteins | sample 1552941 | NCBI WGS metagenome assembly OGPN01 (sample SAMEA2580220, study PRJEB22360) | human gut metagenome | biome: human gut; feature: human-associated habitat; material: faeces | place: Denmark | collected 2008/2010
TAATACGACTTGGCTTCCGCCGCTCAACGCGTCGCTGCCAAAAGTGCGTATGGTTACAAACAAAAGAGCTACCAGCACGAGGATAGGCACTAGTGAAAGTAGAGGGGAGGGCATCTTCTTAAGATGATTTTCCATTGTTCATTCAGTCGCTTAAATAATGATGGTGCGAAAATACTAAAAATACCTTGAATAACGCTATGAATTATAGATTGATTTCCTTATTTCACAGTCTTTTGGACGATCTTATAACCGGTTGCCGCTATAAGAATGCTCATAAACGGGCTGACGATATTAAAGATGCAATAAGGGAAATAAGTCCAAGTAGATACGCCAAGGATTGTAGATTGCGTCATGCCGCAAGTCGTCCACGGGATCAGCACGGAGGTGACGGTGACGGAGTCTTCCGTTGTCCGGCTAAGCAGGCGGCTCTCGAATCCCCGTTGCTTATATACTTCTTTAAACATTTCGCTGTTCAGGATGATGGCGATGAACTGGTCCGCCGTGCAGATGTTCAAGGATAATCCGGACACGACGGTAGAGGCGACCATGCTGGTACGGCCTCGCATGAAATGCAAGAAGATACGTGTGATGCTTTCCAGCATGCCGCTAGCGGACATGGCCCCGCCGAAACACATGGCGCAAATGATCAGCCAAATCGTGTTCATCATCCCGGCCATTCCCCGGGTAGAGACTAGAGAGTTCAGGGCCTCGTTGCCGGTCTGTATCTGCGTGCTGTCATAGAAAGTCATCAGCAGGCCTTTGATATAGGCGATAATTCCGCTATCCGTGATCCCGGAAATCTCCAATAATGCGTTTGGCTGGAAGATCAAGGCGAATATTCCGGCGAGTATGGAAGAGGCGAAAAGCACTACGATCGAAGGTGTCTTCTTGGCGATCATGATTCCGGTAACGATCGGTACGATCATAAGCCAAGGCGTGATATGGAACGAGCCTTTCAAGGCTTCGGAGAAAGCGGCTATCTGGGATGCGTCCGCTGCCTCCCTCGAGAATCCGGCGATGCTGCCGACGAATCGGCTCCCAATCCAAATCCTGCGACACCATACGCAACCAGTTGTATCGCTCAAAATGCGTGTTGATGCTCTTCATCCAATCCCACAACATGTGACGACCGGCAATCTCAAAACATGTCTCATGGAACAGGTTATCCAGGTCAAAGAAACGGCGCGTTTCGCCATGGTCGAGCGACTCGGACTCGGCAAGAATCTGCTCGAGCCGCTGCTTTTGCTCGGGCGAGGCGGCCGAACAGCATTTAATAAGCACGCTTCTCTCGAGCTTCTCGCGCAAGAAACAAGCGTTCTCAGCGCGTTCCATGCTGATCTTAGAGACGTAGGTGCCGCTTTTGGGACGCGTTTCCACCAGCTCCTGCTCGCGCAGACGCACAAAGGACTCGCGAATGGGTGTGCGCCCGATTCCCGTCTCTTTTTCCAGACCAATCGCCGAAAGGCGCGTGCCGGGCTTGAGCTCGGCATAGATGATCTTGGAGCGCAATGCGTTGTATGCCTGATCTTGCAGGCTCTGATAATGCTGGTGCTGTTCCATAAAGCCCTCGGATGAAGCCTCGGTTAATCGAATACCACCATGCAATACTATCGCATCCCCCGCCCCCTCATAAGTTGCGGTGGAATAGTTCCTGTTCAAGGCCTTCAGCAGCAAAAACAGGAACTATTCCACCGCAACTACAGCCAACGAGTTGTTGCGATTAGGTGAACGTTCACCTTTTTATTGTTTTTCTCTTCGCAAATAAAATCCCGTGCGTATACTTAGGCTCAAACGAAACCGATTTCGTTGAGCGTGGGCAATAGGATGCTAAGACGCACCCTACCATCTTGGCATCTTATCGCCCACGCAATACCATTTGCTTTCTTCCCGTCTCGTTGGACCTTTAGTCCCATTCCGGCACAGCGAGACACTTCCTAGACGACTGACCGTGGGGCCGGCTTTTCTGCTTTTGCAGCAGTGCCTCCGATAACCCTCTTTTGCCGGCCCGGGTCAGCTTTTTCACACAACCGAAAGGACGGGCAGCAACATGCGACCGCTCATCATCATGCATGGCGAGAACATCGACTGGCGCCATACCGTCATCAGAATGCTGATGTATCTGGTGGGCGTTGCAGTACTGGCACTCGGTATGAGTCTCCAGACGGCATCCGGCCTGGGCGTCGCCGCGCTCACGTGCTTTGCCACAACCCTATCCATGCTCACTGGCAAGACGCTCGGCTTTTGGATCACCGCAACCTACGTCGCCTACATCGTGGCGCAATTAGCCATCTTGCGAAGCGAGTTCCAGCCGCGCATCCTGCTCGAGCTGTTCTTCTCAACGCTGATTGGTGGCTTGACCGACCTCTTCATGGCGGTCAACCCACTGCATCCCACGGCACTCCCCACACAGATTGCGACCATGCTGCTCTCCCTCGCTGTCACCGCATTTGGCGTAAGTCTCGTCGTCAACATGGGCGTTGTCCCCAACGCGCCCGACGGCTTGGTGCAAGTCATTGCCGAAAAGCTTAAACGCCGCTTTGGTGACGTAAAAGTCGTGTTTGACTGCTCACATGTCGCCGCCTCGCTCGCGTTGTCGCTGATCTTTATGTACAACCTGGGCGGCTTTGGCGTCACGACCGCCATCTCGGCACTGTTCCTGGGCCATGTCATCAACGTCGCCAACAAGCTGTTCGCCCAGCGCTTTATCCGCGCGGCATTCGGAAAATAGCACCACCGTAAGAACCCGCGAACAGCGCTATACGTTGCTATATCTCACTATACTTTGCTATATCTTGCTATACTTTGCTATATCTTGAGCAAAGGTGGCTCACATGCAAACAAACCCTTTTAAGCCCACAGCAGGTAAAACACCTCCCACGATTATCGGCCGCGAAGATGTGCTCGAAGAATTCAATGAGGGCCTCACCAACGGGCCTGGTGCCCCGGGGCGCCTAATGCGCATAGCCGGCGTCCGTGGAACGGGCAAGACGGTCCTCCTTGACGAGTGCTCACGTTTGGCGCAAAGCCGTGGCTGGACGGTCATAAAAGAGGTCGCAACCGAGGGACTTTGCCAGCGCATTCTCGAACAGCTGCAGCCCAAATTCCAGGCAAAACACGCCAGATTTGAGCCCACCGTAGCTGGCATATCCATCGGCAGCATAGATATTGAGCGAATCGGCCCATCGCTACGCGACGCCATGAGACAGACAATATCCAAGAATGGAAATGGCCTGCTCATCACTCTCGACGAGGTTCAAGACGCAGAGCTCGATGAGGTCCGAACGCTCTCCATTGCGATTCAGCAGGTTATCGGCGAAGACCTTGATATCGCCTTTGTTTTTGCTGGGCTGCCTTCGATGATTGAAAGCATCATCAACGGAAAGACACTTACGTTTTTGCGCCGTGCCCTCCCCTTTGACCTGAAGGCTGTGGCAGTAACCGAAGTGTCGTACTCCCTCGAGGAAACCATTGAAGCGTCTGGCATGGAGTTGCAGCCAGGTATTGCCGGCCAACTTGCCGAGGCAACGCAAGGCTATCCTTTCATGATCCAACTCGTTGGATACTACGCATGGCAGTTGGCGAGACGCGCACATACAGCGATTATTGGAGAAGAAGAAGCCGAGCGCGGCATTGCAACGGCACGCGAACGCTTCTGCGCCATGGTGATTGAGCCCGCGCTGCGGCGCATTCCGCCCACGTGCATCGCTTATCTGCGGAGCATGGCGTCTTTGGGGCAAACGAGCTCGACCAGCATGGTTGCCGATGCCCTAAACAAAACGCCTCAACAGGTGAGCTCCGTCCGCAGCCGCCTGTTAAGAGAATCGATTATCGAGGCCCCCTCGTACGGCAAGGTCTCATTTGCCATCCCCTACATGCGCAATTACCTCTACGAACACAAAGCCGAACTGGAAGTTGAACTGTAGAAGCGGTAACTGCCCTGCAAGACGAAAACCGTTTTCGTGCGGATTTATAGCAGACGCAAACGGTTTTCGTCTTGATTTGCATACGGAATTAAGACGTAAATTGCGCTTTCGTACGCTTATTACCAGACGCAAATTGTTTTCGTCCGGCCATGCGTCCCCAATCTAGACGAAAAGAGCCCCGAGCTCGTATTGAACTGCATCCCAATTCTTGGACGGGCTAATTAGCGGCCTACTGGAGTGGGTATGATGAATTGGACACCTAGTTAAGAGCGAAAGGTGTTCAAGATGACCCAAAGAAGAAAGCGATACGACAGGCAGTTCAAGGTCTCGGCGGCAAAGGTGGTCCTGTCCGGGCAAATGACGGTCAAAGGCCTATCGGAGGAACTCGGCATAAAGGATTCGACGCTGAGAAGATGGGCCCGCGAATACGAGGAGATGGGAGACGGCGCGTTCCCCGGAAACGGCTCCCCGAAGATCAACAAGGACTACGAGATCGTGAAGCTCAAGAAGAAGGTCGAGGAGCTCGAGCGCGAGAACGAGATACTAAAAAATTTCCGGGCCTTCTTGAGTCAAGACCATGCGTGAGGTTCGAGTTCCTCACTTACCGAAGCATCGAGGGAAAGCGCGTGCGTGTCAAGGTTGTCTGGTCCAGTTGCTGGCTCGATGCCTCGAGATGTTCGCCTCAAGTGCGACCTGCCCCTATTGGAAAAGGATGCCGAAGATGTATTTGGTGATGGCGGAGCGGCGGATGACCCCCACGAGTTTGCCCTCGTCATCAACCACAGGAAGCTTCTTGAACTTCTTCTTCGCCAGCAGCGCGGCGACGCGGGCGATGCTCTGCTCGGGACGGGCACACACTACCTGGCGCGTCGCGAAATCCATGACGCAGCGATCCTTCAGGTCTTCGATGCGCTGCTCAAGGCTCTGATCGTCGAAGTACAGCATGGACGCGTCGCCGCCCGTGAAGATGGTGTGAGCGCGATGCTGCGCGATGGCTCCCATGACATCGCCGTCGGAGATGAACCCGACCACCTGGTTGCGCTCATCGATTACGGGCATGCTGCTCACCTCGTTTTCGGCGAGCATGCGCACCACGTCGGAAATTGTGCAATCCTGCGTGCAGGTGAACGGCTCTTCAATCATGATGCTCGAAACGGGCGTCCCCTCGAGCTCGAGCGGGATGCGCTCGGACAGAATCTCGGACATCGCTTATGCCTCCTTCGTTTTCGGTGCGGTTTTCTTGGTGCGCACGCTGAATATGGCGCAGATAAGGGAAACGAGGCCGATTGCCGCGCACACCTTGTAAGCGACGCCCGCGCCCACGGCGGTGGCTACTTGGATGCTCGCATCGACGCCGGCCGACGCGGTGACGCTTGTCATGACCGTGATGATGAGCGCCGTGCACAAACCGCCGGCGACCTGGCGGCCGGTGTTCGCGATGGCGTTGCCGTGGGCGATCATGTCGTTTTTCAAGGCATTGACGCCCCACGTGTTCACCGGCATGTTCGCCAGCGCCTGGCCGGCAGCTTGCAGCATGCAGAACAGCGCAACCACCAAGATGGGCGTGTTTACCGTCGAAAGCGAGAGCAGGAACAGGGCGCCGGTCATGAGGGCCAGGCCGACGATCGAGATGGCACGCGGACCGAACTTGTCGAACACCACGCCGGAGATAGGGCTGATGATGATGCCCACCGCCGCGGCGGGAAGCATGGCCATGCCGGTTTCGAAGGCCGAAGCGCCAAGCGAGGTTTGCAGCAGCAACGGCAACAGCGTGTTGGTGACCAGGCATGCGGCGTTGATGAGCGTGACGATGATGGCGGCCACGCGGAACTCGCGCGTCTTGAGCGTGCCCAGTTGAAGCAGCGGGTCCTCGATTTTGCCCTGGCGTACGACGAACAGCACCAAGCACACGACACCCGCGACGATCGAGCCGAGCACCACGGGGTTGCCCCAACCCATCGACGAGGCGCTCGAGAACCCGTAGAGAAGTCCGCCGAAGGCGATGGTGGAGAGGACGACCGAGGGCAGGTCGAGCTTGGGGTTCTTCAGCTCGCCCACGTTTTTCAGCATGAACACGCCCAGCACCAGCACGAGAATTGCGAGGGGGACGATGGCGCCGATCATGGTGCGCCAGCCGTACGTGTCGATCACCGCACCGCCTACGACGGGGCCGACCGCGGGACCCGCCGACATGACGATGCCCGCCATGCCCATAGCCGTTCCTCGTTTCTCGACGGGGAACACCAGCATGGGAACCACCGAGACAAGCGGCATGAGCACGCCTGAGCCCGCCGCTTGCAACACGCGACCGATGATGAGGAACAAGAAATCAGGGGCTGCGGCGCACAGCAGCGTGCCCAGCGCGAACACCAGCGTCGCCCCGAAGAATAGCGCGCGGGTGCTGAACTTGTCGATAAGGAACGCCGAAACGGGGACCATGATGCCGCTCACCAGCGGGTATATGGACATGATCCACTGGGCAGTCGAGGCATCGATGGCGAAATCGGACATGATGACCGGCAGCGCAGGCGACATCACCGTTTGGTTCAGTAGCGCCAAGAAGGCACCCAGGACGACGACCGCGACGATGCGGATCTGGGTACCGGTAATGCGCCCATTGGCGGGCGCGACCGTACAATTATCAGACATAAGCTTCCTTCGTATCTATTCGATTCTTCGCCGAAGGCGCGCCGGCCCACGGGCGAAATAACATGCACGTGCTATGCGTGCATCAGATACGACAGGAAGAAAGCGGCTGCTCAGAGCGCACTTGGGGAACAACAGGAGAGGCCCCGTATACCAGGGGCCGCCGAATTGCGATGTATGCTTTGGTCAAATCCTTCATAGCGGGGAGGTATTCTAGCAGCCGTCTTCGCCCCTTTCAAGGGATGTAACCCAGACGTTGATTTTCTTCACCGAGGCGCCATCGTTGACGGGTGGCGTGCTTCTCTATCGCCACACCGCGGGGCGAGGGAACGCCGTGGCGAGCTTGTACATCGGCTATGTGTGCAGCTGCGAGCGTGTCGCCGGCGCGCGCTGGGCGCCAGTCCGATCCGGCCGACTCTTGCCGACGGTCGGTCGCCGTCCTCCTCCATCTCCGCCTGCTCTGTTTTTGCTCGGCTCCCTTGTCGTATCATGGACGGACGAGAATTGAGCGAAGACGGTACGTATGAACATCCAGATATTCGGCACGAAGAAAAGCTTCGATACTAAGAAGGCGCAGCGCTATTTCAAGGAACGTCGTGTGAAGTTCCAGTTCATCGACTTGAAGGAAAAGGGGATGAGCAAAGGCGAGCTCGAAAGCGTGGCGCGCGCCGTCGGCGGGATCGACGCTGTGATCGATCCAAAGGCGAAAGATGCCGACACGGTTGCGCTCGTACAGTATCTTGCTGCCGACCAGAAGTTCGAAAAGGTGCTCGATAACCAGCAGATTCTTCGTGAGCCCATCGTTCGCAACGGCCGCCAGGCAACCGTTGGCTACGAGCCTGACGTGTGGAAGGGCTGGGAATAAAGCGGCTGGGAATAAAGTGAAGCGCCCACGCCCGTGGTTTTATCCACGGACGCGGGCGCTTGCGTAAGACGTCTCTTGTCGTTTGAGTGGAGCGCCCCGGCGGCGCTGAACAACGCGCCCCGGTGACGTGGCTCGGGGCTCTTTGTGCCGCACATCTATGAGAGGAGATATTTGATGCGCATGGGCGCTACTCCATGTAGCCACCCTGAATGGCGGAAACTGCATGCTCGGTAAAGAACTTGAGCGTGCCGGAGGTGTAACGATTAGCCTTGGGCTTCCAAGCGGCTCGGCGCTCGGCCAGGACGGCGTCGACCTCGGCCGGCTCCATCTCCTTGCCGGCGATGCCCACAATAGACAGCGAGCGCTCGGGGATGTTGATCTGGATAAGGTCGCCCTCCTCGATCAGGGCAATCGGGCCGCCCACGGCAGCCTCGGGCGAAACGTGACCGATAGCCGGGCCCTTGGAGGCGCCGGAGAAGCGGCCATCGGTGATAAGGGCAATGCTCGCACCCAGCTCGGGATCGCTGGCGATAGCCTCGGTGGTGTAGAACATCTCGGGCATACCGGAACCCTTGGGGCCCTCATAGCGAATGATAACGGCATCGCCGGGCTTGACCTCGTGCGTCAGGACGGCGTGAATGGCATCCTCCTCGCAGTCGAACGGACGCGCCTTAAGCGTGGCCTGGAACATCTCGCGCGGAACAACCGTGTGCTTGACGACGGCGCCCTCGGGGGCAAGGTTGCCGTGGAGGATGGCGATGGAGCCGTCGGTACCAAAGGCCTGGTCAAACGGGCGAATGATGTCCTCGCGCTTGAGGTTCCACTTCTCAAGGTAACGACCGCACTTCTCGTAGTAACCGTTGTTCTTGAGGTCCTCGAGGTTCTCGCCGAGGGTCTTGCCAGTGATGGTCATGACATCGAGGTGGAGCATCGACTTGATCTCCTCCATGATGCGCGGCACGCCACCTGCATAGTAGAAGAACTGCGCCGGCCACTCGCCTGCGGGACGAACGTTGAGCAGGTAGTGGGCACCACGGTGCAGGCGATCGAAGTCGTCGGCGGACATCTCAATGCCAAACTCGCGGGCAATCGCAGGGATATGCAGCAGCGAGTTGGTAGAGCCCGAAATGGCGCCGTGGACCATGATGAGGTTCTCGAAGGATTCCTTGGTCACGATGTCGCGCGGACACAGGTTGTGCTCGGAGAGCCACACGGACTGACGGCCGGCCGCGCGCGCAAACTCACGCAGGTCGGAGCTGGTGGCGGGCAGCAGGGCCGTGCCAGGGAGCATAAGGCCCAGGGCCTCGGCGGTAACCTGCATGGTCGACGCGGTGCCCATAAAGGAGCAGGCGCCGCAGCTGGGGCATGCGTTGTGCTTGGCAAACTCGAGCTCCTCGCGGGAAATCTCGCCGCGCTCATAGCGGGCCGAGATGGCGCCGAGCTGCTCCAGGGTCAGCAGGTCGGGACCGGCATCCATGACACCGCCGGTAACGACGATGGAGGGGATGTTGATGCGGCCCATGGCCATGAGGTTCGCGGGCAGGCCCTTATCGCAGCTGGCAACGAAGACACCGGCATCGAACGGGGTGGCCTTGGCGTGGATCTCGATCATGTTCGCGATCATGTCGCGGCTGGGCAGCGAGTAGTTGATGCCGTCGTGGCCCTGTGCCTCGCCGTCGCAAATGTCGGTGCAGAAGTAACGGGCGCCGTGGCCACCAACCTCGGCAACGCCAGCGCGCACCTCCTCGACCAGCTCGAACAGGCCGGCAGAACCCGGGTGCGAATCGCCAAAGGTCGACTCGATGATGACCTGCGGCTTGTCCAGGTCTTCGATGCTCCAGCCAGAGCCCAGGCGCAGCGGGTCCATCTCGGGGCTGATGGTGCGGAACTTGCCGGAACGCGGCTGCAGCTTGGCAACCAAGTCGGCTGCCTCCTGCTGAATCTGTGCCTTGGTCTTCTCGTCCATAATGCTCTCCTCTTTTGGTTTGAACGGTTGTACCAATCGTTGGTTAATGAATCAGGTGAAATGGGTACCGAGCGATGCACTCGGCGAAAGATGCTTAGCTACGCGAACTAGGCGAAGAACGAAATCACCAGGGCGCAGGCAAGACCCGAAAGGCCGATGAGCGTCTCCATAACGGTCCAGGACTTGAGGGTGGTCTTCTCGTCAATCTCCAGGAACGAGGAGCACATCCAAAAACCGGCATCGTTGACGTGCGAGAGGGCCGTGGCACCGCCGCAGATAGCAAGACAGATAGCGGCACGCATGAGCACCGAAGCACCGGCAACCGCGGGCATGGCGGCCATAATGCCCGATGCCATAGTCATAGCGACGATGGAGCTGCCGACAGAGGCACGCACCATGACGGCAATCAAAAAGGCAACAACCACCAAAGGCAGCGGTGAAGCCTCGAACATAGGGCCAATAACCTGGCCCAAGCCGCAGTCCTGCAGCATCCAGCGAATGACGCCGCCGCAAGCGATAACCAGCAAGATCATGCCGACGGGCTTAAGAGAGCGGTCGAGCAAGGCCTTGAGCTCGGCGCCGGAGTAGCCGCGGCGCGCGCCCAGCAGATACATCGCGACGAGCGTGGCGAGCGTCAAAGCGACGAACGGCTTGCCAAGGAAGGCGAGAATCGAGGCGAGCTCGGCGGGCATGGGGATATAAGAGGACAACGTGCCCAGCAAAATCAGACAAAGCGGCGTGAGCACGATGGCAAGCACCATGCCAAAGGAGGGAAGCTCCTTTTCGTCGCTCGCGCCCTCGGCAGAGGTAAAGTGCTCCGGAACATCGGTAAAGATGCGACCGCCCACGTTGCGGCCCCAGATGACGCCGGCGATCGCCATGGCGATGAAGGCGGTAGGGATACCGACAAGAATCATGGTGCCCAGGTCGACACCGAGCGTGCCGGCGACCAAAACCGAACCGGCCGAAG
>OGPN01002592.1_pt1 | contig 10341 bp, 5 predicted proteins | sample 1552941 | NCBI WGS metagenome assembly OGPN01 (sample SAMEA2580220, study PRJEB22360) | human gut metagenome | biome: human gut; feature: human-associated habitat; material: faeces | place: Denmark | collected 2008/2010
AGTTCGGCTTTATCTTGTCGAGATAATTTCTTAACGCTTTCATTAATATATTTACGATTTTACGATTTACAATTTACGATTTGCCATACGCCCCGATTATGCCATTTCGGCACGAAGCATATCGAGCCCTGCACGTACGATGCGCTGCACTTCCACCTTGGAAGAACATACGAATTCGCAGAGAGCGAAGTCTTCGGGAGCTACTTCGTAGATGCCCAGAGCCTCCATACGGTCGATGTCACCTGCAATGATTGCTTTCACCAAGTATTCGGGGAAGATGTCCATCGGAAATACGCGGTCGTATTCGTTGGACATAATCATGTGACGTTCACCACCCTTGATACGGGCATCTATCACATATTCCTTCTTGCCCATCAACCAGCTGAAGTAAGAGCGGTTGACGCTGAACTGATTGAAACGCGGCATAATCCAACCCAACATTTCATGGATTTCATCTCCTTCGGGAATAACGGTCAATTGGCTGTCGAAAGAGCCGAGGAAGCCGTTCGGAGAAACTTTCTTACCGGTCAGCACGTTACCGCTGATGTAGCGGAGGCCTTTGTCGGCAGTCACGTTACCTTTGAAAACGTTCGTCAACAGAGCGCCGACTTTCAGCTTGCAATAAGCGGGTTTCAACACTTCGGAACCCGTTACAGCCACCGTGCGAGTCATGTCCACACGACCGGTATTCATCAAACGTCCGATGAAGAGCACGGCTTCGGCACTGATGGTCCAGACCGTTTCACCCTTCACTACCGGAGAGATGTGGTTAATCTGTACACCCACGTTGCCTGCCGGATGTGGTCCGTCGAAAGCTGTTACGGTAACGTTCTTTGCCTGCACAAGAGCAGCAGACTTTTGTTTTACACTAATACCCAGATACGTCTTTGCCATCTTTGACAAAGCGTCGAGTCCCGTCTGGAAGTTTGCTTCTTCTCCCTTCAGCGCGAATTCAAAATCGGGAGCCAGCGGATTGCTGTCGAAAGCCGAAATGAAGATAGCTTTCGGAGTTACCGTCGGATCAGCGATAACGTCGTACGGACGTTGGCGGATGAAAGCGAACATACCTGCTTGCAAAAGAGCTTCTTTTACTTGCTGGCCGCTCATCTTGGACGGGTCCATCTTGCCGAATTCCTCATAGTCTTGCTCAGTGGCAGCCTCTACGACGATGTTCAGCACCTTGCGGCGTGCACCACGCTCCACGCTTGTCACTACGCCGCTAACGGGCGAAACAAATTTCAATTCAGGATGATTCTTGTCGATAAACAAGGGTCCCCCGGCCATCACATATTCCTGCTCTTTGACCACCACTTTCGGAGTGATGCCTGTATAGTCATCGGGAACCAGCGAATAGAATCCCGGTTCCTTAACAGACACAAGTTCCTGGGCAGCAGCGCCTTTCAGGTTGATGTCAAGGCCTTTACGTAACTTAATTACATTTGCCATGCGTTTATTTAAAATAATGGTTTCATTAATTTGCCGCAAAAGTAGCAAAAAAGAACGTGAATAAAGAGTAAAAAAGAAAGGAATTACGGAGAAATTTCCGTAATCCCTTTCGTTAACGAACACGAGAACAAGGATTAGGGGTTAAGGATTAGGGATTAATACCCTGCGGAATCATAGTGCAGCCCACTAATCCTTAATCCCTAACCCCTAATCCTTATCATCACTTTTCTTCAGCGAACATCGGGTCCCATGCCGGCAGGCGGACGGGCTTTTGTTTAAACAGTTCCATCACTTTGGCGGGAATATACTTTGTCTCCACTACCAGACGGAACATGTATTCATTGAACCACTCGTCGGTCATGATGAGATGTCCCTGATAACCGGAAGCGGCTCCCCAACTGTTCTCTACCATCCATTTCAAGGGCTTTCCGTCTTTGTTCAAGTCAACGGCCATCAAGGTCATGGCGTGGGAAGAGCCACTGGAGAAAGTCTGGATACGTTGCTTCTTGTCCATCCCGAAGGTGGTGCCCATCAGTGATTCGTAGTCATAGTTTTTCACATCGAGCAGACCGCGTTCGGAGTTCAGGAACTTGCCCACATCGCAAGAGAAGTACATCATGGTGCTGTCCTTCAAGGAGGCAATGGCCATCTCTTTGATGTCCTCTACGGGCAGGTTGACATAAGTCCAGTTCTTGCCGTCGTAACGGTGGCGGTCATAGTCTATTTCATAGCACTTGTAATACTCGCGACTGGGGTCGTTCATCAGCATTACGTAGTTGGTCAGCAGTTGTTTGTCTCCATATTTCTCAAGGAAAGACATGGGAGTGTGATGCTCTGTCTCCACAGGATTACCCTTGGCATCGTGGCGGACATAGTCGAACTCCGTGGGAGGTACACCGAGGTTCAGCACCAGCATGCGGTAGATGGTTCCGAGCATCGTAGTTTTCTCCTTCTCCAGAGCTTCGGGCTTGGCACCGGCGGCAGCCATGTCACGCAGTTGCAGACCATACTCTTTCAGCTTCAGAGAGATGAGGTTGGCCATGCGGGAGGTATTTTCACTGCTGTTTGTTTCGGGCATGGCATCTTTGGGAACAAGGCCGTATTTGGAAACAATGTCGGCCACACCGGTAAAGGTACCCCCATCGCTCAGCGGATGCTGGAAGAGCCATTCTACGGTCTTATCAGTCAGGGGACTCTTGGAGGTGTCGATGATGCCTTGCAAGAAGAGGTTTGCCTTCTCCAACTGGTCCCAGAAGAAGGGATAGACTTCGGAGAACTCGAAAGACTGGAAACCGTATTCGGCAAGGGTCTTGGCACGCATCACATTCAGCCCCGTAAACAGCCAGCAACGACCGGACGACTTCTGGTCAGTGATGCCTTTGGATTCTACCTTGATGGAGAAGTGGGTATCCATGCCCTGCATATTCTCCTGGTTGAGTGCCAGTTTACGGATGTCATTATTGCCTATGGCATTGCGGAGCGCCTTGTCGGCAGCCGTGCCTTGATAACTTTGCTTGATTTGTCCAAGCATTTCGGGGCTGATACCCCCTTTTCCCTCTTGTGCCTGCACAGAGAACAGTGCGGCACTCAGAACAATTACAGATAAAAATCGTTTCTTCATTCAGATTATGTGTTTTTAGTTATTGATGTCTTGCTTCGTGAAGCAGACAAAAGTAATGTCTTTTTTGATAATTTTAGTGACATCTTTAGATTTATTATCTATTACAGTGAAAACTATTCGGGATAAAATAGTTTCCTTTGCACCCACATTTCGTACGACATGAAAAGATATATACTAAGCATTATCGCACTGGTGCTGTTCGCCACCACCTTTTATGCCCAGGAACAGACTGCGGCCGCCACAAACGACAGCGTTCCTGCACTGACCAAAAAAGAACTACGCAAGCAAAAGGTAGCGCGTCGGAATCTGCATTACAATATTCTGGGCGGACCCAGCTACACCCCCGACTTCGGTGCCGTGCTGGGAGGAAGCGCCCTAATGACCTTCCGCATGAACCCCAGCGATACCACGCAGCTGCGCTCCGTAGTGCCCATGGCCATCGCCTTCATGTTCAACGGTGGCATCAATCTCTTCTCCAAACCGCAACTCTTCTTTAAGGGCGACCGTTTCCGTATCTTCGGAAAGTTCAGCTATAAAAATACGGAAGAAAACTTTTACGGCATCGGCTATAATACCAATAAAGATTATGTACGAAGCGACAGTACCAGCAAATACCGGTACAGCGGCGTGCAAATCAACCCCTGGTTCCTTTTCCGACTGGGTAACAGCAATATCTTTGCCGGACCTCAAATCGACATCAATTACGACCACTTGACGGAGCCCGGCAAGTTCCTGGTGGACGAACCCTCGTACAAAGAGGCAGGCGGTACGGTCAATGGCTATAACAACTTCAACTCCGGCCTCGGTTTCCTGCTGACATACGACAGCCGTGACGTCCCTGCCAACGCCTACCGTGGCATGTATCTGGATTTCCGCGGCATGATGTACGCCAAGTTCATCGGCAGCGACCAGACCTTCTACCGCCTGGAGATAGACTACCGCCAATACAAATCACTGGGCAAGCGCAGGGTACTTGCGTGGACGGCACAGACCAAGAACGTGTTCGGCGACGTCCCTCTGACGCAATATGCCCTCACCGGAACGCCTTTCGACCTGCGCGGCTACTACATGGGGCAATATCGCGACAAGTCCTCGCATGTGGTCATGGCGGAGTACAGACAGATGCTCAATACCGACCGCAGCACTTGGTTGAAGCGGATGCTCAACCACATAGGGTTTGTAGCCTGGACCGGCTGCGGCTTCATGGGCCCCACTCCCGGCAAGATAGAGGGTGTACTGCCCAACTATGGTGTAGGTCTGCGCATTGAGGTACAGCCACGCATGAACGTCCGCCTGGATTTAGGCAAAAACACGGTAAACAACCAGATGTTGTTTTACTTCAATATGACAGAAGCGTTTTGAGTAACGCCCTGCCTACCTGCCCATCCCTTTCCTATGGAGAATGATGATTGAAAGCCTTTAATCTCCTCTCACTCAAAAGGTTATTCAAGCTCACCTCTATAGGAAGCCCACTTCCTTATAACATCGAAACACCTTGAGAAACAAACATTACCCCTTGAGAAACAAACATTTTATTTTTCTTTTCTTTTTCTTGCATCGGTAAAAGATTATCCATACTTTTGGCAATCACATTTCTTTTTATCAAAAAAGAAAGCAAACGAGCGGATACATGAAAGCCTTTGAAGTACTCTTCTGGATAAGTTTATTCATAGTGTTCTATACTTATATAGGATATGGTATACTATTATATATCCTGGTCAAGATAAAAGAATGTTTCCGTAAGCCTGCGCCCCGTCCGATGCCTGCCGACGATGCTTTACCCCCATTGACGCTATTTATCGCCGCCTACAACGAAGAAGATGTAGTGGATGAAAAAATGCGCAACTGCCTGGAGCTGGATTATCCCGCCGACAAGCTACGCATCCTCTGGGTGACCGACGGCAGCAACGACCATACCAACGAACGCCTCTCCCACTGGCCGCAAGCCATCGTCCTCCACCAACCCCAACGCCAAGGCAAGACAGCCGCCCTGAACCGCGGTATACATTTCGTAGAAACGCCCCTTGTCGTGTTCACCGATGCCAATACTCACCTCAACCGCGAAGCCCTGCGGGAGATAGTGCATGCCTTCACCGACCCTAAAGTGGGATGCGTGGCAGGCGAAAAACGTATCGCCGTGCAAAGCAAGGACAATGCTGCCTCGGGGGGAGAAGGGCTATACTGGAAATACGAATCCACCCTCAAAGCGCTCGACGCACGCCTCTATTCGGCAGTAGGCGCAGCGGGTGAACTGTTTGCCGTGCGCCGCGAGCTGTTCGAGGAAATGCAGACAGATACGCTGCTCGACGACTTCATACTCTCCCTGCGCATCGTCATGCAGGGACACACCATTGCCTATTGTGCCAATGCCTATGCCGTAGAAAGCGGCTCGGCAGACATGCGCGAAGAAGAAAAGCGCAAGGTGCGCATCGCTGCCGGGGGCTTGCAATCCATCTGGCGGCTGCGTCCGCTGCTCAACCCATTCCGTTACGGCACATTCTGTTTCCAATATATTTCCCACCGGGTGCTGCGCTGGTCGCTCACTCCTATCCTATTGTTCCTATTGCTTCCCCTCAACACAATTCTCATCTTTACGACAAGCACGCCATTACTGTATGCCATCATCTGGCTGTTACAAGCTCTTTTCTACCTCATGGGAAGTTGGGGGTACTACCTTTCAATGAAGCATATAAAAAACAAGATACTTTTCATCCCCTACTATTTCCTCTTCATGAACGTCAACGTCATACGAGGATTCAACTACCTGCACAAGCGCACAGGCAATGCAAGCGGCGCATGGGAGAAGGCCAGAAGGGCATGAAACTAATACTGTAAGAATGAAAAACATTTTGAAACAAGCTGAAAACGCCGAGAGACTGTTGAAGCTGACGTCAGATACCATGCTCCTTCTGAACCGGGACGGTATTTGCATGGACATCGCAGTGCACAATGTAAACCTTTGGTTCATGAAGGAAGAAAAGCTGCTGGGCAAGAATCTGTTCCAACTGATACCGCCGTCCACTTACTACCAAGTATATCCGGAGTTCAAGAAGGTACTGACGCAAAAGGTACGTTCAGTCCATAATTACGAAATGACACTGGGTCACACTACCTATTACTTTAAATGCATCATGTACCCGTACGACGGCATGGTCCTCTGCCAGTACCGCGACATCACAGAACGCAGCCAGCGCAAACTGGAACTCGAAAAGAAAAACCACGAGCTCAACGAAATACAAAAGGCCGCCCTCATCGGAAACTGGCAATACGATACCCAGACCCGCATATTCTGTTATGCAGGCCATACGGGTATCATGTGTTCGGAAGAGGTGCAGCACATCAATATGGACAATTATCTGGAACTTATCCTTCCTGAAGACCGGAAAAGCTTTACCGGCTGGATGAAAGAGAATCTGAAAGGCAAGATGGAAAACAGCGTGGACTACCGCATCTTCCTCAAAGGAAACATTTTCTATATCCGCCTCAAAGCGTTTGCCCGCGAACGGCAGAAAGACGGGAATGTCACTATAGAAGGATACATACAGAACATTACCGACATACAGAAACGGCGCAACGACATCAATCTGCTGACACATGCCATCAACAACTCCACCGAGGACATTTATTCGGCACACGAAGACGGCACGCTGATATTCTGCAACCGTTGCTTCAAGGAACGGCATGGCATCGGTAATGGCCAAGACATCACCCGGATGAAGATATACGACCTGCCCTCATACGGCAGGGATGAAACATCCTGGAAAGAGTTTGCCAACCGTGTCAAACGTGGAGAGACGAACCACGGATACATCGTCTACCATCCGCTGCCCAAGCGTCCGGAAGTACTCGCCATTGAAGGAAACGCTTATTGGGTGACAAGCGACAAAGGGGAAGGAACCATCTGGACATTCGGAAGAGACGTATCGACACGCATCCGGCATGAGCAGCAAATCAAACAGTTCAACCAGATTTTGGACAAAATCATCGAAAACCTCCCGGCAGGCATTGTTGTGAAGGACATCAACAACAACTTCAAGTACCTCTACCGCAACCGCGAATCGTATAACCGCGAAATCCCCATACAAGAGGCATTGGGAAAGGACGACTTCGATTTTTATCCTCTGGAGACTGCTCAGGAAAAGAGGGCGCAAGACATCGAAATAGCCAGAACCGGCAAAGAGATGCACTGGATTGCGGAAGAACGCGACGGAAACGGAAATCCCATCTATCTGGACAAACGGAAGATGAAGATTGAAAGCAACGACTTCTCCCCCATCCTGCTGAACATCGAATGGGACATCACGGAAATGGAACAGATGAAACGGGAACTGCTCGTAGCCAAGGAGAAAGCCGAGACCTCCGACCGGCTCAAATCCGCCTTTCTCGCCAACATGAGCCACGAGATACGCACACCGCTCAATGCCATTGTAGGCTTCTCGCGCATCATTGCCGAAAGCACCAACGAGGAAGAACGGCTAGGCTATTACGAAATAGTGGAATCGAACAATGAACGCCTGCTCCAGCTCATTAACGAAATCCTCGACTTATCAAAAATCGAATCGGGTATCGTGGAGTTCACCATCACGCCCGTACGTCTCCATCCACTCTGCAAGGAGATACACGACGCACATATTTTCCGCTGTCCCAAAGGAGTGGAGCTGATATACGAACCCTCTGACGAGAATATCGTGATTGACGGAGACAAGAACCGGATTTTCCAGGTCATTTCCAATCTGATAGGCAATGCCTTCAAGTTCACCACCGCCGGGCACATCAGTTACGGGTATCACCAGGAAGGCAAGTATGTAGCATTCCACGTCACCGATACGGGTATGGGCATTGCACCGGATAAGGTGGACCGGGTATTCGAACGTTTCGTCAAGGTGAACAACTTTGCCCAAGGCACCGGATTGGGACTTTCCATCTGCAAGACTATCATCGAACGCCTGGGGGGTAACATATCCGTCACTTCGGAGGTGGGTAAAGGCACCACATTTACTTTTGTCCTCCCACTGGAAGCCGCCAGCAAAACAGAGGCGGAAAAGAAAGAAGAGAACAACCGGGAGGCGACAGCAGAGGCACACTCCACAGAGCAGAGGAGCAGAAATACAGCCCCCGGAGCTTCCCCGAAGAATGAAGAGGCCGGAGCACTCCCTACCCCTCCTTCCAAGACCCTCCTGATTGCCGAAGATACAGAAAGCAATTTTATCCTAATTAACGCCATTTTAGGCCGTCTCTATCGGCTGAAACATGCCAAAGACGGCATGGAAGCCGTAACTATGTTCGAAGAAGTCCACCCCGACCTCATCCTGATGGACATGAAAATGCCCAACCTTGACGGAATCGACGCCACACGCATCATCCGTGAACTGGCACCGGACATCCCCATCATCGCCCTTACAGCCTATGCCTACGAACACGACAAGCAAGCTGCCCTAAAAGCAGGTTGCAACGACTTCCTTACCAAACCCTTCACCCAAGAAGTGCTGAAGGAAACCATCAAGAAATGGCTGGACGATAAAGGATGACTGAAAAGACTGTAGGGTGATAACTACCGCATTATCACCCTACTACATTATCACTTTTCAGTGAAATTCCACTTTTTCAAGTTCTCATTTATGCAAAAATGTCACTCCGCTGGATATAGGCTATCACATCGCCTTTATTGACCACATCTCCTTGCTTGGCACAAACTTCCACCACACGTCCGGTAAATCCGGTCCATATCTTCTCGTATTCGCCCCACGGCGTAGAGAGGTAGCAGAACACCTCATCATGCTGGTACTTGCGTCCGATGAAAGGAGCAGAAGAAGGACCTTCGACGGAAACCTCCCAAAGCACTTGCCCTTTGGAAGGCGCGATTATCGGGTCTGCCTTGGCACGCTTCAGCTTCTTGATTTCCTCTTCCGAATATCCGCTCTTGGCCATGGCGGCATCCTTGGCACGCTGCAGGTCATCTTCAAAACGTTTCTTGGCAACGCCTGACTTATAATCGCGATACTGTCGGTCGTGCATGGCGAGTTCGAAGAGTTCCTCGTCATCGTCACCATACTCCCAACCGTTTTCGTCCATCTCTTTGCGATATGTATCCAAGGCATCCGGATAGTTCAACTGCGGGTCGGTATCCACAAACTCAAAGCCTTTGGACTTGGCAAGCTCCACAATCTCGGGTGCCAAAATACCGGGGAGACGTCCACTCTTGCCAAGAATCATATCCCAGGTGTGGTTGTCTATCATCGTCCAGCGCTCTTCTCCCTTCACCTGCTGCATAACGTTCATCAGTGCCACGTTCTTCACATACTGGCTGAAAGGAGTCACCAAAGGAGGATAGCCCAGCTTGGGCCATACATATTCCACTTCGTCGAAAAGCATCACAAGCAGGTCGTCCAAACTGAGTTCCGGCTCGTTCCTGCTTCGCAGTATCATGTTGATGCCGGAATGCACGCCTTTCAAATCGGCCATCATGGAGCCCATCATACCGCCTGGCAGGCCGCACTTCAACAAAAGTGAAGACATGTGCTTGTTGGTGGGGTCCATAAAGTAACCCAGGAAATCGTCAATGAATTCCTGCGTCATGGCACGCGCCTTCATGTAAGCCTTCATATTTATATCGGGTACTTGGAATCCTTTATCCTTCAGCATGGCCTGTACGGAAATAACGTCGGGATGGACTTTGCCCCACGACATGGGCTCCATCGCCACATCAATGATGTCGGCACCGTTCTCGCAGACTTCGAGAATGGAAGCCATGGAAAGTCCGGGACCACTATGCCCGTGATACTGTATCAGCACCTCGGGATGTTTCTCCTTGATAGCCTTCGTCAGCTCTCCCAGCATCCCCGGACGGCCGATACCTGCCATATCCTTCAGACAGATTTCGGGTGCCCCGGCTTCAATCAGCTGGTCGGCAATGCCGGCGTAGTACTCTACCGTATGGACGGGAGAATAGGTGATACAAAGTGTGGCCTGCGGTATCATGCCGGCTTCCAGAGCATACTTGATGGAGGGAATTATATTCCGCGTCTCGTTCAGTCCGCAGAAGATACGGGTGATGTCCACGCCTTGGGCATGCTTCACTTTGTACATCAATCGGCGTACATCCGCCGGAACAGGATACATGCGCAGTGCATTCAGCCCGCGGTCGAGCATATGCGTCTGTATGCCTGCTTCCCTGAAAAGTGCGGTAAAGGCGCGTACAGCCTTGTTGGGATTTTCGCCGTACAGAAGGTTTACCTGCTCAAAAGCTCCTCCGTTTGTTTCAACGCGTGCAAAAC
>OGPN01002610.1_pt1 | contig 10283 bp, 8 predicted proteins | sample 1552941 | NCBI WGS metagenome assembly OGPN01 (sample SAMEA2580220, study PRJEB22360) | human gut metagenome | biome: human gut; feature: human-associated habitat; material: faeces | place: Denmark | collected 2008/2010
ACTGTGCAATTTTCACGTGTCCGCCCGCCTTTCCTTGCGGAAGAATAGACGCGCCGCCAACGCTATCGCTGTTGAGAAGAAGACATGCAACAAGATGCCCCGCCTCATGCACCGCGACAATATCCCTGTCTTGTTTGTCGAGCGGTTTAATTTTTTTGCTGCTTTTGAACACAATCTTGTTGATTGCGTCTTCGATATCTTCTTGTGTGATACAATTTCTCTCGGCAACAACAGAACTCAACCCGGCTTCGTTAATCAGACACTCAATGTCCGCGCCGGAGAAACCCGCAGTGATTTTGGCGATATTGTTCACGTTGACTTTTTTGTCTATTGCCTTGCCTTCGCAATACAACCGAATGATGTTTTTGCGGTCTTCAAGTTCAGGGAGCGGAATGGTGATGATCTTGTCAAATCTTCCCGAACGCGTAAGCGCAGGACAAAGCATATCAACGTTGTTGATCGTTGCAACGACCATAATATCTTTGCTTGCATTGTCATCCATCGCTTTCAATATTTTGCGGGCGGAGTCCATATCGTAAGTATTTCTAATGCCAAATCCCGGATTGCCGACAAACTTGTCCAGTTCATCCATAAAAACGATCGCGGGAACGTTTTGTTTTGCCTCTTTAAATTTTGCATCCAGATATTCGCTCACATTATCGTCGTCAACGGCGTTAAAGTCGATTTTTTGACAGAAAACGCCGGTCTCCTCGATAAGAGCCTCCGCAAGCACGGTTTTGCCGACGCCCGGCTCCCCGCAAAGCAAAATCCCGCGCGGCAATCTGAATCCGCGTCCTGAAAACTCATCATATTTTTTGATGAGTTTGCAAATATCCATAAGTTCTTTCTTTTCTCCTGCATATCCTGCAATTTGATCAAATTTACTCATTTGTGTTATTCTCCTTTTATGCACATTCGGCTATATAGTCAAAAGCGGCGTAGAGTGCTCCTCGTTTGACTTGGTTGATACTGTTGATGACAAATCGTTCCAGATTCTTATAAGTCGTTTTTTTGTTAACCGTTATACTTCTCAGACTCGTTTGTCCTACGGCATCTTTATGCTGTTTACTATGGTCGGATATCCGTATCTTTTTTACAGCGAATCCGTATTTTATGACATAATACATAGAACACGAATCCGGGTATTTTTCCGATGGCCCCCAAACGTATGCGTCAACAATCTCCGCGCCGTATGCTTTTGCCACCCGATATACAAGTTCATTTACCTTATTTACATCTGTTCTTAACAACATTTTCGTATCCTCCTTATCTCTTCCAATTAAGCGATTCTCTTGTTGCGCTTGCATCTGACTTTGTTCATAAGTTTTTGATAATCCTGATCAACAGGTAATACCGTCACCAAAGTAAGACCATCAAAGACGAAAATTTGATCTCTGAACAACACAAGGTCCCGATCATTTGAAAATTCTTCTCTTTCTTCCAACAAGCGAAGGGATGCGCCGGTGCAATCTTCCTTACGAAGACCTTGTTCGTAAGCCTTTTCAACATAACCCACTTGAGCGTTGAAACTTTTGATACCAACTCTTTGTTTGATTCTTTTGTTTGCATGATTGCTGATCACAACGTTAAGCATTTTCTTTTCTCCTTTGTATTGTTTTTATATTCACATAACCGTGACAGTTTTGTCATGGCAAAAGTAAAGGTCCATGCTTATTCGCATGGACCTTCGTTTTTGCCGTTTATATTCTTGCCCTCGATTCGGGCAAATTTCCCCTTTCTTTTTTTAGTTGCCATCAATGACAAATCTCCTTCTTTTGTTTGGTTTTATTCTAATACGCCGTTTTGAAAAAGTCAACACGTAAAACCATGACACTTTTGTAACGCTTCCTCTTAAAAATCGATCGAGACCATCTTGCGAATGATCTCGACCTTCTACAAGCCAGCAAAGACGGAAATAGAACGTTAAAGACGGGTATAAGTAGTCTTCCAGATTCCTTCTGTAGCGTGCCACAGAAGAATAGGCGCAACCCATACCTTTGGCAACTTCCGCCCAACTTCCAAGTTTGCACTTGGCTTGGTTGAAAAGCCACTCGAGTTGTTGTCTGATCTGTTCGTTTTCTTGTTTGTAATTCATACTTGAATCCTCCTGAAATAAAATAATATCTTCTTATTTCGGAAGTCTTTGCAAGCATTGTATTCAGTTGTGGCGCACTCGATAACGGGTTGCGCATTGACTTGGCGGATTTGGCATCGTTCACAAATCGTGCTTTGTCAGTATTTCATTTTTATCACATTTTGGCGCATTTGTCAACATTCTGTGAAAAACCCCTTCAATTTGTGAGGGGTTTTGTTCTCGTCTCTTCTTCAGACAAGTATCACATTGCGCCTATGAGCCCGTCTATACTAGCGGGCTTTAGTACTCATCTACACGGGTCACGACGACTTGTTCTAGTCTTAGAACCCGTCTATACTAGCGGGCTTTAGTACAAAACGTAGTGGAAGAATTCCACTCTTTGCGTCTTAGAACCCCACAATTCTTAGGGGGCTCAGTGGATTCTTCGCTTGATTCTTAGTCCTTCACTTAATTTTTAGAAGAACCTTGGTTGTAAAAACAATCTTTTCGGCCTGTTGGAGGTTATAGACCCTATGAAGACATCTAGGGTGTAACTATAAAATATCACACAAGACGAAAGTTGTCAACCTTGAAAATACAACCAATGCACCACAATTCATCTATGGCGGCCCCGCATATCATTGGTATTTCGCCGTGGTGATGACGCTTTGGTTGTTGTCTATCACCAAAGCGTCTATTTCACACATCGGAATTGTCAAAACCGCATCTTCCTGTTCAACGACAATACTCTCATTTTAATAAAACAATTTTGACGGTTTTTCTATCAGGAGACTTCTATTCATCGTCCTTCTTGTTGTACTCCATATCGTAGAATAAGAACTCCGAACTCAAATTCTTATATCTCGGCAAGTTGTATGCAAATGGCAAGTTGAGCATCCACATAAGATTTTTGTTGTATGTGCCATAATCATTCAGCTCTTTTGCATATTTTGCCTTGAATTTGTTCTGACAGTTTGGATCCTTGCCCACAAGCCTGCGTTGCAACACGTAGCAATAGAACGCATAATAGCTTGAGATGTCTTTGAGTTCTTCTATGTATTTCACCATATCGTGCACAATATTAAGATGGGCGATATCATTGCGCATTTCTCCAAGAATGCTTGCATTGTCATTTTTGTCATTGGGAGCAGGCAGCCCTACGTCTTTTGCACAATAGTCTATATCTGTAAAACTGTTTAAGTTGTTGACGATATAGGTGTACGAATGATTTGTGTAGTGAGTCTGTTTGAGCAACTTGTCGTTTGCTTTTCTCAACGGCTTGCGTTCTTCACTGGGCAGTCTTGCGATTTCTGCCTCTCTTGCACAATACCTGTCAAAAACTTCTCTGTCATGGTTCAAGAATTTTCTTGTCACTGCAAGAGCCTGCGCTCCGCCATCCCATGGACCGCCTTTCATCTCTGATTGACACAACAAGGCATAGTCTCTTTCATACATTGCGCAAGCAATGCTAAAGCGCGTGTTGATCTTCACCATGCTCTTTGTGATGAGATACGCTATTGTCAAATACAAGCGTATAAGACTCTTTTTCTGTTCTTTTTCGCTTGATTTGTTCCGTTTCGATTCTTCATCCGACATCAATACTATCTCATCCAACTCATCCAAAAATCCGCGCACCGAGAATTGGTTGATTTTGTCCAGCAGTCGCTTGCGCATTTCATCAACTGCAGGCATGTTGTTGTCGCCAAACACCGAGCTGTAGTATCGTTGAATTTGCATATCTGGCAAGTCATCAAGCGTAAACTTCACAAGCGTTTTGTTTCTCATGATGATTTGGCACTCTGCAGGCTTGTTGTATCGCACAACATAAAAGAACCACTTGCTCTGCATGACGTTATTGGCTATAAAATTGCGCACCTTATGGTTGCCGGCATTGAAAAACATGTCATTGAAATATTTGTACTCCTGCGTATACAATCTTTTGCCATCTGTTCCAAGCAAAATCTTGCCGTTTTCATCCTTTTGATATTTCTCAATTTTTCTTCCAAGCAACTCTATCGCATCAAGGTAAATAATATCGTTATCGATATTTACTTTATTTTTCATCTTGCTGATGCTTTTTGCCACACGGATATCATTGGTGATCTTCCTGCAATTTGACAAGCACGCAAATTCCTCAATAAACTTCACTTCTTCGCCGCACTGTTTTGCCGTGTCAATCAAATCGCCGATGCCATCAAACTTGTTCATCATTGCGCAACACAATTCGTTGATCTCTTTTCCGTCAAGGAAATTACACAAGAAATAAACAACCTTTGCAATGTCAGATGTGTTCTTGTCACTCAGGCAAAAACTTTCAATCTCTTTTTTGCCCAGCTTGCCATGGGTGAACTGTTGAGGATCATTTTTCCCCTCCACCTTTACAGGAACCAACTCCTCATCAAACACTTTTTGCATAGCTAACAATTTATCCTTTACAATGTGATATATATCTTTTGCATACTTTTCATATATTGCGTCCCGTCCGTCATCGCCATCCATATTTGCGCGCAACTCTGCAACCATATTGTCTCTTATCGACTCATGTGCGTCCAATTCTGCGACAAGGATAAAGCACATGATCGTATACAATTTGTGTCGACACGACTCATAATCATTAGCCTTATTATTATCTTGTGGGGTTGTAATCCATGGATGTTGCGATATGATTGATTCCTTCAATTTGCGAGTGTTGATTCCCACATTGTTGCCTTCTTTACACACAACAAATTGATAATACTTTTTGACAAGCTCGTTTCTTTGCATATCCGGATACACCTTGGACAATATATAAAGGTTGTTCTTCCCGTTTGTCACAAAGTCATTATTTATCCTATCTATGCCTTCTTTATATATCTCGTTTATCGTCTTTGACAATTCCGGCGCAGTTTTAGCAAAATACTCCGTTATGTTGAAAAGCGCATCCAAAGACTCGGCTTCGACTTTTGTACTGTCACCATTATTCTTTGCTCCGCCTGTACATTTTACATAAGCATGGGTGCAAATTTGTCTTAAGAATGACAATACACGAAGAACATTGAAATTGTGTCTCAAATTTTTTTCATAATCTTCATTGTTTTCATCTTTTTTACCTTTTTTGCTTTTTTTGAAGACATCGCCAAAATATGAAAAATATGCCTCTGTGTTTTTCAACAAATCTTTTGCCTCGCGAAACGCCGGTTTGTCTTTCAGTTGATTGTCAAAATCCGCAAATGCATATAGACTACCTATAATATCAACATCCGATTTTCCATCCCGTCTCAAATTGTAAAACGAATATATTATGTTGTTTACATACGTGCCGAGAATTTTTTGAATATCAAAAACATTGTATGCTATTTGCACACGCAAATTTTCATTGGGGAACGTCTTTCCAAAAAAGTACTTTTCCGCAACATCTTTAATCCCGATATAGTCTTTCCCGCAAGTTTTGAAATACGGATTGCATATGGTAGCCTTGACATCTTTCTCATCCTTTTTGAAAGTCCCGTCATTTTGCTTTTCTTCAATCGTCATGCGCTTTTCAATGTTGACATTTTGCTCGTCAACGCTTGAGTCAAACATTCTTGCATTTTCATGGATTGTCGTTCCACTCTTATCGGTAATCCTTTCAATATGCGGCAATTTTGTCTTTTTATCATTCACAAAAGACGCAATTGCAATCTTATCGTCAAAACTCAATACAGTCTTCAATCCCATTGCCTTGGCTTTTGATTTTGTCTGCACTTTTTTCACTTGCGTTGTCTTCAACAATTTATCGTCGGACGCTGCCACAGGTTTTTCTTCGGTTTTAGACTTGGGAACAACGGGTGTGTCTTGTTTCGCCCATTTTTGTTTGTTTAACCTTTCCTTCTCTTCTCTTTTTTGTTTTGCAGTAATTTTCTTTGCCATGATTTCCTCTCAAAAATTAAAATTCGTTTTCTTTATAAACCAATCATCTTTTTATCCGATGTTGTTATATTTTTAATAACAGCCTTGTCAAAGACAAGTTTGCTTTCAGAACGTCTTTAATGTAACACAAGAAAAAGAAATGCATTCACGAAAGTTAAAATGCATTACGAGCCGAACAACTATGATATCTTAAATTTATCACATATAATAGCGTTTGTCAAATTACAGGGACTGAGCCTTGCATTATAGCGCGCTTATCAAAATCAAATTGCATCATTTGAATAAGCTTATCCGCGCCTTTCATTTCAAAAGGTTTAAGAAGGCTCAGAAAAGAAACGCGAAAAATTATGAAACAGACATTATAATAGTCGAGGGTATTGAAACTCTCGGCTATTTTTATGTTGGGCATAAATAAAAGGAATCGTATCGGTCGATGCGATTCCTAACGGAAGTGGCGTCGGATCCCGGGCTCGAACCGGGGGCCTTGCGCTTAGGAGTTTTGAAAAATTTTCAAAATCCTATTAAAATAAGCAATTTTCGCACATTTTTGGGCGTTTTGAGCAATATTTTTCGTCTAAATCGACTATTTTCTTTCGTTTTTTCGGCAAATTTTAGATTTCAAAATAATTTTCAAACTAAAATAATACCAAAAACAATACCAATTTTTATAGCCGTTTTCAAAAAATCTAATGCCAAACGACACCTTATTTTCGGTTGCTATGATACCAAATGAAATTAGATTTATCAAGCAAAATTACACGTTAAATTACTTGTCGATATTAGGAAGAAATTGTAGATATATCAATGTTCCATATTTCATTGCCTTTCGTTGTTGCTTTTGTAGCACAGGTCAGCAGCAATAGCAACTACCGTGAAAAATAGCACTTAAAACTTTTATGTTTACTGATTGAGTCAGACTCAGCGTTGCCGACAGATACTTGGCTAAAAACTACGTTGCCCCTATGCTCAACACAATTAGCCTTAACGAGCAGATTGCGACCGAACCCGAAACGATACTCGATGACGAGCAAAAGAACGATTATACCGCTTTTGACAGGCTTATATCCAAAATGAAATTGACCGCCGTAGAGTACGAAACATTATCTATCCTTATGGCAGGATTTACAATGCTTCAAATAGAAAAAATACTGAACGTCAATCGCACGACAATCTGGCGCAGAATAATGAACCTGCAAAGGAAGTATGCACTTGCGACAAATAGCATTTAATATAAAAATTTAGACGGATAAATCATTAAAATTTGTCCGTCTATTTTTATACTTGTACTCATATAACTACATTTGAAAACTGCAACAAAAGCGGCAAAAGCCATTTTAATATCCAACGCTTTGTTGTGTCGTAATTTGAATCATAAAGCACTGCGCCAACAATCGCTTCAATATACGGATCGTGCCCTTTGTTTACTACTTTTTCGTGATCTGGGACAGCAGTATCCGATTGGAAGTGTTTTGCGTTGTATGCGTATCCGATCAAACCACATTTCAGCATAATATTATGCATAACTTCATTGTTTTCAAGTTTACTTTTTATCTGCGTAATCTCGCCTTTTGTAGTTATGCCTTTCCGATATAGATAATCTGCAATAACGGATTTCAGTACAGTATCGCCGATTGTTGCAAGCCCGTCGTTAGTGTATTCGCTATGATTCTTTCCTTCTCCGGAAACTTCAATTTTTTCCGACCTCATCGCCTTTGAAAGCCACGCGATGTCGTTAAAATGATAATGTATTTTAACTTCAAGTTCGCGCATTTTTTGATATACAACGACTTTATCCATCAGATTTTATCTCCATTGAATACAATTTTGTCCGAAAAATTTACTTCTACGGATTTACCGTTTTTATCCGTATCGAACCAAGAAATATCGTTTTTATATCGGTCCGTCAAGCATAAAATACGTTGATTCTCAGAGCCAAGCAACCTCCGTTTTGTTTCTTTTCTTTTCGCATTGTATTTGCCGTCAATCACCAAATCTACGCCTGCAAGCACGTCCGAAACTTCTTCGTACTTTCTACCTGTGAACGATATAACTCCAATCCCGAGTTTTTTTATCTCGTTGGTTAAAATCGTAAGATTCTGCTGGCAAGAAGGTTCTCCGCCGGTATACGTTACACCTTCGATACCAAAGTCGTCAATCGACTTTTTTATTACCGAAATAATCTCGTCGATCGACATAATATGGCGCGCAATAAACGGCTGGTAATCAGGATTACAACACTCGTTACAATGAATATCGCAACCCTGAAACCATATACACAATCTTTTGTGCGGACCTTCTGTTTCCGTACAACGGTTTATACTCGCAACGTTAAACTTAATCATTGTCAAAATCAAATTCAAGCCCGTTTTTCGTCGTTTTTACTACGATTTTCGAGCCTTTCATCGACGGCAATTCTTCTTTGTTTTCAAACATAAACATAGCAAGTTCGTCAAGCAATTTATCATTGATGGCGTTAAGAATATCACGACCGCCTTTACTGCTGTCCGCTCCGCCGAGAACGTAATCAATAAATTTAAGTTCGTCTTCAAATTCAAGGTCGATGCGATACTTTTCCGATATCGCTTTCTGAACGGGACGAAGTTTCGATTTCGCGATTTTTACGCTGAATTCTCTGTCTTTAATGAAGTTGAACGGAACGATATTGCTGTAACCGATACGACCGAGAATTTCGGGACGTTTGATTTCGTTGTCGAAATAGTTTTTAACGATTTTTATAAACTCTTCAGCCACTTCTTCGTTTGAACCGTTAGACGACACTTCGGACGCTCCGAGATTTGATGTAAAGATAATTACGCTTTCGCTGAAATAAACCGTTTCGCCTTTGCTATCGGTAAGCCTGCCGTCTTCTAGAATTTGCAGGAAAATATCCAAAATTCTCGGATTTGGCTTTGCCGCTTTTTCGATTTCGTCAAACAAAATTATGCTGAACGGTTTTTCTTTTACGGCGTTAGTAAGTTGCCCACCTTCTTCATAACCGACGTATCCCGGAGGCGCACCGATAAGTTTCTGGTCGCTGTTTTCCTGTGCATATTCCGACATGTCGAAGCGGATACAAGCCTGTTCGTCGCCGAAAAGAAATTTTGCAAGAGCCTTTGAAAGTTCGGTTTTACCTACGCCGGTAGGTCCGACAAAGAACAGCACGCCTTTCGGAGCGGAACGAGAAGACGATTTATGTATTCCCGTAAGCCCCATATAAGCCTTAACAACGACTTTTTCAATCTTTTCAATAGCCTCTTCCTGACCGACTACGCGTTCGCTTAAAATCTTTTTGATGTTTTTAACCGACTTATAATCGAGTTTTTCCCAAGGATTATCTTTTTCGCCGTACTTAAACAGCAAATATAATTGCTCGAACGGCATTTTGCCTTCTTTTCTCGAAAGACGCGCCATCTGAACGATTTCACGGTTGGTAAAATCATCGAGCATATCGACGTATTCGTTAAACTTGTCCGATGTCAGAAGTGTTTCGCCCGGTTTCAATTTTACGTCGAATCCGCTCTCGATTTTTTCCATCATTTTAGCGCGTTCTTCTCTGTCGGGTTTTGAAAGAGTAAGACAGGCGACTTCTGGGTTACCCTGATAAAAAGAAATCGGAAACATCGCGAGTTTGCTCGTAATGAGAATAACCGTGCTTTCGTTTACTTCGGCAGACAAATATTCCGTTTTTTTATCTTTTATCGCTTTCCCGAGCATTGTGATAAGTTCTCTCTCGTCGGGCGGTAATTGTCCGCCGCTTGAAAAGAGATAATCTGCCCAATTCAGCACGAAAGCAGTTTTTCTGCCCGGCTTCTTCAAGTTTTTGAATACGATATTGAAAATCTCGGCGGGTTCTTTGAACTGACCGCTTCCCGTTTTTCCTTCCGCTTGCGGTTGATTTTCTTCGTCATCGTCAAAAGAATAAGCATCGCCTTCAACCTCGACTTCATCGATTACGGAAAGCCTTGAAACGTCTCCGTCTATGCCGTCGATACGATCCCAATACAAAACGTCGTCGTATTCCATTCCTTTGAGCATGTCCGTAAGGTATTGTTTCAGATCGACGATTTGCTTTTTGTCGTTAAGATACACGTCGCCGACGTTGCCGTCGAGTATAACGCATCTTTTGATACCGACTTCGCGTTTTAACCTGTTAAACGTTGTTTGTAATGCCATTATTTTCACCTCTTATTTGTGTTCGTTTTTACCGTTTGGTACTTCATAGACGATATTTTATCGGGATTGCTCCAAATTTCATGCGTTTTGGTAACGTGTAAACCGTAAACTTCTTCCAAATCGTTCAAAAAAGGCTGTATATCCTTTT
>OGPN01002614.1_pt1 | contig 10267 bp, 9 predicted proteins | sample 1552941 | NCBI WGS metagenome assembly OGPN01 (sample SAMEA2580220, study PRJEB22360) | human gut metagenome | biome: human gut; feature: human-associated habitat; material: faeces | place: Denmark | collected 2008/2010
GCTATTTTGGGCAAACCAGCCGGAAAGCAGCAGCGCGGCTGCCAGTGCGCACGCGGCGCAGCTGCGGCGGTATGGCATGGATATTTTCCCTCCCCTGCATGGTTTCCAGGCACTATTTGCACCCCAGACAAATACAGGTTATAGTATACCACAATCAAGCCAACGCTGCAATGCCAAGAATCATCATCAGCACCCCCGCGCAAAAGCCTGTCACCCCCATTTTGCGCCACGCCGGTTCAAACGCCGCGGGCAGCAGCTGGGAAGCCGCCACCCACAGCATAATGCCCGCCACCACAGCCACAATGCCGTTCAAAAGTCCCGGCGTCAACAGTGGGGCCAGCACCAGTGCCGCCAAAACGGCCCCCGCCGGTTCCGCAAGGCCGGATACCAGCGCAGCCACGGCACCCTTGGCCCGGCTGATTCTTGGCCGGTGCGGCAGGCAAAAGGTACCGCAACAGCCAATCCCTCCGGAATATTGTGCAGGGCAATCGCCAGTGCCGTGCGCGCCCCCAGCTGCGGGTCCGAGACGTTGGTCAGCAGGGTCAGGATGCCCTCCGGCAGGTTATGCAACAGCAGGGCTGCCCCCGTTACCAGCGCAGCCCGCATGGCAGAGCCCTGGGTGCGGGAGCCAAAACGGTCGGCCAGTGTATCCTCGTCCGGCAGAGCACAGGCCAACAGCCAGGCTGCCAGCATACCACCCAGCAGCAGTGCCGCAGCCGCAGCCCCACAGCCAAATGGTGAAAGCAGCGCCCCGTAAAAATCCAGCAGCGCCGGAGCCAGGTCCGCCAAACTGACGGTCAGCATGACCGCCCCGGCAAAGCCGCCGCAGAACGCCATCAGCCTTGGCGTTGGCCGGAACAGCGCCGCAATCAGCCCGCCCAGACCAGTGGACAGACCGGCGATGGTAGTCATGAGGAGAGGAAGAAGCATAGTGAACACCCCAGTTTTAGTTAGGAGTTAGGAGGGAGGAGTTCGGACTTGGAGATGGGGTTGGGTTTATTATGGATTTTATATGCGGGGTGGTGGAGCGGTATGCGGGTGATTTTTATATTGCAGTTTTTATGTGTTATGTCGGGCATTTATTGGCATCTCACCCGTAGGGGCGCATATTGTGCGCCCGCCAACCTAAATAGGCAATACTTTTTTCAATGGTCCCGCATTGGGCAAACCGCCACGGGACGATGCTCGTCATCGTCCCCCTACAGATGATTTGCGGGTTTGCGTCAACTGCTTTCCGTTTCTCTGCGGCGCGATGAGGGCATCGCGCCCTACAATTTTTTCATTGTTCGTCTCACATTTCAAAAGGCTCAATCGCCTAATATTTTTGAGCGGCATGTTTGTGCCGCGGTCCACCACAATGATTCACTATTCTTTTTTAACTCAACGCTTTTTCCAAGCGAAAAACGCCTCCCGGCCTGGACCCACGGTCCGCCGGGAGGCGTTTTGAAACATTAAATCAATCAGTTATTTTTGTAGTAGTTGATCAGGCAGCCATCGGCCAGGATCTGGCGCTCGGCATCGGTCAGGGCACCAAGCTTTACGGTGAACTCCTTCACACTGCCATCGGGCTTAACAGCCACGGCGGGCATGGTATCGGCAGCTTCCAGCAGAGCCTTGCGCACGCCGGGCAGGTAGATGCAGTCGCCCAGTTCAAACACGCTGGGGTCCTCCACCAGGAAGGGCAACATGCCCCAGTTGATGCAGTTGGAGCGGTAGCGCTTGGTTGCATACTCCTTGGCAAAGTTGGCCGCGCCGCCCAGCACGCGCTGGCAGGAAGCCGCCTGCTCACGTGCGGAGCCATCGCCGGGCTTATTGGCAAAGATGGCGGAGCCAATGTTGGTGGCTGCGGCGTTCGGCTTGTAACCGGCCTTTTCCAGCGCGGCATACACAGCCTGTACTTCTTCCGGCAGAGTGCCTGCGGTGCGGGCTTCGTCCAGAGCCTTGACTGCCTTGGCGCGGCCGACATAGGCCGGGTCCTTGCGGGACAGGGTGAACTCTGCCAGGCGCAGCGGGTTGGAGCGGAAGGAAGAAGTCTCACCGGAGGGGATCAGCTCATCGGTGGTGGTGACAGGGTCGGTGATGTAGCTGACAATCTTGACCAGCAGGTCATCCGTCAGTTCTGGCTGCTGCGGCCAATCCTTGATGTTGGGGCCAAAGCGCAGGGCGGTTTCCGGTTCGGGGCTGCCCCAGCCGTTATAGATACGCTTATCGTACACACCCCGGTCAAAGTGATACTTGGGTGCGGTGTAGTCGTGGTCACAAACCTCGCTGGCTGCGGTCAGAATGCCGCCGTTGGCTGCGGTAGCCGCAATGGAGCGGGCATCCATCAGCGCCACGCCGGAGATTTGACCCTCGCCGGGCTTGGAGCCTTCGCGGTTGGGGAAATTGCGGGTGGTGTGGCGGATGCTGAACTCGCCATTGGCCGGGGTATCACCTGCGCCGAAGCAGGGGCCGCAGAAGCATTCGCGGAAGATGCCGCCAGCGGAAACGATATCGGCCACCACGCCGTTCTTGACCAGCTCCAGGTAGGTGGGCATGCTGTCCGGGTAAGCGCTGAACTTGAACTCGCCGTTGCCGCAGCTCTTGCCGCGCAGGATGTCAGCCACAGCGCACAGGTTCTCATAAGTGCCGCCGGAGCAGCCAGCCACAATGCCCTGATCCACATAAATGCTGCCGTCGGCGCGCACCTTGCTGACAAGATCCATCTTGACCTTGCCGCTCAGCTGCTCATTGGCGCGGGTTTCGATCTCATGCAGCAGATCCTTGGCGTTTGCCTTCAGTTCGCGGATGGGGTAAGCATAGCTGGGATGCATGGGCAGTGCGATCATGCACTCGATCTTGGAAAGATCCAGCTCGATGCAGCCATCGTAATAGGCAACATCGGCTGGCTTCAGCTCTTTATAAGCATCGGCACGGCCATGGCCTGCGAGGTATTCCTCGGTCACACCATCGGTCTGCCAGATACTGGACCAGCAGGTGGTCTCGGTGGTCATACAGTCAATGCCGTTGCGGCAGTCTGCGGAAAGGCTGGCAACGCCGGGGCCAACAAATTCCATGACCTTATTCTTCACATAACCGTTGGCATAGGTTGCGCCAACCAGGGCCAGCGCCACGTCATGCGGGCCAACGCCGGGGTTCAGCCTGCCGGTCAGGTAAACGCAGATCACGCCGGGCATGGCCATATCATAGGTACGGCCCACCAGCTGTTTGGCCAGCTCGCCGCCGCCTTCGCCCACGGCCATAGTGCCCAGTGCGCCATAGCGGGTATGGGAGTCAGAGCCCAGGATCATGCGGCCGCAGCCTGCCATCATCTCGCGGTTATAGCTGTGGATAACTGCCATGTTGGGCGGAACATAAATGCCGCCGTATTTATGCGCAGCGGAAAGGGCAAACTGATGGTCGTCCTCGTTGATGGTGCCGCCCACCGCACACAGAGAGTTGTGGCAGTTGGTCAGCACATACGGCAGGGGGAACTTTTCCATGCCGGAGGCGCGCGCCGTCTGGATGATGCCCACATAAGTAATATCGTGGGAAGTCATCGAATCAAACTTGATGCGCAGGTCTTTCATATCCGGCGCAGTGTTATGGGCTTTTAGAATGCCGTAAGCAATGGTGCCCTTGCGGGCCTCTGCTTCGGTCACATGGGCCGGTGCGGTATCGGTCAGCTGGCCGTTGACCAGGTACACGCCGTGGTCGTGCAGTTTCATTTTCATGCTCCTTCCTGCAAGACGGCTTTATTACAGCCGTGCCGCAACAGCGTCAGTAAATTCGGTGGTGGTGGCGGTACCGCCAATATCCGCGGTAACAGCCTTACCCTCGGCAACCTGTGCCAGAATGGCGGCGTTCAGCCTGGCGGCCTTATCCGGCATGCCCAGGTCGTTCAGCATCATGGCAAATGCCATCAGGATGGCGCTGGGGTTGGCCTTGTTCTGGCCTGCAATGTCGGGGGCGGAGCCGTGGACAGCCTCATAGATGCGGGTCTTGGCGCCAATGTTGGCAGAGGGGGCAAAGCCCAGGCCGCCCACCAGACCGGCGCACAGGTCGCTGATGATATCACCGTACAGGTTGGGGGCAACCAGAACGTCAAACTGCTCCGGCTTCTGCACCAGCTTCATGCACAGGGCGTCAATAATGCAGTCGTCTGCTTCAATAGCGGGGTAATCCTTGGCGACCTCGCGGAAGGTGGACAGGAACATGCCGTCGGTCAGCTTCATGATGTTGGCCTTATGGACTGCAGTCACCTTTTTACGGCCGTTGGCGGCAGCGTAATCAAAGGCAAAACGGCAGATGCGCTCGCAGGCGGGCTTGGTGATGAGCTTTACGCCGTTGGCGATCTCATCGTTCAGCATGTACTCGATGCCTTTATACAGGTCCTCGGTGTTTTCGCGCACAATAACAAGGTCCACATTTTCAAAGCGGGTGGGCACACCGGGCAGGGTGCGCACGGGGCGCAGGTTGGCGTAGGTATTAAAGCGCTGGCGCAGCTGCACGTTGATGCTGCGGAACCCTTTGCCGATAGGGGTTGCGGTGGGGCCTTTCAGCGCCCAGCCGTATTCTTCAATGGCATCCAGTGCGCCGGGCTGCAAAAGCTCACCATGCTCTGCGGCGTACTCTGCGCCGGCGGCGTATTCTTCCCATTCAATACCGGTTGCCAAAACATCCGAAATTTTGCGCACGCTCTGCGCAATTTCGCGGCCAATGCCGTCACCAGGAATCAAAACTGCCTTCATATCGGTTTGCCCCTTTCTAAAAAAGCGGCAGGGATGCGGCGTGCCGTGGCCGTTTACCCCGCCCTGCCGGACTGCTTTTTGCCGGTGGGCCCCGCCTTAACGCAGGACAAACCTGCCAAAAGCTGAACCACACCTGCAAAAAATTTGTTTTAATAATATTACAGTTTGAGTATACCCATTTTGGTCAGCCTTGTCAACGTAATTCATTAAAGTTGCACCTGTATTTTGCGGATTCAAGCTTTATTTTATAAAGTCATGTTTCGTTCACATTTACAATTCTTTAAGATTCATGCTTGACTACAGCGCTCAAATACTATAAAATTGTAACTGTTCAGCACTTTGAAGCGTTTTTGGCCCGCATGGCGGCGGGCAGGGCGCACTGCGGGCGCTGTGCCCGTTTTTTTGCACGTGCTGGTAATAGAGTGCAGGCAAAAGCCCCCAGCGGCGCTTTTGCAGGAAAGTAAGGAGGGCGCATCTGATGTATTACCCGGATGTTCCGGCGCTTGACCCGGAAGATATTGAACTTTTGTGCAATGAGTATGTTGCGCACAACAAGCATCTTGACCCCCACATTGCGGACCGCCTTGGCGTTAAGCGCGGCCTGCGCAACCCGGACGGCACCGGTGTTCTGGCGGGCATTACCAATGTTTCCAGCGTTATTGGTTACGAAAAGCTGCCCGAAGGCACCATCCGCCCCATTTCGGGCCGCCTGGTTTACCGCGGCATTGATATTGACACTCTGGCCGCCGAAGCCGACAAGAACGACCGCTTCATGTTTGAGGAAGTGGTGTGGCTGCTGCTGTTTGGCGCACTGCCCACCCAGGAACAGTATGCCCGGTTCTGCAAGCTGATTGATGAGCACCGCGAACTGCCCAAGGGCTTTGCGGACGACATGATCATGAACTCGCCCTCCCCCAACATTATGAATAAGATGGCGCGCAGCGTGCTTTCGATGTACAGCTATGACGAGCACGCCGATGATCTGAGCCTGCCCAACATCCTGACCCAGAGCATCAACCTGATTGCCGAGCTGCCCACCATGATGGTGAACGCCTACCAGCTCAAGCGCCGTGTGTATGACCACGAAAGCATGTACTTCCATTACCCCATCGCCGGGCAGAGCACTGCGGAGCACATTCTGAGCTCCTACCGTGCAGACCAGAAGTTCACCCACGAGGAAGCGCGCCTGCTGGATCTGTGCCTGCTTGTTCACGCAGACCACGGCGGCGGCAACTGCTCCACCTTTACCACCCGTGTGCTGTCCTCCTCCGGCACCGATACATACGCAGCCATCTCTGCGGCCATCGGTGCCTTGAAAGGCCCCAAGCACGGCGGCGCCAACCTGAAAGTTATGCACCAGCTGGATTACGTCCTGGCTAATGTGGAGCACCCGGAGGATGACGGCGAAGTGCGCGAGATGCTGCGCAAGATCATCCGCAAGGAAGCCGGTGACGGCAGCGGCCTGATTTACGGCATGGGCCACGCGGTGTACACCCTGAGCGACCCGCGCGCCCAGATCCTGAAAAACCACGCCCGCAGCCTTGCCTACAAAAAAGGCTACGATGAAGAATATAACATGCTGTGCAGCATTGAGCGCCTGGCCCCGGAGATTTTTGCCGAAGAAAAGCACGGCCCCAAAAAGGTTTGCGCCAACGTGGACCTGTTCAGCGGCCTGATCTACCGCATGCTGGGCATCAGCGAAGATTTGTACACCCCGCTGTTTGCCATTGCCCGTGTACCCGGCTGGTGCGCCCACCGCGTAGAAGAAGTTGAGTACGCCAACCGCATCATTCGCCCCGCTTACAAATACCTGGGCGAGCCGCAGGAGTACCTGCCGCTGGAAGAGCGCTGATTTCTGCTTATATCATCATGAATTGGCACCCGGATTTTTCCGGGTGCTTTTTGTTTTGGGGTGGCGCAGGAGGCAGTTATCTGATATACTGGAAAAAAGCCCCTTATTCCATTGGAACATGACCAGAAAGTGAGAGAAACATGGAAAAATTCAAACAGCTGCTCTTCTCCAAAAACGGCATTAAAATTGTAAACATGCTGTTCTTCTTGGCGTTTCTGGCCCACAACCTTGTGTTTCTGGTTGTGGCATACCTGGTCTGGATCCTTTTTCTGGCGTTCTGCATCAAAAAAGCTGCGAGTCGAACCTCCAGGATTATTTACGGCTGCTTTATTGCTTTTGCTGTTGTTATGGTCGTGCTGAATGTTGTGCCGGTACTGCTGGGGCTATAACTCAGCGGGCGTCCGCCTGTTTGCCGCACAGACCGTTTGATTTTGTTGGGAGGTCGATGTTATGCCATGGTGGTACCCTTTCGGCTGTATTGCATTTATCGTTGGCGGTATCCTGATTTTCCTGAAACCGGAATGGCTCTGGGCGCTGACAGAGCAGTGGAAGTCCTATGCGGCAGACGGACCGTCGAACTTCTATATCCTGAGCACCAAAATCGGCGGTGTGCTGTTTGCGGTATTTGGGGTCGTCGCACTGGTTCTTCCGCTTTTTCTTACTTGATGGTTCCGGCTTTGGGCAATACCGCATAATTCTAAGTGCCGATACGGCGAGCGAGGTGCGGCAGCTGCTAAGCCAAAAGCGCAGATAATACTTTGTGTATTATCGAGCATTTTGGCAACGCAGTTGCCGTGCCGCAGCCGCCGGAGCAGTGCTTAAGCCGTCAGGCGGGAATTGTGCGGTATTGCCTTTGCTTTTTCACAAAATAACAGCATCCGTATGGTGCCCCCTGCCCGTGGGCCGCCATGTGGATGCTGTTTTGCGTTTGTTATGCTTTTCTGGTAGTGACACCGTACAGGCTGTTCCAGGTTGCGCGGCCCAGCATGCCGTCCGGTTTCAGGTCATGCACTACCTGCCAGGCCAGAACCGCTTCCCGCGTGCTGGCACCGTAACGGCCATCGGTGGTCAGTTCCGGCACCAGGGTTTTCAATTTCTGCTGGGCGCTTTTCACGGTTGCGCCCCGGCTGCCGCGGCGCATGGTAACACCGGGCCAGATCTCCCCTTCCCCGTTTTTATCCGCCCAGGCGCGGTACAGGGCATCCCAGGTATCGCGGCCCACGTGGCCGTCAATTTTCAGCCCCTGTTCCCGCTGGAACCGCCGCACTGCGGTTTCGGTGCTGGTGCCGTAGCGTCCATCCACATTCAGTCCGCCCAGCCAGCGCTGTACCAGGGCAATATCCGGGCCGGACGCCCCCGGCCGCAGCACGGTTCCACCATATTCCGGCATTGCATTTGCCATAAAAAAGCCCCCTTTGCTGTGTGTTGCAGGCTTGCCGCCCGCCCTCATTTCACACTATGCAAAGGGGGTTCGTTTTGTGTTAAGATATTCTGTATTTTTAAGCAATATAGCCGCCGCTACGCAGAACAAAGATCCAGAACGTCAGCGATAGCGCCGAGAACAGCGTGGTTGCCGCCACACAGCTGGCCGTCAGCACACCCTCATGGCCCATGTTCTTGGCCATAACGTAAGAGCTTGGCGTGGTGGGGCTGCCCAGCATGATGAGCAGGGCAATCAGCTGCTGGTCCCGGAAACCGAGCTTGACGGCAATGGGGATAAAGATCGTGGTCAGCACCATCAGCTTGCAGCAAGCCGCCACCAGGGTGGGTGCCAGCTTTTTGATGGCCTTGGCTCCCTCAAACGAAGCGCCGATGGAAAGCAGCGCCAGCGGGGTGGTCAGGCTGGAAAGGCTGGTCAGGGTTTTCTGCGCCAGGGTAGGCAGGCCAAAGGGCAGCAGGCTGTACAGCGTACCCAGAATAATGCCGTCCAGAATGGGGTTGGTCAGCACACCGTACAGCAGCTTGGAGGGGGTCACTTTGCCATGCTGCTGCGGGCTTTCCACCGTCAGGATAATGACCGCAAAAATGTTGAACAGCGGCACACTGCCCAAAATCATCAGGGGGGCCATGCCGGAAGTGCCGTAAATGTTCTGGATGAACGCCACGCCCAGAATGGCCGCGCTGCTGCGGTAGCTGGCCTGTACGAACTCACCCACCAGGGTTTTATCTTTCAACAGGCGGCGCGCCAGCACCCAGATGACCACAATGGCAATGGCCGTTACCGCAAAGCAGAACAAGACAAACTTTGCATCAAAGCTGTGGGCAAGGTCCAGGGTTGCCATATCACAGAACAGCATGACCGGCAGCGTTACCTTGAACACCAGCTTGTCGGCCACGGTGCAGAACTGCTTTGGCAAAAAGCCTTTTTGCCCCAGCGCCCATCCAATGACCATCACCAGAAATACCGGAAGGGTCGCGTTCAGGCTGAACATTAAATTATCCACATTGATCCCTCTTTATATTACGTCCTTACATTCCCGCAGCCATACTTGGGGCAGGCCCGCAGGATTGTTTTGATGATACGATTATACCATATCATTCCGGCAAAAAACATGCCGAGAATGACCACATTTGCACGGCTTTCCGCCGCACTTTTTGCGCAACTGGCCTTTAATTCGTACCCACTCTCACATCACCGCACAAGCGCGCCGTTACAAGGTCTTTGCAGCGCTCACGGTGGGCAGCGTGCAGCGGATGCTGCTGGAAGCATTGCAGCGCCTGTTCATCCCGCAGTTCTGCATAGAATATCAAGTCATAGTCCCCTCCGGCCAGGTTGAGGCCAATTTCAATGCACAGCAAGCCGTCGATCCTGCCCCGCATGGTGGCAACGGAATTTTGTAAAAACTTCAAAGCTTCAGCTTCTTGATGCTGTGCTTTTACAGCGTCGGTATATTTCCAGAACAAAATATGGCGGATCATCTCAGCTGCCTCTCTTTCGCCGCTTTTTATTTTTAAATTATACCATACCGCCAGGCAAAAAGCACGCTGTGGAACCTGACACTCCCGGCGAACAAAATGCAGCAGTATTTGGCAGTTTTTCAACTTGTGTTTTACTGTCGTTTCTGGTAGACTAGATAAAGTATGTGTGTCTTTTTGTCCGGCCGGTTTCTGTTTGCGGCATTCTGCACGCTGGCCGCACACACATGCACGGTAAGGAGGATTCATTTTATGAGCAATCCCATTGATTATTCCCAGGGCATTTACGATGCCAAAAAACTGGGCACGCCCCGGATGCTGATCCTGGGTGCGCAGCACATGTTCGCCATGTTTGGCGCAACCGTGCTGGTTCCCCTGCTGACCGGCCTGAGCGTTTCCACCACGCTGCTGTGCGCCGGCCTTGGCACGCTGCTGTTCCACATCATCTGCAAGGGCAAGGTTCCCGCATTTTTGGGTTCCAGCTTTGCCTACCTGGGCGGCTTTGCCATTGTCAGCAATGACGGTGCCAACCCGGAAAACTTGCCCTACGCCTGCGCAGCCGTTGCGTTCAGCGGCCTGCTGTATGTGCTGGTCAGCGGGCTGATCTCGGTGTTCGGCATCCGCCGCATCATGCGGTTCTTCCCGCCTGTTGTCACCGGCCCCATCATCATCTCCATTGGCCTGATCCTGGCCCCGTCCGCCATCAACAACTGCCAGAGCAACTGGCTGCTGGCTTTTGTGGCGCTGGCCGCCGGTATCCATCATGGTT
>OGPN01002620.1_pt1 | contig 10256 bp, 10 predicted proteins | sample 1552941 | NCBI WGS metagenome assembly OGPN01 (sample SAMEA2580220, study PRJEB22360) | human gut metagenome | biome: human gut; feature: human-associated habitat; material: faeces | place: Denmark | collected 2008/2010
GGTCGCGTTTGCGTCGCCTGCTGTTGGTGGGCAGGTGCGGTGAGCGAATGCGGGCAGTCGCGGATCCCCGGCGAAGCATGTGCCGCATATGTCGTATATGCGGAATGCGGCACGTATATAGAAAGGTATGAGCATGGCAGAGCAGACGGTCACCGTAGGTGTTGGAGCGCTGAGCATCGAGGACGTTATCGCCGTAGCGCGCGGCGGCGCCAAAGTGGCGATTTCGGACGAATCGAAGCATGAGATGGCGCTGAGTCGCGCGGTTATCGATCATTTGGCCGACGACACCGTGCCGCATTACGGTATCTCCACCGGATTCGGCGCGCTCGCCTCCACCTCCATCCCCAAGGAACAGCGTGCGCAGCTGCAGAAAAGTCTGATTCGCTCGCATGCCGCCGGTGCCGGACCGGAAGTGGAGCGTGAGGTGGTGCGCGGCCTGCTGGTGCTGCGCCTGAGCACCCTGTGCACCGGACGCACCGGTGTGCGCCCGGAAACCGCGCAGGTCTACGCCGATATGCTGAACGCCGGCATCACCCCGGTGGTCTACGAATACGGTTCACTCGGATGCTCCGGTGATTTGGCGCCGCTCGCAGCCTGTGCTTTGGTGGCGATGGGTGAAGGCGAGGCCCGCAACGCTGACGGCCTCAAGATCGGCGGCGGCGAAGCGCTGCGTGCGGCCGGCATCACGCCCGTCGATTTGAAAGAGAAGGAAGGACTGGCGCTGGTCAACGAAATCCGCCGGCGCGCCGGAATCCCGGAGCTGCCGGAGGGCATGAGTCTCGCCGAATTCCGCAAAGCCGTCATTCAGGAGCGCGCCCTCGAACTGGCGTTCGAAGGCAACCGCCTCTACGACCTGCGCCGCACGGCGTCGGTCACCGCTACGGTTCCCGAAGCCACGAAACTCTCCGAAGAGCAGGCGGCCTTCTACCCGATCCCGCAGCGCGAACTCGATTTGAATCCGAACGTTAAATAGACACTACGAAGATGAAAAAATACCTCATACCGACCGCCCTTCTGCTTGTCACGGCCCTGTCATCGTGTACGAAGACCATCGACGAGGACCTTTCCGGCAACGAACGTTCGCTGCTCGAACTGCGCGTCGAAGGACAGATGGGAACCGCCATCATCGACCGCGACGGCAGCCGGGCCACCGCAACGGTCTATATCCTCGAAACTCCCGGCTTCGCCTACGACCGGGTTCCCGTCAAGGGAATCGTCGTCTCGGAGGGCGCCAGCGCCAGCGTCGGGAACGGCGACGTGCTCAATTTCAGCAACCCCGAACGCCGGGCGCGCATCACCGTGACCTCCCGGTCGGGACACAGGCTCGACTGGTGGATCTACCTCGAAACCTACGATCCGTTCTTCCTCGGCACATGGCGCATCGTCGATGTCAAGCTGGCGTGCAACCAGCGGGTCAGCGGCGTCGGCGACGGAGCTTGGACGACGCAGCTCAGCAGCGGCGAATTCGGCACCTACGGACTTCCCGAATACGACGACCGGGTGACGATCACGCTCGGCGAGATCTCCGACAACGAACTCACAGGAACGCTCGTCCATTCGGCCGGCGACGACGGGGCGTACGGCAATTTCTGGGGTGTCTACGCGCCTTACAGCGTCGAAGCCCCGCTGGACATGAACCCGCGTCTGCGTCACCTGCTCCCGCCGGGCGAATCGCAGTGGACCCTCGACCTGACCACCAACCAGATGAAGATCACGCAGAACAACGTCTCCTCGACCATGATCTTCGGCACGGAAGGCAACAACCGGCTTTTCCGCTTCCTGCTGCCCAGCGCCGCCGGAGAACCGGGACGCGACTCGTTCTACGACAACATGTGGCGCAGTTCGACGGAACTCTTCTACGTCATGTACAAGGTCGGCGACTGACCGCCGCACAAACCGATAAACGGGGGCTGCTTTTGAAAGCAGCCCCCGTTTATTTTCGATCCGGACGTTCGGCCCGGAACCGGCAGTCGCCCGGCGATTTACTTGATACGCTCGTAATATTCGCGCGTGCGGGTGTCTACGCGGATCTTGTCGCCCGTGTTGATGAACAGCGGCACGCGGACCGTTGCGCCGGTATTGACCGTGGCGGGTTTGAGCGAGTTGGTCGATGCGGTATCGCCCTTGATGCCCGGCTCGGTGTAGGTCACCTCCATGTCCACGATCGGGGGAAGCTCGGCCGAAAGCACGGTCTCCTTCTCGGTGTGGAACATCACCTCGACGATCTGGCCGTCGGCCATCAGGTCGTAGTTGGTGATCAGGTTCTTGTCGATATTGATCTCCTCGAAGGTCTCCGTGTGCATGAAGTGGGCGCCCAGATCATCCTCGTAGGTGAACTGATAGGGACGGCGCTCGACGCGTACGGGTTCGATCTTCGATCCTGCGGAGAAGGTGTTGTCGAGTACGCGGCCCGATTCGAGGTTCTTGAGTTTGGTGCGCACGAAAGCAGGGCCTTTCCCCGGCTTCACGTGCTGGAAATCCACGATCTGGAAGGTCTTGCCATCCAGTTCGATGCACATACCGATCTTGATGTCAGCTGTAGTTGCCATAAAGGTATTCTGTTTAGATGTTTTTCGAGGTCGCAAAGTTACGAAAAAAATCCGTAAATTCCTATTCGCCCCATTCATAGTGCTCCGCATCGACGCCGAGCAGCGCCACGGCGCGGTCGGCGACCGTACCGCAGAGGGTCTCGACGTCCTGCGCCCCGGCGTAAAACGAAGGGCATGCGGGCAGGATCACGGCCCCGGCTTCGGTCAGCGCCGTCATGTTGCGCAGGTGGATCAGCGACAGGGGCGTCTCGCGCACCACGAACACCAGCCTCCGCCGCTCCTTGAGCATCACGTCGGCGGCCCGCTCGATCAGGCTCTGCGCCGCACCGGCCGCCACACGCCCCACGGTGCCGACCGTCGAGGGCACGACGACCATCGCGTCGTAGCGGGCCGAGCCGCTCGCCGGCGGCGCGAACAGATCGTCGTTGCCGAAGAGCCGGATACGCCCGTCCTCCGGCAGCACGACATCCTCGTGCGCCAGCACTTCGCGGGCACGGGCGCTGCATACGAGCGCGATCTGCGACACTTCGGACGAGCGCAGCAGCCGTTCGAGTGTCAGCCGGGCGTAAATCCCGCCGCTGGCGGCGGTTATGGCGACGACGATCTTCATGTCAGAATTCGATGGCTTTGCATTTCAGCCCCATCTGTCTGATTTTCTCCAGCGTGCGGGGCAGGGCGTAGCGCATGTTGCGGAAGGCTTTCTCGCTGTCATGAAACACCACGATAGCCCCCGGCGCCAGATACTTCGTCACGTTCCTCAGGCAGGTCCGGGGCGAGAGGTTGCGGTTGTAGTCGCGCGAAATGATATCCCACATCACCAGCTTGTAACGCTGCCCCAGAAACCGCGCCTGCGCCGGCGTGATCCGCGCATAGGGCGGCCGGAACAGTTCGCTATGAATCAGGTCGTTGGCAAAATCCACATCCTCCGTATAGCGTTCGAGACTCATACCCCACCCCTTCTGGTGCGAATAGGTGTGGTTGCCCACCTTGTGTCCCGCATCGACGATGCGCCTGAACAGGTCGGGATACATCTCGACGTTTTTTCCCAACACGAAAAACGTCGCTTTGGCATCGTACTTGTCCAGTGTGGCGAGAATCCACTCGGTAATGCCGGGAGTCGGTCCGTCGTCGAACGTGAGGAACACGCCCTCCGGGTCGTCGATCTCCCAGATCAGGTCCGGCATCAGCCGGCGGATTATTTTCGGTGGTTTTAAACGCATGGTTTCCTATTCCGGACCAAGCCCGCACAGACCGCGACAGCGGCGAACCGTTTCGTCCGTGCCGGTCCGGGCGGGGAATTTATCATCCTGCAAAAATAGTGAAAATCCGCGCTTTTCCGAAAAATTAGCTATATTTGTGTGTAGAATCAACTTACGACCGGCTATGAAAACGTTTTTCCGCATTGCCGCGGCCGCGGCCCTTTTCGCAGCGATGACGGCCTGCGACGCATTCCATTCGCTGACCAAATCGCGGCTCAAAACCGCTCAAGGCTCCCCCTACGAGCTGATCGTCGTCTGCCCCCAGCAGGAGTGGACGGGCGAGCTGGGCGACACGCTGCGCTCGATACTCACGGCTCCGGTTCCCTACCTCAACCAGACCGAGCCGCTGTTCGACGTGCTCCGCGTCACCGAACGGGGATTTTCAGGCATGGTCGCCGACCACCGCAACATCCTCAAGATCGTCGAAGACCCCTCGCTCGCCGCGACCAACATCGCCGTCCAGTACGACGTGACGGCCGAACCGCAGATCGTGCTGACCCTGCAGGGTCCCGACGACAAGGCGCTCACCGACTACCTCTCCGAGCACCGCGAAAGTCTGGTGCAGGTGCTCGAAAAGGCCGAGCGCGACCGGGCGGTCAAATTCGCCGAAGCCTTCTCCGAACAGCGCGTCGCCAAAGCGATAAAGAGCACGTTCGGGGTCGACATGACCGTCCCGAAAGGCTACGTGCTGGCCGCCGACGAGAAGGATTTCCTCTGGGCGCGCTACGAATACCCCACGGCCAGTCAGGGTTTCTTCATCTACTCCTACCCCTATCAGGGCAAGGAGTCGCTCTCGCCGGGCGCCCTGCTCGCGGCCCGCAACAAATTCGCCGCCCGCATTCCCGGCCCCGCCGACGGTTCGTACATGACCACCTCCGAAGCGTTCGAACCCGACTACCGGATGTTCCGCTTGGAAGGGCGCCTGTGGTGCGAGCTGCGCGGTTTCTGGGATGTCCACGGCGACTTCATGGGCGGCCCGTTCGTCAGCTACACGACCGTCGATACGGCCACCGGCCGCGTCTTCACCATCGACTGCTACGTCTACTCGCCCAAAAACCACAAGCGCAACTACGTGCGCGGCGTGGAGCACCTGCTCTACCTGCTGAAATTTCCGGAGCAGCCCCGGCAGTAACCCCGCCCGGCGGTCCTCCGCACCGATGAAGAAACCCGTATGCAGCAAATTCTGACATACATTTTTCTGATTATCTATTCGGTCACCATCCTCGGCATCATTCTGGTCGTCATCACCGACAACCGCAATCCGCTGAAGACGCTGCCGTGGATCATCGTGCTGGTGCTGGCCCCCGTCGTGGGGCTGATCTTCTATTTTTTCTTCGGCCAGAACCTCTCCAAACAGCGCATCATCTCGCGCCGGACGCGCAAGCGCATCACCATGCAGCTCGAAGAGGCCGAGCACACCGACGGTCCCGACCTGCCCGAAGAGTACCGACCGCTGGCCGCCCTGCTGACCAACACGAGCCACTCGATTCCGCTCTACGGCAGCCGGATCACCACCTACACTGACGGGCGGTCGAAGATGGAGGCCCTGCTGACCGAAATCGCCTGCGCAAAGCACCACATCCACATCCAGTACTACATCCTCAACGACGACGAAACGGGCCGCCGCCTGCGCGACGCGCTGATCGCAAAGGCCCGCGAAGGGGTCGAAGTGCGCATCCTCTACGACGACGTGGGCAGCAGCGGGGCCAAAAAATCCTTTTTCCGCAGCATGCGCAGCGAAGGCATCGAGGTCTACGCCTTCCTGCACGTCAAATTCCCGCTCTTCACCAGCAAGGTCAACTACCGCAACCACCGCAAGATCGCCGTCATCGACGGCTGCGTGGGCTTCCTCGGCGGCATGAACATCGCCGACCGCTACGTCCGCGGCACCCGGTGGGGCACATGGCGCGACACCCATTTCCGGATCGAGGGCAGCGGCGCCGCGGGCCTTCAGGCGTCGTTCCTGAGCGACTGGTCGGCGACCACCAAACAGCAGATCGCCGCGGCGGAATACTATCCCCCCGCAGCGCGTTTCACCGACAATATCATGCAGATCGTCTCCAGCGGCCCCTTCGGCAAATGGCGGACGCTGCTGCAGGCCGACAGCTACGCCATCGCCCGCGCCCGGCGGCGGGTTTGGATCCAAACCCCCTACTACCTTCCGTCCGACGTCCTCAACTCGGCGCTGCAGGAGGCCGCGCTGGCGGGCATCGACGTGCGGCTGATGCTCCCCGCACGCTCCGATTCGAAGGTCGTGGATCTGGCGACGCACTCCTACCTCGACGACATGATGAAGGCCGGCGTAAAGATACTCTTCTACATGCCGGGATTCCTGCACTCCAAACTGCTCATCATCGACGACATGCTCTCGGTCATCGGCTCCGCGAACATGGACTTCCGCAGTTTCGAACACAACTTCGAGGTCAACGCCTTCGTCTACGACGGGGAGTTCACGGCGCGCATGGCCTCCGTCTTCGAAGAGGACCAGTCGCGCAGCCATCCGCTCACCCCGGCCGAATGGTTCCGCCGCCCCCGGAGCCGCCGCGTCGCCGAATCGCTCATGCGGGTCTTCTCGCCGCTGCTGTAAACGCGCTGCAGCCAACAGCGCATACCAATACGCCGCACGCGAATACAGACGCATGCGGCCGGACGATTTTTCCCGACATCAGGATTTCAGGAGGTCAGATTTCGACGATTCCGTTGCGGATGGCGTAAACGACCAGACTGGCGGTGTTCTTGCAGCCGGTCTTTTCGAGAATGTTAGCCCGGTGCTTGTCCACCGTGCGCTTCGAAATAAACAGTTCGTCGGCGATCTCCTGATTCGACAGTCCGCGGCACACGGCCACCAGAATCTCGCGTTCGCGGACCGAAAGCTGCTCGTCGGGCACGTCGTCGCGCGTACGCATCCGCCCCGTGAGCGATGAGAGCAGCTGGGGGCTGAAATAGCTCCCGCCCGACATCACCGCGTCGATGGCCTCGATCACGTCGCCGATGTCGGAATCCTTCAGCAGAAATCCCCGCGCCCCGGCCTGCACCATGCGCGAATAATAGCTCTCCTCGCCGAACATCGAGAGGGTGATGATCCGCAGGTCGGGCCGCCGGGCCAGCGCCCGTTCGGTGGTCTGCGCCCCGTCGAGTCCCGGCATGGCGAAATCCATGAAGACCACGTCGGTCTCCAGTCCGGACAGCATCGCGAGAAACTCCTCGCCGCTGGCGGCTTCGCCCACGACGCGGCACCCGGCGCAGCGTTCGAGCAGCCCCCGCAGTCCGTTGCGGAAGAGCGAATGATCGTCTACGAGTACTATTTTGCGTGCCATGATTTTACCGGTTACGGCGTTTGCGCTTCGGGGTCGCCGGCTCCTGCTGCGTATTGACCCGGATCGCGGCGCGCATGCCTTTGCCTTTGGCGCTCGAAATGTCGAAGGTCCCGCCCAGCGAATTGATGCGCGACGAGATGTTCGAAAGCCCCATGCCGCAGTCCATCATCGCCTGCGGATTGAACCCGCGCCCGTCGTCCGTGTAGTCGAGGGCCAGCTCCGAGCCGTTCTGCGACAGCGACAGGTTGATCGACGTGCAAGCGGCGTGCTTGAGCGAGTTGTTTATCAGCTCGCAGATCACGCGGTAGAGGATCACCTCTATATCCGTATCGTAACGCTCCGTGCGGAGGTTCGTCGTGAAGCGTATCTTCGCGTCGTGCATCGCCGCGCTCTTGTCGATGAAGTTCTGCACGCCGCGCGCCAGTCCGAAATCGTTGAGCACATGCGGCGAGAGGTTGTTCGATATCTCGCGCAGCGAACGGATCGCCTCGTCGATCACATAGGTCGTATTGTCGATGATCTCGCGCTGGTCCGCAGAGCGCTCCTCGCGCGAAAGTGCCGAGAGCGACATCCGGGCCGACGACAGCAGCGGGCCGAGTCCGTCGTGCAGCTCCTTCGAGAAGCGCGACCGGGCCTTCTCCTCGGTGCGGAGCACGGCCGTAAGGATGCGTTTGTTGAGCAGTTGCCGCTGCCGGTTCAGGCGGTCGATGTATTTGAACAGCTTGTGGGCGTACATGACGCCGATCGACAGACATACCGAGACCACGATCCCCAGATAGCCGAACCACCAGCGCGGCACGTAGTGCCCGCCGGCCATCAGCAGCTGCACGAACCGCTCGACGGAGAGTAGCGAGAAGCCCACGATGAAGAGAATCCACACCGAGTTGTACTTGGTGGCGCGTACCAGCCGCAGGGCGTAAGCCGTGGCGAGGGTCTGGACGATGATCGAAATGACGAGCAGGATTTTGATCAGCATAGGCCTGACTATTTACTTTACTGCAAATATACGATTATTTCAGCACTTCGGCAAGCGCTCCGAGCTGACGGTAATCCGTCAGGTCCACCTGCACGGGCACCACCGAGACGTAACCGTGCGACAAGGCCCATTCGTCGGTGTCCTGCGCCTCCGGTTCCTCGTTGACGAAGGCTCCCGTAAGCCAGAAATACTCCCTGCCGCGGGGATCCTCGTGGCGGTAGAACTCCTCGCGCCAGAAGCCGCGGTTCTGGCGGCAAAGACGGATGCCGCGCAGCTCGTCGGGCCTGCCGACCGGAACGTTCACGTTCAGGCAGAGCGGCAGCTCGATCCTGTTTTCGAGCACGCTGCCCACGATCCGCCTGCCGTACGCCACCGCCGCCTCGAAATCGGCATCCTCGCCGTGATCGTCGAGCGACAGCCCGACGGCGGGACAGCCGTAGAAGCTGCCTTCGATCGCCGCGCCCATCGTCCCCGAATAAAGCACGTTCACGGCGGAGTTGGAGCCGTGGTTGATGCCCGAAATCACCAGATCGACGCGCTCTTCGCGCAGCAGGTAATCGAACGCCATCTTCACGCAGTCCACCGGCGTGCCGGAAAAGGCGTACACCTCCAGCCCCTCTTCCTTCCGCACGCAGCGCAGGTACAGCGGGTTGTACATCGTGATGGCTTGGCTCATGCCGCTCTGCGTCGTTTCGGGCGCCACCACGACCACGCGGCCGAAGCCGCGCGCGACCTCCACGGCCGCCGCAAGTCCTTTCGAATCGTATCCGTCGTCGTTGGTGACAAGTATCAGTCTCTCTTCCTTCATAGTCTCAAATTTATCGCAAAGACAGCACAAACCGTTCTCAAATGCGTATCCGCACAAAATTTTCCCGGCATTCGACCTGCCGGTCCGGCGTCTGTCTCCCCGCAAAGATAGTGAAAGGCGGGCGACAAAACGAAAATTTGTTTCCGATTTTGTTCGTGGCGCACCTTGTTTTGTCCATGGCGCACCTTGTTGTCCGCGCCGTCCCGTTGTGTCCATGCCATCCCGTTGCGTCCGTAGCGCCCCTCCCGTTATGCATGCCGCCCCTTGTTTACCAAAACCGGCTCTCCTTTTGCTCAAGCCGGCTCGGTTATGTCCAAGCCGGCCCCGTTGTGTCCAAGCCGCCCTCCGCTTTACCAAAGCCGTCTCCCGTTCCGCCCCCCCCGTTCCGCCCGAACCGCCCCCGTTTTCCGTAAAGACAACGATAAATCGCGCCCCGAAACGATATTTTTACACCCCGTTTGCGCCGAATGAAAAAAACTTCGTATATTTGCACTCCCTTTCAGGGCGTATATCAACCTCTTTCATTGGGTGCCGCGCGGTTGCGGAAGACGGCGGGGACGGCTCAGGCGGTCCGAAGCCGCGGACGCGGGATTACGGATCAGGGTATCCGTATGGTAAGTCGGGCACAGCGGGAATGTTGGGTGCGAAACACAATAATTGTTGCAACAATGAACAAAGACGCAATCATCAAGCTCGTCAACGAGCAGATGTGGGCAAAGACGGATGCCGATGTTCCGTCGTTCAAGGCCGGTGACACGATCACCGTATCCTACAAAATCGTCGAGGGTAGCAAGGAGCGCGTGCAGAGTTTCCGCGGCGTAGTTATCCAGATCAAGGGTTCGGGCAAGACCAAAATGTTCACCATCCGCAAGATTTCGGGCGGCGTGGGCGTGGAGCGTATCTTCCCCCTCTACTCGCCCCACATCGACAAGATCGAGGTCAACAAGGTCGGCGTAGTACGCCGCGCACGTATCTACTACCTGCGCGATCTGACCGGCAAGAAGGCCCGCATCAAGGAGAAGCGCATGACCAGCGCGGACAAGAAATAATCCGGACGGTCAGCAAGAAAAACAGGGAAGCTCCGGCTTCCCTGTTTTTTATTGCACCCGGCGCCCCGTTCCGTTTTCATTCCGCCCCTTCGCTTCGTTCCTTCTCTTCAACCGGCTGTTCTTTCCATTCCGTCCCACAGTCCGTCCCTCTCAGGCCCACAGTCCGACGCCCACGAGCGCATCACTTGTTTCTTATTCATATTCATAGCCGCCGTCTTTCAGTTCGGGCTGCCTTTTCTCTTATCCGCCGTCTCTTCCATCCGAAACCGCCGCCCGTCCCTTTCAGCCCGCCCCGTCC
>OGPN01002638.1_pt1 | contig 10213 bp, 9 predicted proteins | sample 1552941 | NCBI WGS metagenome assembly OGPN01 (sample SAMEA2580220, study PRJEB22360) | human gut metagenome | biome: human gut; feature: human-associated habitat; material: faeces | place: Denmark | collected 2008/2010
TTCTTTCTTGTTTCGTTCTATTTCTGTATTTTTGCACTCTATAATTATCAAGTTAGTTTAGTTATGAAAAACTTAGAGAGATTATTTGCAGAGAAGTTACTGAAGATTAAAGCGATTAAGCTTCAACCAGCCAATCCTTTTACATGGGCTTCCGGATGGAAATCACCGTTTTACTGTGATAACCGTAAAACTCTTTCCTATCCGTCTCTTCGTAATTTTGTGAAGATTGAAACCACTCGTCTGATATTAGAACGATTCGGACAGGTAGATGCCATTGCTGGTGTTGCTACAGGAGCGATCCCTCAGGGAGCGTTGGTGGCTGATGCATTGAATCTTCCGTTCGTGTATGTTCGTTCTACCCCGAAAGATCATGGATTAGAAAACTTAATCGAGGGCGAGCTTCGTCCCGGAATGAAAGTAGTCGTTGTAGAAGATTTAATTTCCACCGGTGGTAGTAGTTTGAAGGCAGTAGAAGCAATTCGTCGGGATGGTTGTGAAGTAATAGGTATGATTGCTGCTTATACGTATGGTTTCCCGGTAGCAGAGAAAGCGTTTAAGGATGCAAAAGTGCCTTTGGTGACTTTGACAAACTATGAAGCTGTACTTGACGTTGCACTTCAAACCGGTTATATTGAGGATACGGATATTGCAACTTTGAACGAATGGCGTAAAGACCCTGCACATTGGGACGCTGGAAAGTAACAAAGATATTTAATTATAGGTGGATTTAAAGGAGAGCCATTCGGACAGATTTTGTTCGGATAGTTCTTTTTTTGTCTTTATAAGAATGAAAATAAGATGACTAAATTTGAAAGTACCGTAAAAGTGATACCTTACAGCCAGGAGCGGGTTTATGAGAAATTGTCCGATCTTAGCAATCTGGAGGCCCTGAAAGATCGTTTGCCGGAAGATAAGGTGAAGGATATAAGTTTTGATTCTGATACCTTGAGTTTCAGTGTGGCTCCTGTTGGGCAGTTGACATTGAAGATTGTGGAACGTGAACCAAGTAAGTGTATTAAGTTTGAAACCACTAACTCTCCGCTACCTTTCAATCTTTGGATTCAGCTTGTTGCGACAACTGATGAAGAGTGTAAGCTGAAGGCTACTATCGGTATGGAACTAAATCCTTTTATGAAAGCCATGGTGCAGAAACCGCTTCAGGAAGGATTGGAGAAAATGGTGGATATGTTGGCAATGATTCAATATTAATGGGGTAGTAATAAAAGGTTAAGTAGTAAGTAGTCAAGTAGTAAGTGGTTAAGTAGAAATGTTTCATTTGCTCTTTTCTCCTTTTGCTCTGATTATTAAAAGTATCTGCACTACTTACTACTTGACAACTTACTGCTTGACTACTAATTACTTACTACTAACTACTAAATAGTATGGCACAGAAACTTTGGGAGAAATCCGTTCAGGTAAATAAAGAGATAGAACGTTTCACGGTTGGACGTGATCGTGAGATGGACCTTTATCTTGCTAAGCATGATGTGATGGGGTCCATGGCTCATATCACTATGCTCGAAAGCATCGGCTTGTTGACAAAAGAGGAGCTGACTCAGTTGTTGGCAGAACTGAAAAATATCTATGCGGAAGCGGAACGGGGAGAGTTCGTAATAGAAGACGGAGTAGAAGACGTGCACTCGCAGGTAGAACTGATGTTGACCCGGCGTTTGGGTGATGTTGGTAAGAAAATACACAGCGGCCGCTCTCGCAATGATCAGGTACTTCTTGATTTAAAACTTTTTACCCGTACACAATTGAAGGAGGTGGCCGAAGCAGTGGAACAGCTGTTTGATGTACTTATTCTTCAGAGTGAAAGATATAAAGAGGTGTTGATGCCTGGTTATACCCATTTGCAGATTGCTATGCCTTCTTCTTTCGGGCTTTGGTTTGGGGCTTATGCCGAAAGTCTGGTAGATGATATGCTTTTTCTACAGGCAGCTTTTAAGATGTGTAACCGCAATCCATTAGGTTCAGCTGCGGGGTATGGCTCTTCTTTTCCGTTGGATCGTACTATGACTACTCGTTTGTTGGGTTTCGATTCTCTTAATTACAATGTGGTATATGCCCAAATGGGGCGTGGTAAGCTGGAACGTAATGTTGCCTTTGCACTTGCTACTATTGCAGGTACTATTTCTAAACTTGCCTTTGATGCTTGTATGTTCAATAGCCAGAACTTTGGTTTTGTGAAGTTGCCGGACGACTGTACCACAGGCTCCAGTATCATGCCGCATAAGAAAAATCCGGATGTCTTTGAGCTGACTCGTGCCAAGTGTAACAAACTTCAGTCACTTCCACAACAAATCATGATGATAGCTAATAACCTACCTTCTGGATATTTTCGTGATCTTCAGATTATTAAGGAGGTCTTTTTGCCTGCTTTCCAGGAACTGAAAGACTGCTTGAAGATGACTACTTATATTATGAATGAAATCAAGGTGAATGAACATATTCTTGATGATGATAAGTATCTGTTTATTTTTAGTGTGGAAGAGGTGAATCGTTTGGCTCGTGAGGGAATGCCTTTCCGGGATGCTTATAAAAAGGTGGGACTTGATATTGAAGCTGGAAATTTCTCACATAGCAAACAGGTACATCATACGCATGAAGGAAGTATTGGTAATCTGTGCAATGCGGAAATCTCTGCTTTGATGCAGAAGGTGGTAGAAGAATTTAATTTCCGCGGAATGGAAGAAGCGGAGAAAGCTTTACTTGCCCGTTAATTAAAGAAAGGAGAATATAGATGCGTAAATTATTTCTTGTTATATTGCTATTTATAGGTGCCGTTGCTTGTGACGACTCCTATAAATCAACTATTCCGGATGTTTCGTTCTATTTCTCGTGTGATCTGGTACAGGGTGAATATTCTAAATTGACTATCCCCGGGCAATTTATAAAGAAAGCCAAAAATGTAAACGGTATTCCTGTGGGATATGCAGGTCTGATAATTGGGCAATCTATCTATTCTCAGGGATATGATTATACTGCTTTTGATGCAGCCTGTCCGGTGGAGGCCAGCCGTAATGTTTCAATAGATGTACAGGATGATGGATTGGGCACTGCTATCTGTCCTAAATGCAGAACAAAGTATAATCTGAGTAGTGGTGGAGCTCCGGTAGAAGGAGAAGGAAAAGAGTACCTGAAACGATACAATGTGATTGTGAGCGGTACTACATTGCAAGTTCGTAATTAAATAACGGATATTTCTCTTTCTTCTGGAAAACCCTTGTTCTGTTATGTAAAAGTATGACTGCTTTTTGAGTAATGAATTGATTGTACTTTCTTTAATACTGATTAGGTATACATTATTTATATATTAATCTCCTCTTATATCAGATTCATCCTAAAAACAGGTAATTTGTTAAGGATGTTAATCCTAATTTTAACACTCCGGTTTTGCTTTACAGGATTGTACATTTTAGCATATCAAGATTGTACACTTTGGTATGACTGAAGTGTACAATTAACATATGCCAAAGTGTACACTTTGGATAGGCTTAAAACAAGAAGACGATATTCGCTGTCAATCAATCGATTACACGCGAACGGACTTTTAATTCGATGCTTCTCTTTTCTTTTAAAAGATTTCTATAATTACTTTTTTGATAACTACGTATCCTCCGGATAAACTTTGTATCTTTCATTTATAAACTTTCCCTTAAAAATATTTGGCAGAAACAAGGAAACTCTGTATCTTTGCACTCGTTGAAAAAACGCGGAAATAGCTCAGTTGGTAGAGCATAACCTTGCCAAGGTTAGGGTCGCGAGTTCGAGTCTCGTTTTCCGCTCTCTTTTCCCTTTTTAGGATGCTCGAATGGTGGAATGGTAGACACGAAGGACTTAAAATCCTTTGGCCATTGCGGCTGTGCGGGTTCAAGTCCCGCTTCGAGTACGAGTGTTCTTTGTGAAAAAGCTCTGTAAGAAATTTACAGAGCTTTTTTTGTTTTACTATTGGGAATTCAATCTATTTCACGGCAATTGAGTTTAATTCCGGCAAAAGGATGCCGTTACTATTAGTTTATGGTCATAGTGATTATTCTTGTACTTCTGATTATTTTTGTTGGAGTTGTTTATAACTCCCTTGTGAGGAAAAAGAACCAAACAGAAAATGCTTTTGCTACGATTGACGTTATGCTGAAGAAGCGATATGATCTTATTCCTAATTTGGTGGCGACGGTTCGGCAGTATGCTAAATATGAGGAGGGAGTATTTACAAAACTGACTGAAATAAGGAGTAAATCTTATGTTACTCTTTCAAATAGTGAAAAAGCAAATCTGGACGATATCTTCACTCATGCCCATACCGGTTTATTGGCAATAGCCGAGAGTTATCCGGAACTAAAGGCTTCCGATAATTTTATGCAATTACAGCGTTCTATTAATGAAACTGAAGAGCAATTGGCTGCTGCAAGGCGTACATATAATGCCTGTGTCACTGATTATAATAATGCAGTGCAGACCTTTCCATCTAACTTATTGGCTGGTATCTTTGGGTTTAACCGTAAAGGGGTATGGGCTATTCAGGAATCGGAACGTATTACTCCTGATGTAAAAGAATTACTTAATTCATAAAGGGCTTACTATGGGACAGTCACGCTTTGAATCATTGTCGCAGGAATTACCTTCTGTTTTGCAGTCTTTGGAAGATAAACGCCGGGAACTTAAATCTCAAGGTCATAAAGCGGGATTATGGGGCGGTATTCTCTTTTTTATTGCCGGGGGGATATTATTAGTTCTATTCGGCTATCCGGTAATACTTTTATTATTTGTTGGAGTTGTCTCTGCTCTCATCTATTATGCTTGTGTAAATAGTAAATCGAAGGATTTTTCTTTGCACTACAAAAACGAAGTGATTGCCAGGGTGATTGGTGCATTTTGTGATAACGCCACATATTCTCCCAATGAGGGGATTAATGAAGAGGTGTTTTCTAATTGTGGACTATTCCCTTGTGCTCCGGATCGCTATCACACCGAAGATTTGATTCATGGGTATGTTGATAAGACCGAGTTTCTTTGTGCAGAGGTACATGCCGAAGAAAGAAGGACGCAGGTGGGAGCTAAAGGGCAGACGCGGCAATACTATGTGAATATTTTCAGAGGGTTTCTGTTTATGGCCGATTTTCATAAAGACTTTAAAGGAAAGACTACGATTCTTCGGGATCGTTTTTTAAAATTAAGGTTTGGGGAGTCAAGAGTTAAGATGGAAAATCCCGATTTTGAGAATACATTTGATGTTTACTCTACCGATCAGGTTGAAGCCCGGTATCTTATTACCCCTTTCATGATGGAGCGTTTGCTGGAACTGGATCGTAAGTTTGGGCAAGGAGTTACCATTAGTTTCCGGGACTCCACCATTCTGATTGCTATCCCGGATTCTAAGAATCATTTTGAGGCAAGTATATGGTCTCCTATTACTGATGTACAATCTCTCAGTCCTGAAATAGAGACAATTAGTGCACTAATCTCAATTGTTGATGATCTCAATCTGAATACTCGTATTTGGAGTAAAGAATAGAAGGCTATTTAAAAAAGAGGTCTGTTTTTCTGAATTTATTACTGTAACCTTTCTATAACAGTTGAAACGCAGATTAACTCAAATTTTCACAGATCAGATAACTTTGTCATTGATTCTTTGCGATAATCCGTGTTTATCTGCGTTTCGATCAAAAGATGGTTGCGGACTAATTCAGAAACATTATTTTGTGAATTTATTGACAAATACCGAATTATCTTTTAGATAAGCGGCTGAGAAAGTGATGGGCATACCAAAATCTTCCGGTGTCGCTTTCTTGTTCAGGTAGTTTATCAGATTTTTTAATGGATTATCCGGATCGGTTTCCTCCATGTTATCATTGCCTATAGTCATACATCTTACAGTGGCATTTGCAATGACAGCCATACTTTCGTCAAGTATACTTGCTTCATTGTTTTCTGTCTTACTGATAATATCTTTAATCGCTGTTTTTACTGTTTGAGAATCAAAATCCGATTCGATGATTGCGACTGCTTTGCGGCCAAACTGAATAGAGCTGACATAAGTTTGTCTTTTTGTTCAAGTACAGTAGGGTCGTCACTTAACGATTCAGGCAAGTCCATGTCTACAGAAAAGAAACTTTGACTGATGCTTAATACAACAATTGTCTTTTTCTGCTTCTGGCGTGAAGTGCCGAAGAAAAGGGACGGATTGATTTTCTGTCCGAAATAGATGGCTAATTCTTCATAAGATTTTATTTCGTCAATTGAACTGCTGAATTGATAGTTTGGTTTCAGGATATTGTTTTGTTGCAATCCTTCCCGGATTGCTTTCATCATATTGTCATAACCCGGTGTTATTTCCTGACTTTTCATTGGAAGGCTATAACTGATTGTAATAGGATTGAGAGGAACATCCAGAAATTGATGCGTATCACTGTTGATACTACCGGGCTCTAATATGGCGCCTATAAATGTTTTGTTGGGAACCTTTACAGTAAACTTACTCGCTTCTTGTGCATAACCGGTTTGAATCACTAAAAGAAGTAATATGATATATTTTATTTTTGTCTTCATCTTTCGTCGCTTTTATAGATTTATATTTATTCAAAAACAATTTGCTGCTTCAACCAGATAACAGATGATAGTCCGTCTTTACCTACATATTCCATTAGGTCGGAAAAAGATTTTAGTGAATACTCCTGTCCCGCAGTATGCAGAATCCGTTGGATGTTTACTCTTTCCTGAATATAAAAGCCTATGTTAAGTGTAAAACTGTTTTTATCTTCTCTTGTTCCGCAATACTCCCATACGTCCGATAGGTCATTATAAAGAAATACTTCATTATTATGGGATTTCATTTTATATTTTTCGGTGATTCCGTAGCTTTTGATGATGAAGAGAGAATCATCTTTTAGTTGCAATTCGGTTGGGCTGGTAAGTGATAAGCGTTTTCCAAAATACTTATTTGATTCTTCAACAGGGAGATTCTGTACTTCCTGTCCTGCTTGCATTTGTTTTAGCTCTAATATCTCTTGTGATTTGTATTTTAAAGTATATAATTCCCCGTTAGGAGCTGGTGGTTCGGGCTGCGGATCATCATTAGTGCAAGATGCAAAAGCAAATACTCCTATTAGTAAGGTGAAATGGAGCATTTTATTCTTTATCAACTTAAAAGGATTCTGGACTATACTTATACTTACAGTGTAAGAAGCATTCTTTTTCAGGAGCTTTTTCATTATATTATGTATTGTTTATGTGATAGTTAAGATTGTCTATATTTAGTGATACTCTTTTTTGCAGAGCATAGTAATTCATCTTGCAAATATAATGATAATGGACAATCCTGTTTCGGTATTGTTCATATTTATATTTTATTATGCTTTCAGGTTGTGTACTATTTGTGAGAGAACAGGGTAGAAGATAACTTTTTTATATCAATTATGGGATAAAGAGTATACGTTGAATATATGATATTTTAGTTTATAAAAGTACGTATTTAAGAGTGTGTTAAGTACGTATTCTTTAGGTATAAGAGTACGTACTTTTAGACCGGAAGAGTACGTACTCTTATTTCATAGAAAACGGATGTTTTGATTTCTCGTTAACAGTGTTAATTTGTACCGGGTTGGTATTACCACAGATATTTCTTGTTACTGTATTGTATATGACGGTTTTATGTGATAATTTCTGCTTTTTGAGATTTAATAAAGTGGGTATAATGAATAATATGACCTTCTCAGAAAAAAAAGTAACTTTTTCATGCAGTCTTTTGATGTATTGTCCATCTTATTATAGTAACAATATTTGTAATGGAGGTAGTCGAACTGGTTGAACGGTGCAAAAAAGGGGAGCGGAAGGCACAAGCCTTACTTTATAAAACATATTCTCATAAGATGTTGGGAATATGTTTTCGTTTTGTTACGGACAGACAGATCGCACAGGATCTGATGCATGATGGTTTTATACTTATATTCTCTTCATTGGGTTCTTTGCGTCATCCGGAAAAGTTAGAAAACTGGATGAGTCGTATAATGACCAATCTTGCATTGCAATATCTCAATCAGTCTCGTGCTGTATCCGTAATACCACTTTCCGGGATTTCTGAAGAGGATGAACCGATGAACACCGAACCGGATATGGAACTATTGCCATTGGATGTATTGCTTTCTATGATTGAGAAACTACCTGAAGGATATCGTAACATATTCAAACTGTCGGCACTTGATGGACTTTCACATAGGGAGATAGCCGATTTATTACATATTGAACCTCATTCATCGTCTTCTCAGTTTTTTCGTGCTAAAGAACAGTTGAAAAAGATGATTATTGAATATCGGGCACAGCTGATTCTCTTGGTTTTGTTATTGTTACCTCTTGGAGATTTTTTGCTGTGGAAAGCGGCAAATGGAGTACAACTACTGACTACTGCAACTGCCATTTGTAATTCGGATTCTGATAGTGAAGGCGAGAATGCAGAGATCTTACCTGTTTCTCCTAAAAAGCGTCCTATATGTAAACCTGCTGATGCAGTGGTTATTCCGCTATGTCCGGGTACGGCAACTCTTTTATCGGAAGAAACAATAATAGATACAACTCATTCGGTACTTCCTGTGGTTTTTCCACATGCTTCTTTCTATCCGTATACCGAAAGGCAAGGACGAAAGCTATTTACCTCTTCTAAAAAATCCACTGGTTGGACATTTACATTAAAGTACAACAATGGTCGGACAATAGAAGATGTGTTGCCTCAGCAGCTGAACACTTTAGTACACAATGACATTTCAAGTAGTCCGGTAACTTCTTCTACCGATAACTGGGATGAATATCATCGTTATTTGCAGGAATATGGTTCTATGCTGGATGATCAGGTGAAGGTTCGTTCGTTGATGAATATTGCTGACCGAAACAGTGGTCGGAAAATAAGGAAGAAGAAGCACCATTATATTCCTTTTACCTTTGGTTTGCTTTTACGTAAACCACTTGATAATAATTGGGGCATTGAAACCGGACTTAATTATACCCGGCTGGTGTCCGATTTTACTTTGGGTGATGATTCTTATGTAAATGAAAGGCAAACGTTGAATTATATAGGTATTCCACTCCGGGGGAGTTACTTCCTGGGAAGATACAAACGTTTCTCATTTTATATTTCGGGAGGAATTACTCTGGAGATTCCGGTGTCCGGTACATTGAAAACTGATTATATAGTGGATGATCAGTTGGAATACAGCACAAATCGTACGTTAAAAGTGCCATTACAATGGTCTGTTGACGGAGGGGTGGGCATTCAATATCAATTGTCTTCTTCTGTAGGAATTTTTATAGAACCTGGTATACATTACTATTTTAATGATGGTAGTTATTTGAATACTATCCGGAAAGATCATCCTGTTAATTTTACCTTACCAATGGGAATACGTTGGACTTATTGAAAAAAGAGGATGTTATTGTGCAGTCATTAGGGAGTAAACCTATCATAAAAGTAGAATTTAATCCCAAACAGGAATGCAAAGACAAACGACGAAATGGCAATGCTACACAAAAGGAGAGAGGAGCAGTAGGAGACAAATTCGTATCAATCAACTGGACTATTTGAAATGTATTTTTATTCTGTTGATGATTATTTTTCATCTGGTATATATCGGTGATAAATATCCTTATCTGAAACAGGTGGTTTATACATTTCATATGCCTGCTTTCTTCATTATATCAGGTTATCTGTTGAATGTTGATAAAGGAGTTCGCTCATTTTGTAATACGATGTTGTGGATGTTTATCCCTTACGCCGTTATGGAAACAGGATATGTGTGTATGTCGTCGGTATTGCCTGTGCGGGAGAAGGTAGAGGAAGTATCTTTGAATATCATTCTATATAAGATATTCGTTGCTCCCATTGGCCCCTATTGGTATCTGCATACTTTGCTGATCTGCAGTCTGGTTTATTATACACTGAACAGGCTGTGTGAACAGCTGAACCGGGCTTCTTTTTTACTCATATTGGGTGTCTGTTTTGGGGGAATTGCCTGTTGGACTAAAATATTATCATTGGCCAATGCAATTTATTTCATTGCCGGTGTTGCCATTTGCCAGAGCCGGCAGAATTTTCTTTCTGTATTTCAACCTTCAGCGATTGCCATCATTCCTTTCATTCTGTTATCTTGCTTTCCGGAAAATTTAGACCGGTCTACATTGGCAGGTGTGGTTATTACTTATGTCACAATAAGTTTTTTATTGTTTT
>OGPN01002647.1_pt1 | contig 10197 bp, 10 predicted proteins | sample 1552941 | NCBI WGS metagenome assembly OGPN01 (sample SAMEA2580220, study PRJEB22360) | human gut metagenome | biome: human gut; feature: human-associated habitat; material: faeces | place: Denmark | collected 2008/2010
ATTCCTGCGGTGATTTGCCGGTTTCCTTCTTGAACATGTCACCGAAATAGTTCGATGAGAGGCAAAGCTTGTCGGCAAAGTATTTCACCGTAGGCAATCCGTCCTGTTCGGCGAGTGTACTTTCGAAATACTCATCCAACAGGTTTTCGAAACGTGTCAGCACATCCCGGTTTGTCTTGCCTCGGGTGATGAACTGCCTTTCATAAAAACGCATACAATAATTAAGCAGCAGTTCGATATGGTTTACAAGTAAGGTTTTACTATGTTTATCCACGCCATGTTCCAGTTCCATACGGATGATCTTCAGGCAATCCATCACGATAGATCTTTCTTCTTCCGAGAGATGCAACGCCTCGTTTACCTCGTAAGAAAAGAACGTATATTTCTTTATATTCTTTCCGAGTGACGTTCCACGCAGTAAATCGGGATGGAAAAGAATACCATGTGCGTTTACTTGGACTTTATCGGTTGTCGGATTTGTTTCCGCAGTTTGTCCGGGGGCGAAGCAAACGATCGTGCCTTCTTGGTAATCGTATGTCTGGCGTCCGTATTTGATATCGCAGGCTTTCTCTAGTTTTAGATACAGTGCGTAGATGCCGTAATTGAAGCGGATGAGATCTACACTACTCGTCGCTTTATTCAAATCTATGACACTGACAAGCGGATTTAGGGTTTCGAGGCCGTATAGTTTGTTATATAGGTCTACACTATCTAAGTTAAGTATCTTATCCATAAGCCGTACGTATTTAATCAATAATTCTGTACGCAAAAATAGAGGATAATTCATATATAGTTATAACCCTAATTACGGATTATATAACCATTGTTACGGATTATGTGTATTTACAGGCTTTCTGGCTGATTCCACAAAACCTGTAATTGAGGTCATGACATCCGTAATTTGTCTACAAAGGGATGCTATTTGAGCCTCTATCTTTGCCTTCGTAAAAATAAACAAGGAACGACATGAAGAAGTCATTAAGAGAATTATGTACGGCAATAGCCATATGCTTTTGCGCTACGGGAAATCTGTTCGCTACAGACAATCAAATTAATACCGATCATACAATGGACAAGAATTTGAATCTAATTAAGGAGTGGGATAAAGTATTCCCACAGAGTGACAAGGTGAGCCATAGTAAAGTTACTTTTCGTAATCGCTATGGCATTCCGCTTGCCGCCGATATGTACAAACCCAAGCATGCGGATGGAAAATTGCCTGCTATCGCTATTAGCGGTCCGTTCGGTGCCGTGAAGGAACAATCGTCGGGGCTGTATGCTCAGACACTTGCCGAACGGGGTTTCCTCACGATTGCTTTCGACCCCTCGTTTACAGGTGAGAGTGGCGGACAACCTCGCAGTGTGGCTTCGCCGGACATCAATACCGAAGACTTTTCGGCAGCGGTGGATTACCTGGCGACGCGTCCGGATGTGGATGCCGGGCGTATCGGCATCATCGGCATCTGCGGCTGGGGAGGTTTTGCCATCAATGCGGCAGCCAACGATACGCGTATCAAGGCAACCGTGGCCTCCACCATGTACGATATCAGCCGCTGTACGGCGAACGGTTATTTCGATGCTGCCGACAATGCGGACGCCCGTTATAAAATGCGTCAGGAGTTCAATGCCCAGCGTACGGAAGATTATCGCACCGGCACTTATCCCCGCACCGTGATGAATCCTAAGCCTGCCGGCGACGCACCACAGTTCATGAAAGATTATTATGACTATTACAAGACCGAACGAGGCTATCATCCCCGTTCCATCAACTCCGGTCTGGGATGGAACAAGACCTCCTCACTGGCTTTTGTCAATGCTCCTATACTTGCGTATGCCGATGAAATCCGCAGTGCCGTGCTACTCATTCATGGCGAAAAAGCCCACTCCCGTTATTTTAGCGAGGATGCCTTCAGGAAGCTGAAGGGTGACAACAAGGAACTGATGATTATTCCCGGAGCCGTGCATACGGATTTGTATGACCGGACGGACATTATTCCGTTCGACAAACTGGAGGAATTTTTCGATGAATACTTAAAATGAATTACAAACCGGGAGCAGAAGTACCGGGCTTATTCGGATGATTATGCCGAGGTGCAGCCTTTTATTGTAATGAAATTAAAAATACCTGCTGCCCCGATGATGGCGGCAGGTATTTTTTCCGGTGAGAAAATCCACAAAAATGGGTGGAGAATTTGCGAATACGCCGAAAGCTTACTATTTTTACAGCCCGGACGGAGTGAATCCGTTATTTGGGTATATTGTTGATTGTTTATGGAAAATTTTATTGTTTCGGCGCGAAAATACAGGCCTGCAAGTTTCGATACGGTGGTGGGGCAGTTGGCTATTACTTCCACTTTGCGGAATGCCATTGTGAACCATCAGTTGGCTCAGGCCTATCTGTTTACCGGTCCCAGAGGGGTCGGTAAGACGACTTGTGCCCGTATTTTTGCGAAAACGATCAATTGCCTGAATCTGCAGCCCAATGCAGAGCCTTGTAACGAATGCGAATCCTGTAAGGCTTTCAATGCCGGGCGTTCGTTGAATATTCACGAATTGGATGCCGCTTCCAATAACAGCGTGGACGATATCCGCGGATTGGTAGAGCAGGTGAGGATTTTGCCTCAGGTAGGGAAATACAGCGTATACATCATCGACGAAGTGCATATGCTCAGTACTTCGGCTTTCAATGCTTTCCTGAAGACATTGGAAGAGCCGCCTGCACATGCTATTTTTATTTTAGCTACCACAGAAAAACATAAAATATTACCCACGATATTGTCCCGTTGTCAGATCTATGATTTTAATCGGATGAAAGTGGGAGATACTGTCGAGCATCTGAAGTATATTTCGGCAAAGGAGGGGATTACAGCCGAGGAAGCCGCTTTGGACGTGATCGCTCAGAAAGCCGACGGAGCTATGCGTGATGCGCTCTCTATTTTCGATCAGGTGGTCAGTTTTTGTGGCAAAAACCTGACTTACGAAAAGGTCATCGAAAACCTGAACGTGCTCGATTACGATTATTATTTCCGTTTGACCGATTTGTTCAATGCCGGAAAAGTGGGGGAAGCCTTTTTACTTTTCAACGAGATCATCGGAAAAGGATTCGATGGCGGAAATCTGATTGCCGGCTTAGGAAAGCATTTCAGGGATGTATTGGTTTCTAAAGATCCGGCAACCGTCCAATTACTGGAGGTCAGTGCGGGAATAAAAGCACGCTATGCCAAACAGGCGGCGGATTGTCAGGTAGATTTTCTATACGAAGCTTTGAAGATCGTTGAACAATGTGAAATGCAATACAAAGTACGCATGGAAAAGCGGCTGTGCATCGAATTGGCATTGATCAAACTCTGCCAGATCAATGAGCTAAAAAAAAAAAATCTGAGGGCTTCTGAGGTCGGTTTTCTCCTGAAAATAGAAGGTTTTGCGGGTAAATTTCAGACGGCAGCTAATGCTTCAGAAGGGGGACAGGCTGTCGCTACTCCTAAACCGGTCAGGCATTTTGCTGAAAATGACCGTCACCGCCCCGATGCTTCTTTTAAAATAAAGGATTCCCTGAGGCAAATCAGTCAAACCCAGCCTGTCGTCAAAGTGCAGAAAACAGAGGTGCAACAATTCAAAGTAGAAGCCCGTGATGTGATCGACGAAAGGAAGGTCGTGGCTGCCCTGGAGCGTTATATACAAGATCATCGTCCTGAACCGACGGTTGCCATAGCTCTCAAGACCCATCGGCCGGAGATCGACGGTGAAAATATTGTTTTAGCAGTAGATAACCAGTTGCAACAAGATAAGCTCGAAGCTTTAAAAATGCATCTCCGGAATGTACTGATGAAATTGTTGAACAATGGCTTTATCACCTTGTCATTTAAGTTATTCGACGATCAGAATTCGACAGAAGAAAAAAAATTATTCACTGCCGGAGAAAAATTCCGGCATTTTATAGAACTCAATCCCGTCGTTGCAGACCTGAAATCGATATTCGGGTTGGAGCTCGATTAAAAAAAGTAAAAGGCTTAACCTTTTACTTTCTATCTACGTCTCTGGAGTTGGCTTGGGCGGTAGGCATGATGACGATGTCGTTCAGGCAGACGTGGGCCGGACGGGTGATAGCGAAAATGATGGTCTCGGCAATATCCTCGTTGGTCAACGGAGTCATGCCCTGATATACTTTGTCGGCAGCCTCTTTATCTCCTTTGTAGCGCACGATGGAAAATTCGGTTTCTACCATTCCCGGGGCGATATTGGTTACTTTAATATGATGTTTCAGCATATCTGTCCGCATAGCCCTGGACAAGGCATCCACAGCATGTTTGGTTGCACAATACACGTTTCCTCCGGGATATACTTCTTTTCCGGCGATGGAGGCCAGATTCACGATGTGACCCGTATTCCGGGCGATCATCAGGGGGGCTACAGCACGGGTGATGTATAACAGGCCCTTTACATTGGTATCGATCATTCTTTCCCAATCGTCGAGGACACCCTCCTGGATGGGAGCGACTCCCACTGCCAAACCGGCATTATTGACCAATACAGAGATATCCCTCCATTTCCCCCCGAGATTTCGAATGGCTGTCTCGACTTCTCCGGACTGACGGATATCGAAGGCTAAGGGGAGTACATCGGCTCCTTTCTGGCGGATACTTTCAGCCAGTTCTTGTAAACGGTCGTTTCTCCGGCCTGTAATGATTACATCGAATCCGGCTTCCGCAGCTTTTAAAGCTGTTGCCTGGCCGATACCGGAAGTAGCTCCGGTGATTAATGCTATTTTATTCATCTTTATCGTATTGTAAAATGATTATCCGAATGATTCACAAACTTACAATTTTTAGCTTTAAAATCGGACAAGATTTGTTGAAAAGAATCAAAATAACTACTTTCGTTCCGTATGTTGAATAAAGCGTTCTATATAATCCTATTCCTATCCTTATCCTGTTGCGTGCAGGCCCAGAAAATAATGCGGAATACCAGTCTGTTGAATTATCAGCGGGGTGACCGGACCGTATTACATTTCGGTTTTAGCCTCGGGATCAATTATATGGACTATAAAGCCGTCTTGTCGGGAGCCAATGGATGGAGGGCGGAATCGGGCAAACTGGATGTCGGATTTCTGGTGGGTATTGTTTCTGAACTGAGATTAGGTGATGATTGGGGGCTGAGATTTTTGCCGGGACTGGAATTCGCTACCTGTTCGCTGGTGTATACGCAGGTGCCGGAGGTTGAAAATAACAAACAATATGCTTATAATGAGTCGGTTTATGTCTCTTTGCCGTTGATGTTGAAATACAAGGCCAAGCGGATTAATAATTTCCGTCCCTTTATTACTGCAGGAAGCAGTTATAAATTCGATTTTCAAAAACACGATAAGATCGATCCGGACAAGTCGGTTTATTTCCGAACCCGTAGAGGGGATGTTTTTCTGGAAATGGGAGCTGGTTCGGATTTTTACCTGCCTTATTTCAAATTTGGAATAGAGTTGCGTTTTTCATTGGGATTGACGGATGTATTGGTACATCGGCCTGATCCCAAAAATCCGGGATATGAGGATTATACACAATCTTTAAGTAAACTACGTGCCCGGATTTTCACGATTTGTTTTAATTTTGAATGATATTCAGCATTCTTATTTATCAGAGATATGTATACAGAAATTCAGATCAGAATAAAGCCAGAACAGGCAGGTGTGGAGGAAACATTGCGGCAAATCGCTGCCCGGGTTGCAGGAGTCGGTGCAGAACGGATCTGCCGGGTAGATATTGTCCGTAAGTCGATCGATGCCCGGCAAAAAGAAGTGATGTTCAACCTGGTCGCCGGACTTCATATCGACCGTATCGAGGAGAAAGAAAAGGTTTTCGTTCCGGCCTACCGGGATGTGTCCGACAGAGAAACGGTGGTCGTGGTCGGTGCAGGGCCTGCAGGTTTATTCGCAGCTTTGCGTTTGATCGAACGTGGTTTCCGTCCTTTGGTACTGGAAAGGGGAAAGGCTGTCGAAGACCGGAAAAAGGATCTGAATGGTTTATATAAGACCGGGATGGTAGATGAGGATTCTAATTTCGGTTTCGGGGAAGGAGGAGCCGGGACTTTTTCCGATGGAAAACTTTATACCCGTTCGAAGAAAAGGGGAGATGTACGCCGGGTTATGGAAATTTTGGTCTATCATGGAGCCAATCCTGCTATTCTGGTCGAAGCCCATCCGCATGTCGGAACCGACAAATTACCCGGAGTGATCGTCAATATCCGTAAAACTATTCAAAAACAGGGAGGAGAAATTCGTTTCGGTTGCCGGGTGACCGGTCTGATAATCCGTGAAAACAGTATACAGGGAGTGATTGCCGGAGGACAGGAAATTGCGAGCCGTCATGTCATATTAGCTACCGGCCATTCGGCCCGGGATATTTATCGGATGTTGCAAAGGCAGGCGGTACGGATGGAGCCGAAAGATTTTGCCGTCGGATTGCGTTTAGAGCATCCCCAGCAGGAGATCGATCGCATCCAATACCACACCCCGGAAGGGAGAGGCAAATGGTTACCTGCTGCTGAATATAATTTTGTCACCAATATAGACGGACGGGGAGTATATTCTTTTTGTATGTGTCCGGGTGGGGTAATCGTACCTGCGGCAACGGGGCCGAACCAACAGGTCGTCAATGGAATGTCCTCCTCCTACCGGAATACCCCCTGGGCAAATTCAGCTATGGTGACAGCTATCGGCCCGGCCGAATTGGAAAGTATGAATTACCGGGGATTATTTGCCGGCATGGTATTTCAGGAAGCCTTGGAACGACAGGCATGGGAGGAAGGGGGCGGTGGGCTTTTCGCTCCTGCTCAGCGGTTGACCGACTTCCTGGCCGGAAAGGACAGTAGCACTTTGCCGGCGACGTCTTATAAACCGGGAGTACATACTTCTGCTATCAGTGAATGGTTGCCCCGGATCGTTTATCGGCGTTTGGCGGCCGGACTGCAATATTTCGGACAACGGGCCAAAGGATTCGTATCCGAACGGGCACTTTTGCTGGGGGTAGAAACCCGTACCTCTTCTCCGTTGAGAATTCCGCGCAATGAGCAGCTGATGCATCCCGAGATACGAGGGTTATATCCTTGTGGTGAGGGGGCTGGATACGCCGGAGGAATCATTTCGGCAGCCATGGATGGCGAAAAATGTGCCGAAAATATCTTCTGAGCAGAAAGCCTGTTATTTTTTTTGAAAAAAATGGATTTTTTTTTTGAAAAGTATTGACATCCTCAATAAAATTGCTACATTTGCCTTTAGAGAGAGGTTTAAAATTCTAACCCTAAAAATTAATATTATGAATAAAGCTCAATTAATCGACGCTATTGCTGAAAAGGCAGGTTTAACAAAAGCAGATTCTAAAAAAGCTCTGGAAGCTTTCGTAGAAACAGTTGGTGAAGCACTGAAAGGTGGTGATAAAGTGGCATTGATCGGATTCGGTTCTTTTTCTGTATCTGAAAGAAGTGCTAGAAGCGGTAGAAACCCACAGACTGGCAAAACGATTACTATTCCGGCTAAGAAAGTTGTTAAATTCAAAGCAGGCGCTGAATTGGCAGAAAAATTCTGATCAGGAAATTAAGATAAAAGAAGGGGTGTTTCGAAAAAGCACCCCTTCTTTTGTATGGGATTGTATATGGAAAAACAGAAAATAGAGAATTGGAAGGTACTCCGTTCGGAGTATATCGCCAGAGAACCCTGGTTTACAGCCCGCCGGGATGAAGTGCAATTGCCGAACGGTAATGTCATTCCTACTTATTATGTATTGGAATATCCGGCCTGGATTTGTGTGATCGCTCTTACTAAGGAAGGGGGGATGATCATGGAAAGACAATACCGGCACGGAATCGGACGGGTTGATTATGAATTGTGTGCCGGGGTTGTAGATCCTACAGATGCCAGTCCTTTAGAAGCAGCCAAACGGGAATTACTCGAAGAAACCGGTTTCGGAAACGGAGAATGGCAGAGCTACATGATCATAAGTGCGAATCCCGGAACGCATAATAACCTGACTTATTGTTTCTTGGCTACCGGAGTGGAGAAGGTGATGGAGAGGCATCTCGAACCGACCGAAGACATTGTGGTGGAAGTATTAAGGCCGGAACAAGTGAGAACTCTCTTACTGAAAAATGAAATCATACAGGCGACTCACGCAGCTCCCCTTTGGAAGTATTTTGCTGAGAATCGTTGAATCTTGTTGTGTTTATTATGAAATCCATCAAAGAACAAGTAGAATATTTACGGGATTTTGTTGTCGATGAAAAAAATGCTCTGTTCGATCGGTTGATACAGGAGCGGACCGATTATGTAACGGTTGTGTTAGAAGATTTATTTCAATCACATAATCAAAGTGCGGTGATGCGCTCGGCCGATTGTTATGGGATACAACATGTCCACCTGATCGAAAACCGGAATTCATACGATATGACTTCCACAGTTTCGCAGGGTGCGCGGGATTGGCTGTCTATTCACCGGCATAAAGAACTGGAAAACAATACCCAGGCTACGATCGATCAGTTGAGGGCCGAAGGTTATCGTATCCTGGCTACGACTCCCCATGCCAACGATATTTTTGTCGACGATATCGATTTGGAAAAAGGGAAAATGGCTTTTTTCTTCGGGACAGAATTAACCGGTTTGTCCGATTTGGTTATCGGACAGGCAGACGAATTTGTAAAAATACCGATGTATGGGTTTACCGAAAGTCTGAACGTGAGTGTTTGTGCGGCTATTACGATGTACAGTGTTACCCGTCGTTTGCGCGGGAGCGGTATCGACTGGCATTTATCCGATCGGGCGAAGGATGAAATCTTATTCAAATGGTATAAAAATGCCATCAAAGCTTCCGGCGAAATTCTGGAAAGATTCAATGAAGAATAGGAACAGAAAACTTCGGGGTATGAAATGGTTTTGGATTCTGGGGGTACTATTGGGGGCCGGAGGGCCGGTGCGGGCACAAATGGAAAAAATCAAGACGGCGACCGAAGATTCGGTACGCTTGGAATATGCCGGCGAGATCGAATATTTTATACGGTCTTCGGCTTTCGGTAGTTATCGGACTGAAAAGCCTGTGAAATATTTGGGGTATAAGAGATCGGACGATGCAGGGATCGAGTTGTTTTCCTGGGCCGTACCTCTGCGCGAAGGGCAGGCCTTTTATAATTTATTCCGCTTTAAAAATCCGGAGCGGAGTTACCTGATCAAAGCGTTGCCCGGAGATCGGATGGCTTGGTTGTTTTATGATTTTGTCCCTTTCGAACATCAGAAGCAGGGGTATGTACTTTTGCTGGGATGGTCGAAAACCCGGAATACCAACCGGAAAGCGGTATGGGTGGCCTGTTTCCATCCCGACGGAACGGTCACTTATAATCATCCTCTTTTGAGAAAAGGAGAGAGCAGAAGTGCTTCTCTGACCTTTGAATATGCGCTGGATGCGAGTATGCTTTTGAAACAAGATAAAAACGGAAAACGTATCCTTTTCGATCATCTTGCTCCTACAGATCCGAAATATGAAGGCTATTTTATGTTTTATGGGCCCGATGCTTCCTGTGATGCTCTGGTTTTAAAAAAGGAAGAGTGGTGGTATGAAGAGAATCTGACCAATTAATTCAACATATACAAGACAGATGGAAGAAGATAAATTTAATTTTTTAACAGAACAATTCGACGATATAAAAATTCTCCGGTATCAGGTACCGGCTTTCGGGCAACTTCCATTACGGGAAAAGATCTTTGTCTATTACCTGAGTCAGGCTGCTTTGGCAGGCCGGGATATACTATGGGATCAGAATAACCGGTATAATTTGCGTATCCGGAAGATTCTGGAACGGATTGTCCGGGAATATCCCGGGGATCGGAATACCGATGAGTTCGGGCGTTTTCTGATTTATACGAAGAAGGTGTTCTTTGCCAATGGCATCCATCATCACTATTCTATGGATAAGTTTATCCCTGGTTTTTCTAAGACTTATTTTCAGGAATTGTTGGCGTCGATCGGTATTCCGGAGGTGTTTCCCGAATTGGAACGAGTTATGTTCGACTCCGGTTATATGGCCAAGCGGGTGGTTTTGGACGAAGGGAAAGATTTGATCCGGGCTTCGGCTAATAATTATTATATGAATGTAACCCAGCGGGAAGTCGAAGAATTTTACCGCACTTCCGGTGAAGAGGATTCCTGTCCGGTATCCCGGGGA